>Ga0307510_10009831_pt1 | contig 11383 bp, 10 predicted proteins | sample 12_EM_MG_FD_207224 | JGI IMG/M metagenome (GOLD analysis project Ga0307510, IMG submission 207224) | Populus trichocarpa ectomycorrhiza microbial communities from riparian zone in the Pacific Northwest, United States - 12_EM | ecosystem: Host-associated > Plants > Roots > Unclassified | place... | reverse complement strand
TCGATCTCGATCACCGCCCGGGACGGGTTCGGCGACGGCGTCCGCCCGTAACGCTCCGCGTACCGGCGCTCCGCCTCCGCGACCCGGTCGCGTTCGAGGCGTACGAAGGCCCGGCCCTCCAGCGTCGCCCAGCGCCGCCCGTCCACCTGGCACACGGCGACCCGTGCTCCCTCGGGTCCGGCCGCCAGGATGTTCGTCACCTTCGTGCTCGACTTGTTCGCGATGACCCGAGCGAGGCGCGCCTCCGGGTCGTATGTCACTCCGACAGGGACGACGTGCGGGGTGCCGTCGGGGCGGAGGGTGGTGAGGGTGCACAGGTGCCGTTCCTGCCAGAAGGTGAGGTACGACGGGTCGGGATCGCCCGGGTCGAGCGGATATGCGGCCATGGTCCCGGAACTTAGCCCCTCGATCCGCCCCGCCACTGCCTTGAGTGGAATAGACTCAACTTTGTGCACGTTGACCGTGTCATTCCGTGCACGAAGGTCGTAGGAGGAGGAGTACCGGAACGTGGACGCCGAGCTGACCAACAGGAGCCGGGACGCGATCAACGCGGCCAGCAACCGTGCCGTGACCGGGGGGCACGCGGATCTGACCCCGGCGCATCTGCTGCTCTCGCTGCTGGAGGGGCAGGACAACGAGAACATCACCGACCTGCTGGCCGCCGTCGACGCGGATCAGGCCGCCGTACGGTCCGGGGCCGAGCGGGTGCTCGCCTCGCTGCCGAGTGTGACCGGGTCGACCGTCGCGCCGCCGCAGCCCAACCGTGAGCTGCTGGCCGTGATCGCGGACGCGGGCCAGCGCGCCAAGGAGCTCGGCGACGACTACCTCTCGACCGAGCACCTGCTGATCGGTATCGCCGCGAAGGGCGGCGCGGCCGGGGACGTACTCTCCCAGCAGGGGGCCGGCGCGAAGAAGCTGCTGGACGCGTTCCAGAAGAGCAGGGGAGGGCGCCGGGTGACCACACCCGACCCCGAGGGGCAGTACAAGGCGCTGGAGAAGTTCGGTACGGACTTCACGGCCGCCGCGCGCGAGGGCAAGCTCGATCCCGTCATCGGGCGGGACCAGGAGATCCGGCGGGTCGTCCAGGTGCTGTCCCGCCGCACCAAGAACAACCCCGTGCTGATCGGCGAGCCCGGCGTCGGCAAGACCGCCGTCGTCGAGGGGCTGGCGCAGCGGATCATCAAGGGGGACGTGCCGGAGTCCCTCAAGAACAAGCGGCTGGTGGCACTGGACCTCGGTGCGATGGTCGCGGGCGCGAAGTACCGCGGCGAGTTCGAGGAGCGGCTCAAGACCGTCCTCGCCGAGATCAAGGACTCCGACGGCCAGATCATCACGTTCATCGACGAGCTGCACACCGTCGTGGGCGCCGGTGCCGGAGGCGACTCCGCGATGGACGCCGGCAACATGCTGAAGCCGATGCTCGCCCGCGGCGAACTGCGCATGGTCGGCGCGACGACCCTCGACGAGTACCGCGAACGCATCGAGAAGGACCCGGCGTTGGAGCGCCGCTTCCAGCAGGTGCTGGTCGCGGAGCCGAGCGTCGAGGACACGATCGCGATCCTGCGCGGACTCAAGGGCCGCTACGAAGCGCACCACAAGGTCGTCATCGCGGACAGCGCGCTGGTCGCCGCCGCGACCCTCTCCGACCGGTACATCACCTCCCGCTTCCTCCCCGACAAGGCGATCGACCTCGTCGACGAGGCGGCCTCCCGCCTGCGCATGGAGATCGACTCCTCCCCGGTCGAGATCGACGAACTCCAGCGCTCCGTCGACCGGTTGAAGATGGAGGAGCTGGCGCTCGACAAGGAGACGGACGCCGCCTCCATCGAGCGGCTGGAGAAGCTGCGCCGCGACCTCGCCGACCGTGAGGAGGAGCTGCGCGGTCTCAACGCCCGCTGGGAGAAGGAGAAGCAGTCCCTCAACCGCGTCGGCGAGCTGAAGGAGAAGCTCGACGAACTGCGCGGCCAGGCCGAACGCGCCCAGCGCGACGGCGACTTCGACACCGCGTCCAAGCTGCTCTACGGCGAGATCCCCTCCCTGGAGCGGGACTTGGAGGAGGCCTCCCAGGCGGAGGAGGAGGCTTCCAAGGACACGATGGTGAAGGAGGAGGTCGGCCCCGACGACATCGCGGATGTCGTCGGCTCCTGGACGGGCATCCCCGCAGGCCGCCTCCTGGAGGGCGAGACGCAGAAACTCCTGCGCATGGAGGAGGAGTTGGGCCGCAGGCTCATCGGCCAGCGGGAGGCCGTGGAAGCGGTCTCGGACGCCGTACGGCGCACCCGCGCGGGCATCGCGGACCCGGACCGCCCCACCGGTTCCTTCCTCTTCCTGGGCCCGACGGGCGTGGGAAAGACCGAACTGGCCAAAGCCCTGGCCGACTTCCTCTTCGACGACGAGCGGGCGATGGTCCGCATCGACATGTCGGAGTACGGCGAGAAGCACAGCGTGGCCCGACTGGTCGGCGCCCCGCCCGGATACGTCGGCTACGAGGAGGGCGGTCAGCTCACGGAGGCGGTGCGCAGGCGGCCGTACTCGGTGATCCTGCTCGACGAGGTCGAGAAGGCGCACCCGGAGGTCTTCGACGTGCTGCTCCAGGTGCTGGACGACGGCCGGTTGACGGATGGTCAGGGCCGGACGGTCGACTTCCGCAACACCATCCTGATCCTCACCTCGAACCTGGGCAGCAACTTCCTGATCGACCCGCTCACCGGCGAGGACGAGAAGAAGGCGCAGGTCCTCCAGGTGGTCCGGGCCTCCTTCAAGCCGGAGTTCCTCAACCGGCTGGACGACCTGGTCGTCTTCTCCGCCCTGAACAGGGAGGAGTTGGGCCGTATCGCAGCCCTCCAGATCGGCCGCCTCGCCAAGCGCCTCGCGGAACGCCGCCTCACCCTGGAGATCAGCGACGAGGCCCTGACCTGGCTCGCGGACAACGGCAACGATCCGGCGTACGGCGCGCGACCGCTGCGGCGGCTCGTCCAGACGGCGATCGGCGACCGGCTCGCCAAGGAAATCCTGGCGGGCGAGGTCAAGGACGGCGACACGGTACGGGTGGACGCGTTCGGGGAGGGGCTGATCGTGGGGCCGGCGACGGGCAAGACGTTGTGACGCCCGGCGTTCAGGTCGTGACGCCCGGCGTTCAGCAGGTACCCGCGTACGTTCAGTAGGAACTCGCGTCGAAGGTGACGAGGGCGGTGTCCCCGGCGGACCCGCCCTCGTAGGACACGCTCACCGTCACGGAGTAGGCGTCGGCCGCATGTGCGTGCGCGTTCGCGTCGTGGACGACGCTGACGCACTGGTCGTCGTCCCCGTCGCAGGGGAAACCCGCCCGGTCCGGGAACGACTGGGCCAGCCAGCCGCGCACCGCCGCGCGCGGCATGCGGAAACTGCCGTCGTACGCCTGGCCTCCCCAGGTGTACGAGGTGCAGTCCTCGTCCCGGGTGTCCTCGGGCAGCGCGGCGCCGGAGAAGTCCATGGCCTCGGCGCAGCCGACCTTGCCGACGGTGTCGGGAGGGTCGTCACCGGAGGAGGCGGAGAGCATCGCCTGTACGAACGACCAGCCCGCCCACACCACCAGGACCAGGCACATCCACCACAACCCCCACGGCAGCCACCGCATCCCCCTCCGCATGTGCATGACCGTATCCGGTCAGCCCGTGGCGGACAGGTCCTTCAGGGGTTGCCACCCCCCTCCCCGGATGGGGGAGGATGGCGGAATCCGTACGAAGGGAAATACACGGTGAGCATCGACCCGTCCTCGATTCCGAACTTCGGGGGCCAGCCCGAGCCGAACCCCCAAGGACCGGCGGGCCCCGTCGTCCCGGATCAGGACCTCGTGAAGCAGCTCCTCGAACAGATGGAGCTGAAGTATGTCGTCGACGACGAGGGTGACCTCGCGGCGCCGTGGGAGCAGTTCCGTACGTACTTCATGTTCCGTGGTGAGGACGACCAGCTCGTCTTCTCGGTACGGACGTTCTACGACCGTCCCCACGAGATCGACTCCAAGCCGCAGCTGCTGGAGTCCATCGACGACTGGAACCGGCGCACCCTGTGGCCCAAGGTCTACAGCCACACCCACGACGACGGCACCGTCCGTCTCATCGGTGAGGCGCAGATGCTGGTCGGCACCGGCGTCGACCTGAACCACTTCGTCTCCTCGACGGTCAGCTGGGTGCGCGCCGCCATCGAGTTCGACCGCTGGCTGGTCGAGCAGCTCGGCCTCACGGAGGAAGTCGACGAGGCCGTCGAGAAGCCTGAGGACGACGAGGAGTAGTCCTCCTCTGTCCCGCACGACCTGCGTGAACGTACCGACGACGCCCGTCCACAGCCTGTGGACGGGCGTCGTCGTTCCCGCTCAGCCGGCCAGCTTCTTCAGCCGCTCCACCGCCTCCTCCAGCACACCCACCTGCTTGCAGAACGCGAACCGTACGAAGGGCGCGCCCTCCTCCCGGTGGTCGTAGAAGACCGCGTTCGGGATGGCGACGACCCCGGCGAGTTCCGGCAGCGCGCGGCAGAAGGCGAAGCCGTCGCCGTTCTGGGACAGGTCCGCGCCGAGGGGGCGGATGTCGGTGGTGACGAAGTACGTGCCGGCCGGGCGGAAGACCTCGAAGCCCGCCTCCGCCAGGCCCGTCGCCAGGACGTCCCGCTTGGCCAGCATGTCCGCGCGGAAGGCGTCGAAGTACGAGTCGGGAAGGGCCAGGGCCTCCGCGACCGCGTACTGGAACGGCCCCGACGCCACATACGTCAGGAACTGCTTCGCCGACCGTACGGCCGTGACGAGGGCGGGGGTGCCCGTCACCCAGCCGACCTTCCAGCCCGTGAACGAGAACGTCTTGCCCGCCGACCCGATCGACACCGTCCGCCCCCGCATCCCCGGGAACGTCACCAGCGGAATGTGCTCGGCCTCGTCGAAGACCAGGTGCTCGTACACCTCGTCGGTGATCACCAACAGATCGCGTTCTACGGCGAGTTCGGCGATGGCGGCGAGTTCCTCGCGGGTGAGGACGGTGCCGGTCGGGTTGTGCGGGGTGTTGATCAGGAGGAGGCGGGTGCGGTCGGTGACGGCGGCGCGCAGCTCGTCGAGGTCGAGGCGAAAGTATCGATTTGCGACTCCGTCGCGGGGCCCCTCGGCGGGGCGGAGCGTGACCGGTACGCGGGTGCCGCCCGCCATCGCGATGCAGGCCGCGTAGGAGTCGTAGTACGGCTCCAGGGCGATGACCTCGTCGCCGGGTTCGACCAGGGCCAGGAGCGCGGCGGCGATGGCCTCCGTCGCGCCCGCCGTGACCAGGACCTCGGCGTCGGGGTCGTAGGAGAGGCCGTAGCGGCGCTCCTGGTGGGCGGCGATCGCGGTGCGGAGTTCGGGGACGCCGGGGCCCGGCGGGTACTGGTTGCCGCGTCCGTCGCGCAGCGCGCGCACCGCCGCCTCGCGGATCTCCTCGGGGCCGTCCGTGTCGGGGAAACCCTGGCCGAGGTTGATCGACCCGGTCTTCAGGGCCAGGGCGGACATCTCGGCGAAGATCGTCGTCCCGAACTCGGCGAGCCGGCGGTTGAGGAGGGGGCGTGCGGTGGAGGTCATGCCCGCCATCCTGCGCTCAAGCTCTGGAGTTCCTCAACTCTGCTTTGGCAGGTGAGACGGGCGGGCATCCCTGTGTCACGCACCACACGAGGCGCCCACGGGGGGCCGCTTCGGGGGAACTGGAAGGAGGGTGACGTCATGTTCTTCTTCGTCATCCTGGCGGTCGTCGCAGTCGCGTTCATCGCGGCGATCGTCCGCGCGGGGCGCAAGAGCAGGATCAGCAAGGGCTCGGGCCGTCGGGCCGGGTTCTACGGCGGCAGCGCCGCCGGTACGAGCAGCAGCTGGTGGGCCGGGGACGGAGGTTCGTCGTCCTCGGGCGGCGGACACCACGGGGGCCACCACTCCTGCGGAGGCGGCGGGCACTCGTCCTGCGGGGGCGGCTCGTCGTGCGGCGGGGGGTCGTCCTGCGGAGGTGGGGGCGGCTGCGGCGGGGGCAGTTGACCCGGACGCGGTGACAGCTGACACGGGGCAGCTGAGCGCCGCGAAAGGTATCGAAAGGTATCGGACGGGGGGTCGGAGCGCCCGTCGGGAGACCGCTCCCGGCGGGCGCTCCGGCGCGCGCCTGACACGCCTGGGCGTACGCCCAGGTTGAACAGTTGAGCTGTGCAGCCCCCTGAGGGATGGAAACCCCACGAAGTTGGGTAAAAACGCTGTGGTGGCGCCACCGCTCATGATTCCCTCTAAATCACCAACGCAGCCCCAACGCAACCCCTCGGGCGCCTGCAAACACCTTCTCCTCACTGGGCTGACCGGGCCGATGTCCCGGTGTCGGCCGGGGTGTGCCGGACCCCCACACCTCCCCTTACCTCCCCTTTCTTTGCGTGCTAGCGGAGCCGATCCATGCTCACGACCCTGAAGACCTCCTACACCGATACGCGCGCGGCCGACCTCGCCTGGACCCTGGGGCGCGAGCCGCTTCCCGCCCTGGCCACGCTCGATCTCGAACTGGCCGGTGCGAAGCTCCAGTTGAGACTGCTCGGCGCGTCCCACCAGGTACTCCTGGACGAGGAGCGGGGCAGCTGTTCGGAGACGGTCGCGTGCATCCCGGGTTCCAGCACGCCGCTGCCGCTCGGGGTGGCCAAGCGGTTCGGCGACTGGGAGTACGAGTTCGCGGCCCGGGTCGAGGTGCTGTCCCCGGGGCAGTTCGCGGGCCGCGCCCAGGAACTGCTGGCCCTCGTCGCCGACCATCCCAACGGCCTGGCCGGGGTCTTCCCCGGCAGCCCGCACGCCTTCACCGCGATGCTCGCCCAGCGGCACGAGGGCCATGTGCACTGGCGCACCTGGCACGCCTATCCGCAGGACGGGCAGCTGGTGGCGACACGGACGCGGGTGGGGGTGCGGGTGCCGGTGGGGCATGCCGTGCCCTCCCCCGTATGAGTTGTGCGGCTGGCACCGACCCCGGCCGTCGTAAACACATTCCACACGTGTGGGTGACGAAGCGTGCCCGTCGTGTGACGTAACGTCGCAGCGTGATCGAACCGCACGCGCCGGCCCGGCCGGGTACCCAGCCACCGTGGGCGGGCCCCGCGCGGCTGCCCGTACGGCCGGGCACGGGCCGGTTCCTGGTGCTCGCGTGCGTCTTCGTCTGCGCGGCCTGCGGACTCGTGTACGAACTCGAACTCGTCGCCCTCGCCTCGTACCTGATCGGCGACTCGGTCACCCAGGCGTCCGTCGTCCTGTCCGTCATGGTCTTCGCGATGGGCATCGGCTCGCTCGCCGCGAAACGCCTGCGCTGGCACGCGGCGGCCGGTTTCGGCGCGGTCGAGGCGGCCCTCGCGCTGATCGGCGGGTGCAGCGCGATGGCGTTGTACGCGGTCTTCGCCTGGACCGGGAACTGGGGCGGGCTGTGGGCGCAGGGCCCGCGCTGTCTCCTGGTCGCGTTCTCCCTGGCCATCGGCCTGCTGATCGGTGCGGAGGTTCCGTTGCTGATGGAGCTGATCCAGCGGATCCGCCGTCAGGACGCGGGGGGTGCGGTCGCCGATCTGTTCGCGGCGGACTACGTCGGTGCGCTGGTCGGCGGGCTGGCGTTCCCCTTCCTGCTGCTGCCGTTCCTGGGCCAGCTGACCGGCACCCTGCTCACCGGCACGGTCAACGTGGTCGCCGGCGGCTCGCTGGTCCTGGGCCTGTTCCGCCGCGACCTGACCCGCCGGGGCCGCTGGCTCCTGGTCATCGCCAACCTCACCGTCCTCGGCCTGCTCGCCTCCGCCGCCGTACTGGTCGACGACTTCGAACGGGCCGCACGGCACGCGGTCTACGGCAAGGACGTCCGCGTCGCGCTCCAGACCGACGTCCAGGAGGTCGTCCTCACCGGCGGCGACCACGGCCGTCCCCTGGACCTCTTCCTCGACGGCCGCCTGCGGGTCAGCGGGCGCGACGAGAACCGCTACCACGAGGCACTCGTCGCCCCCGCGATGAACGGCCCCCACGCGCGCGTGCTCGTCCTCGGCGGCGGCGACGGCCTCGCCGCCCGCGAGGTGCTGCGCCACCGGGGCGTGCGCCGCGTCGACATCGTCGAACGCGACGCGGGCGTCGTCCGGCTGGCCCGCCACGATCCTGCTCTGTCCGGTTTGAACGGTCATGTCTACGACGACCCGCGCGTCCACGTGACCATGGGCGACGCCTTCGACCTGCTGCGCGGGGTCCGCCCGGGGTCGTACGACGTGGTCATCGCGGATCTCCCCGACCCCGGCATCACCGCCAGCACGAAGCTGTACTCCCAGGAGTTCTACGGCCTCGCCCGCCGCGCGCTCACGGACCGGGGGCGGCTGGTCGTGCACGCCGGGCCGGTCTCCTCCCGGCGCCATGTCTTCTGGACGGTGGTCGCCACGGTCCGCGCGGGCGGCTTCCACCCCGTCCCCTACCGCGTCGGCGGGCGGGCGTCGGGGTTCGCGGCGGGGCCCGATCGGACGACCGGAGCGGCTCGGGCTCCGCGGGACTGGGGGTTCGTGCTGGCGGCGCGGGGGGTGACGGCTCCGGAACTGCGGCTGGATCCTCGGGGGCCGAGGCTGCGGACGTTGACCGAGGCGGGGTTGGAGGGGGACGAGCGGGCGGCTGAGCGGACGTGGGTCGGGGGAGCTGCGGCTTCCACGTTGGTGCATCCGCGGTACTGATGGTGGGGTGGCGCCCGCGGGTGTGTGGGTGGGTCGGGGTCGTGGCGGTACGGCGAGCCCGCCGCTGGTCGGGCCCTTCGGGTGTTGTCACGGTGGGGCGGGGTTGGTGCCGGGTACGCGGCGGGCTGCGCCGTACCGCCACGACCCGCTCCCGTTTCGTCGGCGGCTGCGGGTCGTGGTGCCGGGAGGGGCGCTGCCCCGGGGGACGCCCGTACTGAGCCGCTCACATCAACACGGCCGCACTTCTGGACAACGGCCGGTATACCCCCGGTCAACCTAGGTAGGCTCGGGAAGCATGGAGCATGAGGTGTACGTTCCGGTTTCCGCCGAGCGGCTGTGGGGCGCGCTCGCGGACCCCGCCCGGGTCGCCCGCGCCGTCCCCGGCTTCCAGCAGGACGCCGGCACCGAACCCGTTGCCGGACGCCTGAAGGTCCGTGTCGGCAGCCACTCCATCACCTATCGGGGGGCGGTGCGCGTCTCCGCGCAGGACGACGGTACGTACGCCGTGGAGGGCGACGCTACGGAGGCCCGCGGCACCGGCTCCGTCAAGCTCGCGCTCACGCTGCGCGTCCGTGAGTCCGACGGCGGCTGCATCGTCGTCTTCGACGGTACGGCGACCGCGGACGGCCGGATCACCGAACTGGCGCCGGACGCGGTGAGGTCTGCGGCGACCAGGCTGCTGGACCGGTTCGCGGAGAGCTTGGGGGCGGACGTGGACGAACCGGAGCAGCCTCAACTCGCGGACCCCGCCCCCGTGTTCGGGACAGAGGAAGCTGGCGGGACAGAAGAAGCTGGCGGGACAGAAGAAGCTGGCGGGACAGAGGAAGCCGACGGGGCGGACGAGCCCGACGGGGTCGATGAGCTCGACGACATCGATGAGCCCGATGACATCGACGAGATCGGCGACGCCGTGGGTGACATCGGCGGCCTGGCCGAACCTCACGTCTCCGAGACCTTCGCGGATACCTCCGAACCTCCCGCCGAGGCCGCCCACGCCCGGCGCACGATGATCGGGCGTAGTGCGGAGGAGGTCGATCACGCGCCGCCGCGCGGGCGTTACGCCCCCGTCCCCGCGCCGCAGGCCGTCCCGGCGAACGCCACCCTCCGTTGGGCGGCTCCGGCCGCGGCGCTGGTCGTGGCGTCGGCGATCGTGGTCAACAGGGTGCTGCGCAAACGCCGTTGAAGGGTCGCCGTCCGCCTTCGCGATCAGCCCAGTAGGGTCGTGCCGTGAGTAACGAAGAGATCACGCTGACCGCGGGCGACGCGGAAGTGACGGTGCAGCCGGGCAACGGCGGCCGTATCGGAGGGCTCCGCGTCGGCGGCACCGAACTCCTGCGCCAGGGCGAGCGGTTCGGGTGCTTCCCGATGGTCCCCTGGTGCGGCCGGACCCGCGACGGCCGCTTCCTGGACGGCGGGACCGTCCGCCAGATGCCCCTCAACTCCCCGCCGCACGCCATCCACGGCACCGTCCGCGACGGCGCCTGGCGCACCGCCCGCAGGTCGGCCGACGAGGCGGTCATCACGTACGACCTGGTCGAGCCGTGGCCCCACCCGGGCCGCGTCACCCAGGTCGTCGCGCTGACCGGGGACGCCCTGACGCTCACCATGGCGGTGGAGGCGCACGACGACTCCTTCCCGGCGCAGATCGGCTGGCACCCGTGGTTCCACCGGAACCTCGGCGGCGAGGACGTGACCGTCGACTTCACCCCGGCCTGGCAGGAGGAGCGCGGCGACGACCACCTGCCTACTGGCAAGCGCGTCGACCGTGAGCCGGGCCCCTGGGACGACTGCTTCGGCATGCCCGGTGGTGTGGACGTCACGCTGACCTGGCCGGGGCAGCTGGAGCTGAAGGTGACGAGCCCGGAGGAGTGGGTCGTCGTCTACGACGAGCAGGAGGCCGCCGTGTGCGTGGAACCGCAGACCGGCCCGCCGAACGGCCTGAACACCCTGCCCCGCCTGGTCACCCCGATCGAGCCGCTGGAAGCCACGATGACCTGGAGTTGGACGCGCCTCTAAGCTGGGCGGCATGACGGACGTACGCGGCGTGGTGCTGCAACAGATCAAGGACAAGGCCGTTGTGCACGGCAAGGTGACCCTGTCGTCGGGGCTGGAGGCCGACTACTACATCGACCTCCGCCGCGTCACCCTCGATGGGGAAGCCGCTCCGCTCGTCGGGCAGGTGCTGCTCGACCTGACCGCCGACCTCGACTTCGACGCGGTCGGCGGGCTGACCATGGGCGCCGATCCGGTCGCCACGTCGATGCTGCACGCCGCCGCCGCACGCGGACAGAAGCTGGACGCCTTCGTCGTGCGCAAGGCAGCGAAGGCGCACGGCATGCAGCGTCAGGTGGAGGGCCCCGAGATCAAGGGCCGCCGGGTGCTGGTCGTCGAGGACACCTCCACCACCGGCGACTCCCCGCTCACCGCCGTCGAGGCCGTGCGCGCGGCGGGTGCCGAGGTCGTCGCCGTCGCGACCATCGTGGACCGGGCGACCGGTGCCGCCGAGAAGATCGAGCAGGGTGCGGGAGTGCCGTATCTCTTCGCCTACTCCAAGGACGAACTGGGCCTGGACTGACCGCCCACTCTGAGCATCCGGCCGCGTCTGGAAAGATGGGGCCGACGATGACGTCGCACCCAAGGTCTAGGTCAGGGCCGTAGCACGCAGATCGCGAAGATCGCCAACCCGCAGATACCAAGGAGC
>Ga0307510_10009830_pt1 | contig 11383 bp, 6 predicted proteins | sample 12_EM_MG_FD_207224 | JGI IMG/M metagenome (GOLD analysis project Ga0307510, IMG submission 207224) | Populus trichocarpa ectomycorrhiza microbial communities from riparian zone in the Pacific Northwest, United States - 12_EM | ecosystem: Host-associated > Plants > Roots > Unclassified | place... | reverse complement strand
TTCTAGATAGTGGTTATCAACTTACTATATGGCAAACATGAGTTCTGCAACAAAATAAAGAAAAAAGAAAAAGAAAAGAAAAGGTTCTGCCGTACCCTAGATCCTGGCTAAGTTAGAAAAAAAAAAATAGCCCGATCTATGAACCGGAAGACATCATGATAGTTAAGCTTGGCCCAGTCCATATTCCCAGGTTAATATATATATATATATATATATAAATGTAAGTTGCTAGAAAGAACAATAATGCTAATTTTATCATAAATAATTTAAGAGAATTCTCATCCATTGAAGTAAGTTGTTGGATCCATATATTAGATTCATTGGTAGGGTTGGACTTGCAAAGGGCGGATGTGCCCGTTGAAGCATGGAAAACAGAGGAACTATATGGACGACATGCCTGAATCCAGGGGCAAAATATGGCTTCTGCTGCAATAAATAATTGCTCGGACTGCATGCTATAGCATTCCAAGGTACAATTATCGTGTCCCCCAACCTTGCCCCTTTCTTCCCCTTCAAAGGTTGCAGGCACATCAACCTTTTTGCCCCCGAGTTATCCATGACCTCGAGAAGAGTCCTCATCTGTATGAAAGTCCTTTGCTGCTGTAAGAGTGCAGCAGGACATTCAGGCCATGATCAGAAGTGAGGAATAACAGAGATGACATTAGTTAATCCTAGCAATAACTGATAAAGTTAAGAATTGGTCAAGATAAAGTACATCCCTCTGAAACCAAGAAACAACCATCCCCCCCCCCCCCCCTGTTTTTGAGTTTTTTCCAAGAAAACAAGGCACAACTCTAAATTTCTCGAACCCAAGGGAGGAAAACATGGCTTTTTCAAGAAGATATGTCTCCCAGCCATTCACATAGAAAATAGCAGACCTCAGTGTGAAGATGTGGCGGCTTCCATCCCAAATATAAGCTGTGCTGCAAAAGACATTGCAGTTTGAAACAATTTTTTAATGTACAGGGGACATATTCGCTATCACACGTACGTTTACTAAGTATACAGAACAAATGCCAGGGAATAAAATACGCCTGGAATATCTTACAGTAGCAAAGACAAGAATACAAGGTCTCATTTGAAAACTTCTCAAGGCCACACTTCATCAGAAGTTATTGACTCAGAGAAATCAACTCTAAGAAGTGTTGTTGCATTTCAATGAATTGGCAGTGAAACTCAAGCTGCAGCCGGTAAAATAGGTTACAATGATAATAACGATGTAATGGAGCAGAGTTGGCCCCTTAGAAATAGCTATCCCTGGGGCTCTCATAGTGGGAGAAAGTTACAACCGCTTTGGTTTAGAACCAAAATAGCTCAGCCATACCGGATCACCAACATAACTGGTGTATCTATTTCAATTTTACCTCGGGGAAATGTTAGCTTTCTCTTCATTATCAAAATCTAAACTCCACAGACAAATGTCTCCTATTGAACTGAAAAAAGAAGGGTTACAAGCAGACAACTTATAGACAACAAGCTTAAGATGCACACAACACAACCAAGCTTGATGAAGAGCCCTTGAACTTCAAATAACTACTGGCCTTGAGCATAAATCTGAAACTAAAATCCCCAGAATCCTAATATTGTATATGAACATTCAAACTAAACTAAAGTAAAGAAAATCAAGACAAAGAAAATACAAGGAAAGAAAGGAAACCGAATAGCGGAACAGGGAATCACGTATCATGAGAGCATATGGAAACGAAACTTACAGCCATTTCTCTACTTAATACGAGATAAATCATGGGCTCAAACGAGGAGAAGAGAGATCTTTGCCGAAACTTGTAGCGATGGTTGCTTGAAATGCGAAGCGTGAAGCGAGGGACGGTTTCTTGTTATTTTATTTATTTTTCAGTATTCTGAACTTGGGCTGGGTCCTCTCTATAAAGAACCTGTGCTGTGCAGTGTTGGGTCTTCAATTATTCAGAGGTGATCCCCGTTTGGTTTAAATCGAATTAAAGATTTGGTTTGGGTTTTGTGTTCTTTTTTTCCAGATATAAACATAATTTTATTTTATTTTTCAGTTTTAATTTTTTTTTTTTTAATTTGGTTTCAATAGAAAACCGAATAGTATATACACACATATTAATAAACAATAAGAATACCATCTCATTATTAGTCAAGCCTTTTATTTATTTATTTATTTATTTTTCTTTTGGGTTGATTGAATAATTTACATAGTAAATTGATGCAAAAAAAATCTAAAAATGTATCTTTCAACATATTAATACCATATGATTAAAAAAATGTTTAAGGAACCAAAAATCATAAAATCATTTTCTGTTTTTTTTAAATAAAAAAATTGTATTTTCATTAAAAAACAGAAAAATTAATTTTAAAAACCAGAAAATTAAATCACGTTTTGATTCTATTTCGATTTTGATTTTTAAGTATTTAGCTAATAAAAAATTGAATTAAATTTATTGAAATCTAAATCAAATATTCACCCACATAGCCTGAAGCTAGTTTTTATTTTATTTTTTATTTTTTACATGGATATTCCACCAGATCAATATGTGATAACATACTTTATTTGAACCATCAAGTAGGTGGCCCAGTGGTAAGAGTTCGGGATTAAGGGGTTTGCTCCACCTGTGGTCTCAAGTTCGAGTCTTGTGGTTGCTAATATGAGGTCCACTGGAGGCTTACATGATCGTTAACTTCAGGGCATATGGGATTAGTCGAGATGTACGCAAACTGGCTCGGACACCCACGTTAATAAAAAAAAAAAAACATACTTTATTTGTTATTTTTTTCATTGTCTGGAACACCTTTTCAGTTTATTTAAGAACAAAATATATATAGAGAGAATTAAGTGCTCAAATAAAACATATTCTAAACTGATTTGAGCATTAAATAGCATCCTCACAAATATATAATTTAAATTTAAATAACGTTTCCTCCTAGTTTTCTTATGCTAAAAAAGCAAGGCTGCTAATCCTTTTCTTTACTAAATTTCATATTGAGTAGCTTTTTTATATATAATTTTTATTGTCGTACTCTATCTCCATCATTGTTTTTTTTTTTAATTTCTTATTCCTTCTAATTTCTTGCACAATCACTTGCTTCCTTACGCCACCAGTTTAGGTGTTTTTATTTGTGTTCGTGAGGAAGTAGCAGTAGTATTCCTTTTGCAAACACATGTTTTGAGCAGGTTTACAGAGGAGGCCATGCTTGTCAACTGGTGATCGCTATGAAGCAGGATCCAGCCTCGAAATGGCCTGGCATTGTGCAGTCATGGGAATCCTTGACTGCAGGATATATGAAACTCTTGAAAGGAACATTATCAATCCTCTCCTTGTTGGTCTTTAAGAGACTGGTTATTTTTTCTTTTAGGTATGCATCATTGATTCTATCATAAAAAGATATTAAATTGCTCACGAAATTGAGTTAAAATTGATAAAAATGACTTCCTTGATCGGATAGTCTAACTAGAAGATGAAAGCAAGCCCAGGTGGTGTTCTCCACGAGTAGCCAGGGTTGCTTCTGCACTTCAAAACTGTCAGATTCAGTAAAAGCCTTTCATATAAACTATCCTTCAGCATTGAGTTTTTGTTAAAATAATTTATTTTTCAATTTTATCTTTTAATATTTGGTTGATTTTAAATTGATTTTTATATTTTTTATCATATAATTAAATAAAAAAATTATTGAGCCTAATGGAGTCCATGATCCAGGTCACGAGTTTGACGGGTTAACTAAGTCGATCAAATAAGTCTTGCTTCAAATCCTTTTTCTTTTTCAAATGTCATCTTGAGATTATTTTTTTAAGTCAAATCATGATTTTATCGATCATTCAGGTTGTCTTTGGCCTAGCGTGCCTGGGTTTTTTTTTTCATTTGTTTTTCTCCTTTGATTTTTTTTTTTTAATCTTTGACAACTCCAACATAATTTAATTAGAAACATGTGCTAGGAAATGAGTCAAATTGAGATTTTTTAAGTTTGACTCGCTAAACCGTGTTTGATGATAATGATAAAAAGTTTCCCATGGCCTAAACATTCTTAATTTACATTCAAAAAACTTTTAATTCAATCCACAGCATAGCATGTGAAGTAACCTAGTAAAAAATATACTAAAAAGCCTAGGTATTTAATCATTATAATCCATAGTAATTTTATTTATTTTTTTCAATTTTATCCTAATTTTTTTTATTGCGGCCTTTTACGCCCAAATTAATTGTCAGTTTATGAAATTTTGTTAACAAAGAAAAATCAACAAAAAAAAACCAAAGTGTAAATTAAAGAGAAATCTCATGTCCAATCTCAAGTTCTGTTCTTTAGAAAATGTTCTTTTTAGTCCATCTAATTTTCTTTTTTCTTACTCTTCAGTTTCTTTAATTTTTTCTGATTTTAATTTTGGTCCAAAAAATTATTTTCTTAACATTTCAATACGTGAGAGTGAAATTAAGAGAGGAGAGCGAAAGTCACCTAAAAACAACAAGGAGAGGGGAAATTGTTGGTTAGACCGCTTTTTGGCAACAAAACATGATGTTTTTAATGTCAACATGTTTCATTCAATAAAAAAAGTTTTATAAAAATATTTTTAGACCTTTAACTTGCCCGAAAAACTAGATATAAGTCAAGAGAGATTTTTTTCCAGTTGATCTTGTGCTTTTTTATCAGTTTTAGAAAAATTACATGTAAAATCACTGAAAAAATTAAAATTGAATTTATTATTATCGTAATTTTAAGGTGCTCTTGGCCAATCATGTGAGGTGAACTCATTTTTTTTTATTAATTGTTTCTATTTAAATATTGCTTAATACTCTGTATTTTATTTTAAAATTGTTAGTTAAACTTTTTCTAAAATAGTAATTCATCTTTTTAAATATATATTTTTTATTCTAGCTATAATGTTTCGTTGAAATTATTATAATTTATTTGTACTTTTTTTTCTTATATTTTATATAAATGAGCTGCATTTTCACAATGCACTTATAAAAATAAAATCATTTGCTATTAGTAATGGAAAATAACCTCTAACATATATAAAATAAAATGGACAACCAATATACAATATTTGTATTTTTGCATTTACTTTTCTCTTTTACAATGAATATTTAGTTTCTCACTTTATTATTTGATTAGCTTTAACATTTTTTTTTATTTTTTTTAAATATAAACAATACATTTTTTGCTTATCAATTAAAAAAGTTATAATACTCGAAAAAAAATATATAGCATATAAATTTATTTTTCATGTATTAAAAATTAATTTAAAATCTTAGCCGCAATGTAGCTTGGCTAGAATGTTATTTATATGTATGTTTGATATTGTTATAATGGTTTTTTTTTAAAATATTTTTTATTTGAAAATACATTAAAATAATATTTTTTTATTTTTTTAAAATTTATTTTTGTATCAGCACATCAAAATAATCTTAAAAAATATTTAAATAAAAATAATTTTCTTAAAAAATCATTTCTGCCACAGAAATTAACCTATAATGCATCTGAACTTTTTATAACAATCTTTTTGTTAAGGAAAAATAAAAGGAAAAAAACTGAATTAACGGATAAACCACTAGCTTCCCTCGTTATCCCCTTGGCCTCTCTTTCTCGGAATCCAAAAGAATGGCCACCATCACCACTACGGCGACTCTTTCCTTCCACTCCCAAAACCCCATTAAAACTCTACCATCATTCTCTCTCTCAAATATCCCCTTTTCCATTTCCAAAACCAATTTTACTTCCTTCGCCAATTTTTCTCTTTCAATTCCTGCCTCTAAATCAAACAATGCGAGCAGCCCTCTCAACAGATACAGTCGCTTCTCTTGCAACTGCATCTCCACAGCCACCCCCAACACAAATTACGAGGTACGTACCCACCCTCTTTAATTCATCAATACCCTTTTGTTTGGTTTCTTCGAAAAATGAAGGAAATCTTGATGACTTGATCGTTTTTCTTGGCTAATTTGTTTCATTTCACAGAGTTATTCCTTTTGGTTTCTTTAATGGACAGATCGAACTTGAATTAATGGAAGACATGAAATTGATCTTTTTATCTGTGTGCTTAGGAGTATGGTTGTGTGAGAGAGTTCAGATTGTGAGAAGTTGTTAGAGTGAGTATTGATTACTTTGCTAGGAACCAAAGTTGATCATTTGTATTACAAAGTTAGGAAATTTAATTTGTCTATAAGAAATTTGGTCATTGAGATGAGATTTTCTTGTTGGCAGTGTGGTTTGGGTGGAAATAGGACGTCTGTAGAACGAGAAACCAAATGTGCTGTCCTTCGGGTAGATTGGACTAGGATACTACTATTGATAAACCAAGTGGCTAAACTCTTCTTAGAAAACAAAGGGATTTTCTTGATTTCTATTTTTCTCTCCAACTTGTTAATTCTCTGCATGCTTTTTAATCATCGAGGTTGGCTAACATCATATTTCAAATGTGTAAATGCAATGCAGTTTTCTGATAGTTCTTCAGAAGTGGAATTGAGATTATCTCTTGTGGGACTAGACATTCAAAGTTCCAGAGATATATTCGTGGATGCAGATGGCACCTCCTTAGTAGTCCAAGTACAGCACTCTGGGTCGCATATCACACTTATAGAAACTAATAAGATGTTCGAGAAAATAAAGCCTGCTGAAACAATATGGTTTGTGGCACAGAAAATACATGGATTCGATTAGCTAGAAGAAGTCTCTTCAATAGTTGGTCTGATGCTTATTGTATTGAGCAGGTTCATAGATGATGATCAACTTGTTATCAACATGAAGAAGCAAGACCCAGATTTGAAATGGCCTGACATTGTGGAGTCATGGGAATCCTTGACAGCAGGATCTATGCAACTCCTGAAAGGGGCATCAATCTTCCTTGTTGGTGATTCAACTGAAATTAACCAAAAAGTGGCTCGAGAACTTGCTGTTGGTCTTGGGTATTAATCTATCTTTAGCTTCTAAAATTACAAATTGTGTTGTAATGGTTTGACATATTGATTTCAACAATCATGTTACTCCTCTTGGGTATTAATCTTTTTTCTCCTTTTTTTTCTCCTTCTGTAGCTTATTTAGTTGGCTTGATAATTCCTTTTTTCTGATCCATTGCTAATGTCAATGTCCGTCATCTTTCATGATGTACCTAGACAGTGGTTAAAACACTTTGCATTCTTCACAGAGCATCACTTTAGCGACTGTCCTTGGTTTTGTAATGGTGTGCTGTCTACTAGACTACCAGCTCTTTCTGTTCTGTAAATCATCATCAAGGACCTTAATTTTCTTTTGGTCTTCGTTACTTAATGATATTACATTGGACCAAATTCCATTCCTAATCAATAATCAAGGAAAGCTAGCTCTCATATGTCTTGTAGAACTCTTTGAGTTCCACACTTTCTCTCTGTTGTAAAGTTTATTGATTTAATATGTTTCAGGTACACGCTACTTGATACACAGGAGTTGCTAGAAACATTTGCTAAGCAAACAATTGATTCATGTGAGTATAGTTATTAATTTAGTTCTCTTGCTACTGGAACTGGTTGATAGCCTTCAGAGCTATCTCTCTAGTTCTCGTGTCTAAAGATCAACACATACACATGTATACAGCGTAAAATAGCTCTCTACCTCCCTATCCCAGGAGCTGATAGTGACTAAACATTTACAGTATCGCTGAATTGCTTTGTGTAGATATTCAGATATTTAGCTTAACATAGACATTGAAAAGGATGGCATAATTGTCAACCACATTGTTGCAGTTGCTTCTATTGCGAATGAGATCTTTATAACTTACAAAAAAAAAACTCTTCTGACAGAGCTTTTTCACATCCGTTACTTGATAGTTTGCTATCATTTGTTTCTGTGGTTTCCTTGTGAATAATCTTTCTAAGCTACACACTACACTTTGCAAAGCAAACATTTTTCAGCGCTACAATGTACTTCATACTGTTGAGTTAATGTGATCAAATGACTTTCTAGACTGCAGTATCCTTACTTGAAATGACTTATATTACCCATCTTGCAGTGCATTAACGAATGTAATCAATTCCAGGGGTGCTTGCTGAAGGCTCTGACTCTGTAGCTGAAGCAGAATGTGCTATATTAGAAAGCTTAAGTAGGTACGGTATCTGGAGTAATTAATTTTTTAACTTCTTCTTTTTTTCTAGGATAGTTAAAACCCTATTCTTGGTTTGGTTGGTCTTGCAGTCATGTACGTGCTGTTGTTTCAACATTAGGAGGGAAGCAGGGAGCTGCTGGAAAGGCTTATAAATGGCAGCATCTTTATGCAGGGTTCACTGTCTGGTTGTCACAGACCGAAGCCTTAGGTATCCTTTTCTTGATATTCTGCTCGTTGCTAGATTTTGGATTGGAAAGTCATATTGATGTGGATCGCACTACATAACACATCACATTCTTACAAAGTTCTAAACCTCTAGTCAGTTTTTATGACTAGAGTCACCTCAAGCAATATGTCTTGGTGTGTAAATATACCTAAAGTCATACATCTTGGTCAAATCAAAATCTTACTGTATGTCATACATCTTTGAGACACCAGTATTTTACTACTTCTATTATTTTTAGAATTGCTACAATGACAAGGATGAGAGGTAGGGAATTACAACTCCATAGTCACCAGTTTTGCCTGCGTCTTCCTAAATAAATTTGAGTAACTTGCAAAGTCTGCTCACATTCAACACAGATGAGGATTCAGCTAAAGAGGAGGCTAGAAAGAATGTTAAAGATCGCAGTGTAGCATACTCAAATGCTGATGTGGTTGTCAAGCTCCAGGGTTGGGATTCTGATCATGCCAAAAGTGTTGCTCAGGCATCCTTGAGTGCTCTCAAGCAGTTGATTCTGTCTGACAAGAAACTTCCAGGTGCTCGTCAACCACTTTTTGTAACTGCAGCTTGTTTTTTTCATTTCTAATCAGAAAATGAATGAGCTTATGGTTTCTAAAAATTGTTTGAAAAAAAAGAGAGAGACCTGAAATAGGATGAAGAAGTTATGTGAAGTTTGAACTTTATATGACCTGACAATATTTATGGAAAGTAAAACGGAAAACCTGCATTAACAATTCACCAGAAGACCTGAACAGTCATTTTATTTGATAGTTATAAATTTTCAGAGCATCATTCATGTAATTCTAGTTGATGTTTGAGCTCATTGGAGTCTAAATTAAAGATTGGACAGGATGTTTATCTATCAATGATAGCAAAAAAGAAATGCTTTACCTTGGCCACCAAAGCCACTTGCTGCTTGATAAGAAATGATGAGAGCTTGTTTAGTGGGATTTAGAAGAGCATCCATTGATGACCTGAGATGACCTGAAAAGGTGGAGGCGGGAATGCCGAATTATCACGTTGTCATCCATTGATGTATAGGCCTAGATTAATGCTTTAGATTTATCATTCATCGCATTTCAGTTATTTAATCAAATTTAAGTGGAGAAGTTTAGCTATTCTCTCATTGATAATTCTTGATGCTATGTGTTTGGAAGGTAAGAAGAGCCTTTATATAAGGCTAGGATGTCGTGGGGATTGGCCAAACATCAAGCCTCCTGGTTGGGATCCATCAAATGAAGCTGAATCGATCTCCTAGTATGTGGCAGATCCGATGTTGTAGAGTGAGAGGATTGTTGAATGCCAATCTTTTTGGCACCATTTCATGGCTGGTAATTACCAAGTTCTCTTCACACAATTTTTTTAAGGAATTTTTTCAGTAGCCGTTGTTGCAGCAAGCAACTTCCTGTTCATTGTGTCATCACAAGTAGAGAAATTGGTGAACAGAGTGCAAGGAAGTAAAACTAGTAAAGTATTTTAAATTTTATCCCTTTACAAAACCTAGCTGGGACCTTGACACGCGTATTCGTTCTGTGCATGTACACAATCTTTTCTTTCATTCATTCATTCAAAACCCTTTTCACGATGCAAGAAAAAAAAATTTCTATATATATATTTGTTTCCAAGCCGCCTGGGCCATGCCCACGCGGCTGGAAATTTTCTAGCTGAAGTCCAATCCCAACACGCTATGCAAAGCAAATATCTTTTTCTACGATAGTGGCAGATCATGACTAATAAGTTTTATTAATAGCATGTGTGATACAATAATGATGGCATATTACATCAACCAAAATTTATCATGGTTAGCCAACCATTTTTTTCAGCAATAACACAATTTTTTCCATCCACGGCTTGAATATTTGAATTCAGTCGGTCACCCATGCAAAAAAAAAAAAAAAAACAATTTGAGCTATCCATAATATCGTCATTAACACGATAGCAATTTTTAGCAAGAAAAATCAGCCAAAGATCATAAAAGTCAGTCAAAGCTCATGAAAGTCAGGTAAAACCATTGAAAGTCAGGCAAGATATACACTATACAGCCCTCACTTTATTTTTTCTCTTCCTATATATTTTTTTCTTTGTATAAGTCATCAACCGAGCCATGAAAACTCTAATTCATATATGAAGTTTTTTAAGTGGAAAATAGAACAAAAAGTTAATTCATTCCCTTTCATTTTTCATAGAAATATTGTTCATGGTTAACAAAATTTCAGGACAAAAAAGATTAATTGATTTTCCTACCATACAGTCTTTAATTCTTCCAAGTCCCCAACAAGTACAAGTTCTTAATAATATTGTTTTAACTATACAAGAACATCTTCGTATTATATCATTCTATTAACATGAAAGTCAATATTAAGCTCTCCAACACAACTTCATTTTCATTAATAAACAAGACAAAATAACATGTCAAGTAAACACAATTCTCAAACTCTATAAAGGAGCCAACACTCATCAACATTCCTTAGCCATAAACATAGCTATCTCCATCAATCTTCTTTTGAGTCTCAATCTCGTTCATGTGTCTCCCATTACAAAAAAACATAGATATGATAAACATAATATTGCATCAGCTCCTAAACATCATTCCTACATTGTAGGAGAATCTCTACTTTAACAAAAAGTATTACACACTCACCTTTACTTTAACATAGAGTGTCACACACTCATATCTCCAAAGATTCTGATGCGAAGGCCAACCTGACTATGAAGGTCTTACAAATCTTATAGAGCATATATAAAATGTCAAAAGTGACATCAAACTAGTGATAACAAAGAGTGATGTCGTGTGCAAGATTTTTCCTCCAACTTTTTATGGTTATGTTAGGGTCTGGTATTATAATCTTAATCATAGATCTATCATAGGTCGTCATGGTCTCTATGTGAAACTCATCTCTCATTTCAGCACTATTATTCCAAATAAAATGAGCACAACTAAACTTTTTTTTTCTATCACACAACTAAAAGGTAAAAGTACAAAAGCATATCTCAAAAGATTCAACAAGAAAATGCTAAGCTTTGGGAATTTGCTCGAACTCATCAATATTCAAGCCCTGATCAATGAAATCTATAACTATTTGTATGAGAACTTATATATTTTCCATGAC
>Ga0307510_10009829_pt1 | contig 11383 bp, 11 predicted proteins | sample 12_EM_MG_FD_207224 | JGI IMG/M metagenome (GOLD analysis project Ga0307510, IMG submission 207224) | Populus trichocarpa ectomycorrhiza microbial communities from riparian zone in the Pacific Northwest, United States - 12_EM | ecosystem: Host-associated > Plants > Roots > Unclassified | place... | reverse complement strand
AGCTTCTCACGACCTATCACGTGTGGATCTACCCGATCCTCTTTGCAGTGATCTTTTGCGAGACCGGACTCGTGGTCACGCCCTTCCTGCCGGGCGACTCCCTGTTGTTTGCCGTCGGTGCACTCGCCGCTGTCGACACGAGCGGGACCCTGAACGCATCGCTGCTCTTTGTGTTGCTCGCAATCGCCGCCGTTTTGGGCAACACCTTGAACTACTCCATCGGCCGCGCGATCGGCCCTCCTGCGTTCAGCGGACGCTATCGGCTGCTCAAAGTTGAATACCTCCATCGCACGGAGGACTTCTTCAAGCAACACGGCGCGATGGCCGTTGCGCTGTCACGCTTCATGCCGATCATCCGGACCTTTGCGCCTTTTGTCGCAGGTGTTGGTCGCATGCCCTACCGGTCCTTCCTCGGTTGGAACCTGATCGGGGGCACGTTGTGGGTAGCGCTGTTTATCTGGGGTGGTTACCTGTTCGGCAACATCCCCGTGGTAAAGCAGAACTTCGGGATCGTCACCCTCCTCATCATCTTCGTGTCGCTGATCCCGTTGGTGGTGACTTTCTTCAAGTCCCGCGCGTCCTCACCCGCTTAAGGCTGCACGCGCGGCACCGAACAGGGCGCCGCCCAACAAGATGGCGTTCGGTGCAACGCTCAGAATGAATCCCAGCTCCCGTGATTTGGGATCTTTCACATAAGCGAAGAAGTAGATGATTCGGCCGACGAGAAAGACGGCGCCCAGTGCTGCTCCTATGTAGGGGCTCAGGTATTGCCCGAAGAGCAGAATCGACGGGATAAACACGACGAGCTGTTCCAACGTGTTTAGCTGTACGCGCAAGTACCTCTCGAATATCTCGTGCCCGGACACAGCAGGCGCTGCCACTTTGTAGCGGCCACGTGCGCCCGCCACTGCTAAAGCAAACGAGAGAAATTCGACGAGCGCGAGGCCTATGACGATGTGTACGTACGGCATGGTTACCTTGTCGCGTTGCTGGACGGCTACGGTCAAGCAGCATAGTGGAGAACTGTGCTGACCCCGATGGCAAAATAGAGTCATGAGGGAGAGAGCACGGGGCTACGCCCACCGCGTTGATATCGTCGCTGACGCCGATCAGGTATGGCGAGCTCTGACGGAGCCGGAACACCTGGCGAAGTGGTGCTCGCCCGGCGCGCAGATACGGGCGCGGAAAGGCGGGCTGTTTCGGGCCAGCGTAGATCGTGTGACCGAGCTGGAGGCGCACATTGACGTATTCGAGCCGGCGCGCCGGTTGCGGCTCATCTACCTCCCCACCGAGTCGCTTCCACCCTCGGACGATCCGATCGTCGATGACTTCATTATCGATCAGAACACCAAGGAACCCGGAACGATTCTCAGGCTGCTGGGATCGGGCTTTCCGGCAACCGAAGAATGGAACCGGCAATATCAACGGTTGCGACTGGGTTGGCAGCAGGCCATGACGCGATTAAAGGTGTTTACCGAGAAACAACTTCGGAGCAAGACCTCATGACCGGCTTTATCCTGCGTGCCTGCATCACCGCGCTCGGCCTTTGGGTGGCGACCCGGGTGGTCCCCGGCATCCAGATCGATGACCCCACGACCATCGTACTAGCAGGCCTGTTGCTGGGCGTGGTCAATGCGATCGTCCGGCCGATCGCTATTCTCCTGACCCTGCCGCTGACCATCCTGTCCCTGGGACTGTTCCTGCTTGTGATCAATACTGCGATGGTCGGCCTGGTGGCGGCGATGCTGTCCGGGTTCCACATATTCGGTGGGTTCTGGTCGGCGTTCGGAACCGCCCTCGTGGTTTGGGTCACTGGATGGGTGGGGTCTGCGCTGATCGGGCCTCGTGGAAAGATCGACGTGTTTGTGAGGCGTTCGTAGCGCCGTCCGCCCGGCCTCGGGTAAACCCGTTTTGGGGTGGCCGAATGCTGTGGCGCGGGGGTGGATACACAAAAAGCATAGGCCTATGCTCAATAGTCATCGGCTCAAAGGTCATACCTCATAACTACACCCTCTGCCGCTGCTGTGACCACCACGAAGCCATGCCAAAATTGTCGCCTCCAAGCCGGACGCGTCGGAAATAAAATCAGTTCGGATGTGAGTCACGTGCCGTCTGGAGCATGTGTCGGTAACATGAGTTCCAGGATCGCACATCAGGCCGTGTATAAAGGGACGCGGCGCAGCCAGGGAAAATTCTGCAGATGGATTCGCAGCGGCATACATCGCGTAGGCTGAAAACAAGCCCATGTTGGCTTCTGTCCCCGCTGGGGATGGTGTCCCCCGCAGTGGATGACACGTCGGTGCTCGTGGACCGACGCATGATCGCTGCATTGCTTCAAGCATGTTGCAATGCACCCGCCGGGCCGCGTTTTGTAGCCTTTGCTTCCTTCGGTGGCTGTCGTCCCGCACCATCGCCAGACCGCGAAATAAAGCGGCCCGAAAGTGACGGATTTCTGACGCCCGTCCGTCACAACACTAGACTTGCCTACTACTGTGCGTAGCATGGATGAACACAAGGACGGGTCTCGCCGAGTAACTCCGTGCCGCGCTGCAGGGCGGTCGTGGGCGGTACTCGTCGTATTCCTGGCTCTCCATACAGCCACCGCGGATGCGGCCGGACCGCACAAACACTTCGACCTCGAGGCCGGCGACGCCTCACTCATGCTGAACGAATTCAGTCGCCAGTCCGATCTTCAGGTCCTGTTCGACTTCAACATCCTCAGGGGAATGAAGACTCGTGCGGTTACCGGTGATCTCGACGCCTCCACTGCCTTGAAGTCCATGCTGAAGGGCACGAACCTCGTATTCGATTTCGTCAACGACCATACGCTGGCCGTGACGCCCAAGAAGCCTTCACTGTTCTCACGCCTGTGGCATCGTCTGAAAACACGCACGAAGCATACGTCTGAAGACGATGACGAAGAGCTCGAGCAGGTGTTGATTTCCGACAAGGGACCTGACAATGGCACGCTGCCGTTGCTGGGCGCGCCCACCATCCACTATGGCCGAATTGACATTGAGCGCTCGGGGTTGGCTACCACCGAGGACTTTCTGCGGACCATGCCGCAGGTGTTTGGGGGTGGGCCTACGGAGGATACGGTGTTGGGCCGCGAGGCGGGCACCAACTCCGCTCACGGGTCGGGTATCAACGTCCGCGGTCTGGACGCTGGCGCGACTCTGGTGTTGATTGACGGAAAGCGAATTGCACCCAGCGGGACGGCGGGAGCTTTCGACGACATATCCAACATACCCTTGAGCATCGTCGACCACATTGATCTGCTTCCCGATGGCGCCTCTGCCAAATACGGCGCGGATGCAATCGGCGGCGTGGTCAATTTTGTGACCCGCAAGGGCTTCACCGGCGTATCCACTCAAGCACGCGGCGGCAGCGTAACCAACGGCTCGATGGGCGAGCGTCAGTTCAGCCAGTTGCTCGGGATGTCGCGCGACTCAGGATCCGACTTTCTGTCGTTTGAGTATTTTCAGCGTGATCCGTTGCTGGCGCGGGATCGCGCGCAATATTCGAATGATCTGACTGCGTTTGGGGGTAGCAACTTTGATGGGTTGTATGGGCCTGGGCCGGGCACGATATTCGCCGGGAACCAGATGTGGGCGGTGCCGAAGAACCTCAATGGAGCTGCGCTGACGGCAGCCGACCTGGTCCCCGGGACCAGCAATTCCTACGACAACTACAAGGGCACGTACATTACCCCCGGGGAAGAGCGGTGGAGTGTTTTTTCCAAGGAAAGCCAGCGCCTGACGGATGACATGCAGTTGCACTTCGAGGGCCTGTTTACTCGGAGGAAATCAACCGACATTGCTGCGGCGTCACTTCCGCTGGCATTGTCCGTCCCGGCATCGAATCCGTACTACGTCAATCCGACCGGGGGTACTGGCGATATCAATGTCATTGGTGGAACATCAGCCTTCTTTGGGCCGCTCGCCAGCAACAATCGAATTGACACCGGTAACTTTTCACTCGGTTTATCGATGTCCCCATTTGAACGATGGACCGCAGATGTAATCGGCGGCTATACATTCGAAAGACAGCACGCAACACAGAACGGATTCTACGACCCTGCCGCTTTGTACTCGGCGCTCAACGACACGAATCCGGCAACGGCGTTCAATCCGTTCGGAGATGCAACCAACAATAATCCTGCGACTCTGGCTTCGATTACCGGTATCTCTCGTCAATTGTCTGTATCAACATTGCGCTCCGTGGGTTTCACGACCGGCGGCCCCGTATTCGCAATGCCCGGCGGTGAGCTCGAATTGAGCACGGGCGCTGAGTACCGTGTCCAGCATTTCAGCACCATACTCTCCGCGCCGCACTCGGCAGCGGTTGACTCCGGTGATCTCAGCCGGAACATCAAAGCAGAATTCATCGAAGCAGAGATTCCGATTGTTGGCGAATCCAACCGGCTCGACTTCGTCCAACGCCTCAAGGTCTCGCTGGGAGTGAGACACGAAGACTTCAGTGACGTGGGTGGCGCCTCTGTTCCGAAGGTTGGATTGCTCTGGTCGATAAACCGGAATTGGAGCTTTCGCAGCAGTTGGACAAAATCGTTCAAACCACCCAACCTGACCGACGTCACTTTGGCAGGGAGTCAAAGTGTCGTAACCAGATTCAATGATCCGACCTCACCGACCGGCTTCACGCCGGTTCTGTCGTTATTTGGCACCAATCCCAGCCTGCAGCCGGAAACGGCCCGTACCTGGACCTTCGGCACTGACTTCTCGTTGCCTGCGGTTCCGGGCCTCTCGATGTCGATCACTTATTTCAACATCGCGTACTCGAACCGGATAACTGACGCTCAGGTGACAGCCGACGCGCTGTCGCAACCGAGTCTCGCGTGGCTCTTCACCAGGAGTGCAACTCCGGCTGAGCTCGCTTCTGCATGTGAGCACTCCGTGTATCAGCAGGGGACATCGCAGGACTGTCTCAATTCCGGCGTATCGATCATCATGGATGATCGTCTGCGCAATATTGCCTTGCTCAAAACCAACGGGCTGGATCTCATCGGCAAGTTCACCACGGAAAATCGCGGTGGTCGCTTCGATTTCGGATTCAACGGGACTTACCTGCTCCGCTACTCGCAGTCCAATACGCCCAGCAGCCCGCTCGACAACATCGTGAGCACACAAAATAACCCGATCAATTTCCGCGCCCGCGGCTCAGCGGCGTGGGAGCGCCGCGGCTTCGGTGTCGCCGGATTCGTCAACTTTGAGAACAGCTATCGTGACACAGTAAGCGTACCTAGCAGGGGCGTATCCCCGTGGACCACCATTGATCTACAACTGAGTTATCAGACTCCCGGAGACACGCTCGGATGGCTGGGAAGCACGCAGGTTGCTTTAAACGTGCAGAACCTCTTCAACGTCAATCCGCCATTTCTCAACAACAGTGCCGTGGGGATCGGCTACGATCAGGAAAACGCCGACTTATATGGCCGCCTGGTCAGTTTCGAGATCCGCAAACGCTGGTAACTTCCCGATCTGAACCGCCAGGAATCATACACCGGAAGCATTCCAAATCAGTTTGATCCCTTTCAAGTGTATTGAGGGGGACTTCGTACGCCGTGCAGGCGTGCCAGCTATAAAACCGAGCAAAGGAGCGCCAATAAAGCACATATGATTAACAGGAGAATCTCATGAAGTTGTTGTTCGTTGCTCACTCATTGCTGATCGACTGTGGGAAGGCGTCGAAGCAGACAAAGGGAACGTTTTCACAACCCTTGTCCGAGGCCGGATCGCCGCCGTTCAATAAATATAACCAGTGATTGACGCTGTTCCCTGGTGAGCAAGGAACGCTCGGCTGCCCGCGGTGCGCTCATCATGAGAGAAGGGGCTTGATGACACACTGCGGGCAGATTGCTGATCCCCCGAGCGGGCTGTCGATCCCGATGTGACTCTTGGAGTTCGCAGACGCCGAATTCACCGTGCGTCTCCGCGCTGAGAACTAGCGTCGAATGTAGACGCCAACCTCCACGTGCATTTCCAGCGTCGCGTCTAGACGCCACAAATCAAGATTTATGACTGCTAAGCCCCGGGTGTTTCTGGGCCTTTCCGTTTGTATATAACTCTTCCAGCCGCGATGTCGCCTGCATATCGTTCTTTTGTCGGTTGAGTCGGAATTCGCGCCTTTTGTAGGCTGCGTTGATTACTTCCACCCGGAGGAAAGTTTATGACATCTGAGAATTGCGGCGTGATCGCTTCCGCGTCGAATGAAACTGCGGATGCTGGCCATGAGAAGAAGTGGGATTGCATCATCGACCACGAGGACGACATTGACTGGGACGATATCATTGCGACCACGGAGGACGACTTCAAGGCGGGTCGGTACGCCTTCAACTCGGCGGACTATGCCACCCATGAGGAAGCGATGGTGGCCATGCGTGCATTTATTGACTCAATTGCAGAAGAGGTGAAGCGTCGTGTTGCCGCCGATTCTGCACTTCATGCCGAGGGTTAGGAACGATATCAACGAGTGCCTCGATTTCATTGCGCGGCAGCCATGGGGTGAGCCTGATGATCGCAAGTTGGATATTGAAAGGGGTATCAGCGCGATCTGCGAACGACCTGGAGCGAATCGTCCCGAGTTGTATAGGCCCGATACAGGAATTGCGCTTCGACGCTCTAGGACGGCACAGTTTGTCATCTTGTATGCCTACTTGCCGTCGAAAGACCCCGGTCTTCCAAGCGTCGTTAGCATCCGCGCGGTGAAACACGTGCGCGTCGCAAACGTATTCGCCGGAGTCAAAGAGCCGACTTCGAACTATGGGCCCAATTCCAGCATTTCTAAGGAAATTCTATGACGGAAAATGACCCTGTTGCGGCTACCACGCCGCTTGACTGTGTGGACTCGGACGACATGGAGACGTGGGATTGCATCATCGACAACGAAGACGACATTGACTGGGACAACATCATCGCCACGACGGAGGACGACTTCAAGGCGGGCAGGTATGCCTTCAACTCTGCGGACTACGCCACGCATGAAGAAGCTATGGAGGCCATGCGGGCACTGATTCATTCGATTGCGGAAGAGGCGATCAATCGTGTTAGATCCAATACTTCATTGGATGCCCAGTGTCAAACAGGACATGATCGGTGCCTCGGTTTCATCGCACGACAGCCGTGGGGAAAGCCCGATGACCGAGAGTCAGATATTTACCATGGCATCGCGGTAGCCCATGAAACCTAGTTTCTCGCAGCAAGCGCTTCCTCGAGCTCGCTCGTGAGCGGCTTCAGGAAGAAAGATTCATCGGGCATCACGCGCGCCTGTATGCCCCGCTTGCGGAGAGTCTCTGACACAACAGGCCCCACGGCTGCGACAACGGTGTTGGAGAGCGCCTTGGTCACCTGCTCCACGGGCGCAATCGAAAACAAGCGTTCAACCTGGGGAGTGCTGGTGAAAGCGACCGCGTCGATTTCACGCGCTTCGAGGCGTGCGATGAGATTCAACACGGCCTGGTCGTCCGCCGCGTCGGCGTAGACGTAAGGGGCGACGACCGACACGGTTGCGCCGGCGTGCTCCAGAAAATCGACCAGCGGTCGATTGGGCTCCGTGCCGTAGAGTTGCAAGCCGATCCGGCGACCCTTCAGTTCCTGGGAGCGAAGGCTGTTGATGACGCCTTCGGTTGTTGGAACTTCTGCGGCAATGTCGGGCTTGAAACCGAGCTCGCGCAGTGCGCGGGCTGGCTTGGGGCCCCGGGTGATTTTGCGAGCTGGGCCCAGCGCCTGGACGAAAGCGTCCTTCAAGTCTGGGTCATTGCGCTCGATGCAGGAGAGGATGCGGCGCAGTCCTTCGCCTGTCAGAAGGATCAGATCGTCGCAGGCGCCGCGCGCGAAGTTGCGGCTCCATTGCAGGATGGGTGCTGGATCGGGCGCGTCGAGGATGGCGACCATCGGGCAACGCACGACGGTGGCGCCGCGGCGCTCGAGCATGGCAGCGAAGATCTCGACTTCCCGCGTCTCGGGGATCGCGATGACGCGGCCTTTGAGTGGTTGTGAGTCCATGCGAGCCATATTACCTCGCTATCCAGCGAGGCAACGAACAGGGCGGTGTCTCAGGCTTACTCCGCCATCGCCACAGCGCCTTCGATGCCGACATTTGCCTCCGAAGGCAAAGCCCACGCCAACCACTGCCGCTGCAACGCTGCCACCAGAACGAACGCCACCGCCGCAAGAACGCCGAACGTAGCGAAGCCGAGCTGGTAGCTGCCCGTGCTCTCTTTCGCTATGCCCATCACCACCGGCAGGTAGAAACCCCCGATACCACCTGCGGCGCCGATGATTCCAGTCATTACGCCGGTCTTCCCCTTCCAGCGATGCGGCACCAACTGAAAGGTTGCGCCGTTCCCGAGCCCGAAGCAGAAATACAGCGCGACGAGCAGGGCGATGCCACCGGCGAGGGGCGGCATGAGCGCTGCGAATCCGAAGTTGCACAGGGAGATGGCGATCAGGAGCACCAGCAATACTTTGACTCCTGAGAGGCGATCGGCGACGAGGCCGCCAATGGGGCGGACCATTGCGCCGGTGAGTGAAAGGAGCGCCATGATGAAGCCGGCGTCCACTTTGCTGATCTGATACTGCGTCGTCAGCAACAGGCTGACGTAGGAAGACATTCCAACGAAGCCGCCAAAGGTGATGCTGTAGACGAGCATGATCACCCACGTGTCGCGCTCGCCCAGCACGGCGAGATATTTGCGCGGCAATACCGACAACGCCAGCGCCGATCCAAACAAAGGCAACAACAGTTGTCCGGTCTTGCCCGCTCCGAGCAATCCCGCGTTAACCAGCAACACGAGCGCTATCAATCCAACAATGGAGACAGCCAGCCCCGCAAATGCCCGAGTAGCGCTGCCGCTCTTGGTGCTTCGATCTTCGGCCCAGAAGAACACCGCGACCGCTGTCAGTGCGAGCAGCGGAATGACTGCCATCGTGGCGCGCTGCCACCCGAAGCTTTGCGCCAGGCCGGGAAACAGAAAGCCGTCGACGACCGCGCCAATGTTGCCTGCCGCAGCAAGCCCCAGCACGAGGCCCTGCACTCGGGGCGGGTAGCTGCTGCCGGCCATCGGCAATGCTATGGCGAAGCTGGCACCTCCCACACCGAGGAACACACCCAAAATCAACAGAAGCGTGTAGGTGGGGATTATCGGGAGCAGCAGTACAAATGCCGGGATGGATGAGAGTCCAATGCCCAACAATGCGAGCCGCCGGCCGTTGACGGATTGAAACAGGTTGCCGAAGGTCACCCGCACAATGGACGCGGCGAGGACCGGCACGGCCACCAGGAAACCGGCTTGAATGGGGGTGAGTGTCAGCTGTTTGGAAATGAACGGCGCGAGCGGACCGAACATGACCCAGGTGGTGAAGCCTGTGTCGAAATACAGGAAGCAGGCCAGCAGGGCCTTCCAGTTTCCGCTTCGAAGTGACGCGACCAGGTGACTCATGGTTATCCCCTTGACCCCAAAAAAAACGCCACCGCTCGGGTTGGATCGCCTTGGAATGCGATCCGCTCGAGTCGGCAGCGTTGCCTTGCTGACCCAACCGCGGGCCAGTGTTGGGGAGACAGGATGCAACCGATGTGCCACGGGGTGACAGTCGCCAACTTCCAACGACTTAGCGTTGTCATCTGCCGCTGATGCGGGTGCCAATGCTCACAAACGGAGCGGACGGTCGCGGGTTTGCACGAACATCGGGCGCCTGGACGCGGGGCATGACGTCGGGAGGACCGCAGCGCCGGAATCAACGGCGCGACTCGAAACTCCGCGGATCGAAACTCCCTCCATCAAAAAACCTCTCAACCCCGAGGTCCTCAGCCGGAATGTCAGGAACTATGGATTCCAGCGCCGCCCGATACAGGTCGGGTCGGTAGGTGGCCCGGACTGCCGCCACCTGGCTCGCAGCAAACTCAATCTGTTTCCATCGCAGCATCTGCTCATAAAACCACAGCGCATGACTCACCCACGGAAACGTTGCGTTATGTCGGGCCGGAGTGAAGAAGTTCTCGAACTGAACCGGTGGGGAGTCGGTTGTCAGGGTGAGTTGACCACCGAGCGCGCGGCGCAACAGCTCTGCAGGCGCGCCGACGTAGCGCGGCTGCGCCAATAGCTTGGCCAGCTCCGCATGATTAGAAGGCTGCTCACACCAAAGCGCCGCCCGGTAAAGGGCGCGTTGCAGTGACGCAAGTTGCTTCGGATGTCGTTGCGCCCATTCGAGGCGGCAACCGAGCACCTTCTCGGGGCTGGAGGGCCAGATGGCGGTTGTGGGCACCAGGATAGTGCCCACTCCCGCGTGGACGGCGACGCTGTTCCAAGGCTCACCAACACAAAATCCATCAATTTGCCCGGCGCGCAGGGCATCGACCAGAAACGGCGGCGGTATGACAACCAGTCGCACGTCTCGATCGGGGTCGATACCGCCCGCGGCCAGCCAATATCGCAGCTCATAGTTGTGACACGAGAATGGATACACCATCGCGAAGGTGAGCGGCTCCGGGCGCCGCGAAACAACTCGTTTGAGCGCTGTGGCGTGCACGGCTGGATTTGCGCCGGCAGAGGCACCTTCCTGGCTCATCTGCTCCCAAAGTCGCAGTGATACCGTGATTGCGTTTCCACCGAGGCCGAGAGCGAACGGAGCGATCACGGGAACCTTGACGTGTCCGATGCCGAGCGTCGAGGCGACAGTCATGGGCCCTAACATGTGAGCAGCGTCGAAATGGCCCACCACGACCCGGTCGCGGATGTTCGCCCATGACGTCTCGCGAACCAACGCCAGTTCCAGATCCTCTTCTGCCGCGAATCCCCGCTCCGCGGCGACTACGAGGCTCGCGCAATCGAGCAGCGGAATGAAACCCAGGATCACCTTCATTTCAACAGCCTCGCGGCGGTAACGACGCTCTGCGCGACTTCGGCGAGGCGCCTGTTTTCATTCATGGCCGCCTTGCGCAGCAGGCCATAGGCGGCCTCTTCGCTGAGGCCGCGCTCCTTCATGAGAATGCCCTTGGCGCGCTCCACGGTCTTCCGGTCTTCGAGCTCCTGCCGCGCGCGGTCGCGTTCATCGCGCAACTGACTGAATGCATTGAAGCGGCTGACGGCCATATCGAGGATCGATTTGACTCGCTCCTTGCGTAAGCCATCGACAACATACGCGCCTACACCGGACTCGACCGCTGCACGAATCATGTCCGTATCCGAGTGATCCACAAACATGGCGATGGGTCGACGGACGCAGCGGGATACCTGGAACATCTGCTCGAGCACGTCGCGGTTGGGGTTTTCCAGGTCGATGAAGATGACATCGGGGTCTGCGTCGACGATGCGACGTAACAGGTTCTGCATATCGCGCACGACGGACACATTGGTGTACCCGGCCTC
>Ga0307510_10009828_pt1 | contig 11384 bp, 6 predicted proteins | sample 12_EM_MG_FD_207224 | JGI IMG/M metagenome (GOLD analysis project Ga0307510, IMG submission 207224) | Populus trichocarpa ectomycorrhiza microbial communities from riparian zone in the Pacific Northwest, United States - 12_EM | ecosystem: Host-associated > Plants > Roots > Unclassified | place... | reverse complement strand
AAATAGCCATTTGTTAGAAAAACATATAGCAAATGCATAGCAATTCATGAGCACTCTTGTATACCCTGAGTGAATATTCACCAAAAAAACAAAAATCCCATAAAGCAAAACATCATAACATAAACAACAACAGCAAGGAAATGTTGAATAGAAGAAAAACCCACCAATAATATTAGGAATGTAAAGATAAACACTTAATTTGCTTGGTTTTATTGGTCTTGACTTGTTGTTTTTAGCCATTGAAGAAGCTTTCTATCACAGCTGCAACACATCAAAACACAACACAACATTAACTATTCATATTCACAGTTTCCAAGACAGAAAAACAAGAGAAGAACAATAAATTGACCTGTGATGATACAGAGGTAACAGCAGTGAATAGACCAAACAAGAGAGTAGTGGCAGAAAACCCAAGAAAGAAGATATGGGCTCTTTGTGTTTTAAAGGGTTAATTGCGGATTAAAACTAAAGTTTGGGTTTTTAGGGTTCTGATTATAGTTAGCTAGCAAGTGGATTTGATTTGTTTGGGACAGGGAGGGAGCTGGAGCTGGAAGGCAGGAGGGAAGGAGGTGGTGGGGAATCTGTAATTTGCTTGATTTTGCTGGCTAATTATGTAAATTAATGGATAGAAATTTTATTTCTCATGGAGTATTAAGTTTAAATAGTTGATAACTAAGCAATGAGGGCATCTTTTTAGTCATTAGTCCGGTCCCCTTTAACTATATGCTTCTGATTATGGTTAAAATCCATACTTTAAATAAAATAATGTAATATTGAAACATTAGGACATCGAATCAAACTAAAATAAAAGATATTAAAATTAAAATGAATATAACCAGAGCAATACAAGAAGTAAAATAAATTAAATTTCAAATCAAATAATATAATTGAATTTAATTACAGAAAATAATTAATTCAAGATAACCTATAAATAAAATCCGACCAGATAACTCTAAATAATTAATCGAATTTAAAAAATAACAATCAACCCAGCAATCGAATAACTCAAACTTTAAACCAAGGAAAAGCCCAAAGAGTCCGGCAACTTTCAATGAAAGCTCAGGGACCATCGAGGTCAATGCTTCCGATACCTTGCTTTTGGCCATAGCCATTGACGCCATCAATATTCCTTGCCTCTGGCATTGTTTAATCCTACTGGTTCTTAGCCCTAGGAGCTTGGTCCACATGCATGGCCCCTGAAAATCGCTGAGACGTGACGAGACAAGAAGAACCACCTCCTTAAGATTCCAATTTGTCATTCTCACCTTCATGATGGTGTTTATCCACAAACTTTGAAGTTGTGCAAATCGAACATTATCCTTAAAGCAAGATAGCAGCACATTCTAGACTTGGGTCCCAAACTTCCTTGCCACGGCAACAACCAGGCGAAGTCCTTTTAAAATACAACCTCTCTTTTTTCCTTTTTTCCCCTCTGATGCTCGTTGTAAGTGGTCATCTTAGCATATGTTCAGACAATGATGTTAAAGTATGTTTTATTTTAAAATAATATTATTTTTTATTTTTTAAATATCAATATATAAAAACAATCTAAAATTATTAAAAAAATTAGTTCTACTACGATACCGCACACTCTTTTTCATCCTCAAATCGTTGCCGTGATAATTAGTGGCTCAAATGGTTGAAAGAAGGCTAAGGAAGGGAAGGCATATATTTCTAAAAATAAATAAATTAAGTAGTTATATTTCTAAAAAAGAATTTTATTCCTAATTTCAAAGGGCTATTCAATTTCAGGGACAATTGATTTCGATTTTATCCGTTTTGACGCTAATCGAAGAGAGGGTAATTTAGAATCTACCCCCAAACATCAGGGGGGGGCAAAAAAAGGGGCTGTGTGATTTATTGAAAAGACAGTATAATTTTAATAAAAATAATTAATCCATGTTAAATCGATATATTATAAATTTACAAAGCAATGGCAATCTACTACTCTGTCTAGGCAGGTACTAGGATACTCTGCCGAGTAGTGACGATGGACAATAAACGTCCACGTCAGCACCAACTGACAAACAAATGGTTCTCTTGCAGAAGGGAAAGAGATACGCTGAGAAGGGCATCACAGGCATGGACAGCAAGATCAAATAACTCGAACTTCTATTTACCAGTAGGGAAACGGGCCCCACGAGAAGGACAAAATCAAAAGGGACAAACAGAGAGACGCATGGGAGATACAGTACAGCTCCCCACAGCAACCATAAAAGAGAAGAACTGGATGGACACTTAATCAGGCGGGAAATATGGAAGGGCCCACCAACAGACCAGGAGACCTACGAAATTACCGGACTGCCCATCGAATCTCCGCTTCGACACTCAACTTTTCTTCTTTAAATCGCGTTTTGATGAAAATTTAGTTTTTTTTAAAAGGAACTGTATTTAAAAATATATTTAATTTAAAAAATATTAAATTAATATTTTTTAAAATATTCTTAATGATTCTGACGGGAATAATTATCTTGCATGGGCTCGACGCGCCTGATAGTAAAAACTTTGGAGATCTTATCATTTTTAAAACTAGTTGGTTGAAATCTTAGTTCTTAAGTGATCTCATACAAGGGAAGAAATCATGATGATTTGCCTATGAACTGACGCGGTAATTACTTTTTATTTTGAAATAATCCACGATTTATAATATTTTAAAACATTATTTGGATCGTCTTTGCACGTCGAGTTTAAATCTAAGTCATGATTGATTTTAAGTGGTGGGTGATCTTGCATCATGAACTTCAAGACTACTGTAAAATAGGGTTAATAGCTGAGAGATAGATGGCTTTCTCGTTTAAAGCCAACGATAAAAAAGAAGGGTGGGTAGCTCAAATCTCACGGCTCACAAACCCTAGCTGGTGTAATGTTCAATCAAACACAGTCAAGCAGATTGCCTATCATTTTCTTTTCAGAACATTTGGCATAAAATCAAGAGAATCCCAATTAATCAAGCTACTTTTCATTTCACAGATGAGGTGTAAACGCAGATTGAGAGCTTGGTGCGAATCTGACATTGCTTTCAATCTTTTCTTGTCACTGCCAATGCCCACACAATTGGCAAGAAAATGCATCAGAAGATAGCAAGAGATGCCCTCATCTTGTCCCGTAATTCTGTCCAATATGTCTGATTGATTTCTTGCTACTGGTTTGAAGTACAATTATGAACACATGAGACCCTAAAAAGGCAAAAGAGCAAAAAAGAAAAGATAAAGGAAAGAAAAAGATATCTAATAGCCCTAGCCCCTAGTAACTACACATCGATCCTTGCTTCTATCCAATGCATTGAATTGGGTTCTTGATTTTCTTTCCCGTTCCTTTTCTATTTACCTTTCACTTTTCCCGGAATGTTTTTGAAAATCTAAACCATTAAAGCCTCGATACTGGCCTTCTTTGGTGTTTGACACACCGGACAAGAATCAAGAAAAGCCTCACAAGCTTTACATGAGCAAAGGTGCCTGCAAGGAAGGAACAAAATGCACGAATTCCTAGAATTACATCCCTTGCATACCATCACCATCTTTCTCGCTGTGTCATCAGCGGCATCAAGCAACCCCTCCTCTGCTCCGCTACTAACATCGCAGCAGGACTCTGAATCCTCTGCACCATTGTTAAAGCAACCAGATGAATTTTCTCTTAGCTGTTCAATTGTGTTGTTGAGAGAAACAACCATGGCTTCGTTTTCTTGAGCCATTCTTTGCCATGTTTGATTCTCAAACTCTAGTTTCTTCAAGAACTCTCCAAGCTCCACTGTTCTTTTAGCTGCCTGTGCTATTTCTTCATCCTTCTGTTTCAATATAGGCAGGGCCTTTGATTCTAGTTTCTTTAACAACAATCCAAGCTGCTGCCTTTTTTGCTCTTGTAACACCAATCTCAATCTCTCATTCTGTTTTCAGAAGATGAAAAGAGTCTTTTTTAAGTTATTAAACAAACACAAAAATAAAGAAAATATAGAAAATAGTTTGTTATCTGGCCAAACCTGCAGTCTGATATAGTGATCAATCTCTTGTCTTTGCTTCTCATCGTAGGAGGCCAAGGTACCCATTGAAAGATTACTGGTGTTGCAGTTATTTTTCGAAGCAGAAACAAGAGTGTTATCAGAGAAAAGATCTTGATTCCTTTGAAGCTGGTAATTCTGTAGCTGATGCATGTTACATTGCTGCAGCTGCTGCTGTTTTTGTTGCTGAACATTGAAGTGCTGATTTAAACCTCCACAGCCATAATCCATCCAATCCTGTTGTGACCCTCCACAAAATGGAAACTGTGCTTCTATTGCCATTCTTTAAGTAACCAAAAAAAAAAACCAATCTTGATCCTTATCAGATCCCAGAAACCAAATGGTATAGAGTTCTTGAAATAAAACTGGATTCCTGAAAGCCAGGACTCGAATTTCTTCCTGATCTCTGATACGTGACAATAAGGGACAGAAAAATAAGTGGAGGGGTTGAATATATATAGGAGGTGATGTGTGATAATAATAGAGAGATGTGATAAAAGCAGCCGCTATGACTTTGAAGAAAAAGGGGAAAGAGACTGTCTAGGATACTAATTTTTCCTTTTTATATAAGCTCTACCTCTACTCTTATACGCATACAGATATATTATTTTTGTTAAACGACGTACGCATGCAGATTCTGTGACTAAACTATCGGGTCAGAGATTTCAGAGGGGTGTTTCTTCGGCTTTGAATAAATTTAAAGAAGAAAAAAAGGGGGTGTGGGGAGGAGGATCAGAGAGAATTGTCAGTTTGATCATTTGGAAGGCCTGAAGAATAGGATTCTTTATTTGCCTTTTGGGAGTGTAAATCCTTGCCACCTTTTTTCTTTTTCTGGGGAGACATGGCTTGCAGGTATTTTTGGCATTGATCTGGGCAGGATTTTATCGGGCATGTATTCAAGTTGTTGAATCATTCTTTGGACAGATGGAACCATGGTAAACAGATCTAGCTCGCATCATATTTACTGGAATTAATATTTAAAAACACTTGAAAAAACACTTTATATCACGATCTCAAGCACGACAGCTAGGAACTGGTGATGTAATTTAGGAAATGAAAGCTAATTTTGATGGCGGTTTCCCTTTTTTGCTTCATGGACAGCAGATTAGGAGCTGTACTTCCTATAGTTTTGGTCATGGAACCGGTTGTTTTTCCTATTAGGGTAATTCTCCATTTTAAATACTAAATAGTAAATCCACTAAAAAGCAAAACCCTATTAAGATCTTGATTAAAGAGTTGATCAGGCCATGTGAAAACCCTTCTCTTTTACTGCTTATGATGCCAAAAAGATAATGATGGCTTATGTGTCTCCCACAACTGAGTCCGGACTGCACTTATCCAAATACTTCACTTTCTTTACCCTCCCAATCACATGACCACTTTAAAGAAGTACACACGCTTGAAACTACAAATTAATCCCACAGCTTTATAAATAGCTGCTTCCAGGTGCTGCTGTATGGAATTGGGTTATAAATAAATATATATTTTAAAAAATAAAAAATATTAGTTTAATACATTTCCAAAGATGAAGCATTTTAAAAAACAACATTTGAAACACTCTCAACACCTCCTAAAATGGAATCTCTATTGTTGCTGTTTTCTAACTTGAGGGTTCTGATTGGAATCATGTACACAGAATAAGGACCGATGTGAATCTTATGTCTTAACTAGATTGAGGATTATTCCAAACGTTGTCTAATCTTTGATTGTAGGATAAGAACTCTCAATAAAAGTCAGTCTGAGAAATTATTGCTTGAACCTCGCACCAATCACATTACAGGAATAATTGAATTGGCCACCAAAGATTCACTGTATTAACCAATTAAGTGATTTTAATTCAATAATTATTAGCCCAAAGTATATTTATTGAGGTATTTGATTCCTTTGAGAACTGAACTCTCGTCAAAGATTAGAGTAATTCGGTCACAGCTTAAAAGCAACAAGCCAAATTAAATTCAAAACAGCAAGCCCATCACCCTGGCACAGAATCAGGAATTCATGTACAAATTTCATGATTTGCATGCAAGGTGTGGTGTTTTTTCTTAAAAAAAAACAATTGAAACAGGGGCTTTAACAGAAGAAAACTTAAATTAAACAAAACCATGCAAAATTCTATCATTATCCAATTGATTTTTGGACTTGTGATGTGCAAAAGCTTAGCCAATATTGCCTGACCAACGCATCAAATGGGTTCATGCCTGCCACTTTGAACAGCAGCTAGCCATGGATCCTAAATCACGGAAAATTGTCCATGTCAACAAGATTCTAAAGATCTACAAGTCCATGGAAAGATTATATAAAATCCACTCCACAGTTTCCCATGCCTTTCTTCAATGGTTACATTGCAACAACAATACTGAAAAGGGTCATCATCCTTTTTCTTGAAAACATTGTTTTCATTTGCCCTTGACAAGAAGTTGATAGGAACACTCGGGAAAACAAAGCATGTATGGTGAGCGTGGACCCATGTGCTGCCCACCTACCATGATTCAAGTGACTCACCTTCCTTGCTTGGAAGCTCCTGTGAACCAACGGTGCAGACCATGTGAATTTGTGAAAGCATCACCACCACCCTCATTGACTAGGCATTTCTGTAGTATTATTTAAGATTTTACAAGGGTGTGGTGCAAAAATGCAAAGCCCGTGTCTCTCGTATTTGGTGCAAAGTTTCTGCTGCACCTTCACGACTACTACTGATCTTTGCTCTTTTTCTTCTTTTTTTTGCCGAAGTGAAATGGATGCACTTGGGTCTCGGGGTCTTTGTTCCAATAATAAGGCAACCCACATAAGGTTTTTTGTTTCATTGCTTCAGTGGGATTCAGAGAAACGTGAAGAAATCTCTAGTTGCTCTTCATCTCCTTTCGCTATTATAATCATTGGCCATTTTTTACTTTTAGAAAAACATGGTTTTTAATGCTTACTCGGTGCCCTTAGAAAACCTTAATTGACACCATGTAAAGCGATTTCACTATTCCATTGACGTGCTGGTCACTTTTAAGGAACACGCCATGAACTTTAGCGTGTAATCATGTGCTTACTGCATAATTAAAGTGGGAATCAAACGTATAATTAAGCCCCATGATTAAGCAATTTCTCAAATTGCAGTGGTGTATATAGGGACCAAAGTGACTTTAGGTCTAGGACTTCTAACACTTTAGTGGTTGCTGTGAGTAGTGACATTCTTTGAATTCACAGGCAAATGTACGCGGCACAAATATATACCATTTTTTCTAGCCAGCTTTATAATGAGAGTAAAAGCAACTCCCTTCAATCTTCGTGATACCATATGACCACCATAGTTGACGCGCAATATAGTGGGAAAAGGACGGAGAAGAAGATAGAATTAGTGCTTCTCAATTTACAAGTCAATGATTTTTAATTGTAGAGAAAACTCTAATATGCAATGCAGGTTTATAATTCATAATTTTTTTATGAAAATATAACATATCAATTATATATTAGATATATATACTGATAGAAAAAATAATCTGAAACTAATTATGTAAAATATTTAAAATTCAAATTAAAACAGCTAAGAGAATAATTAAAATTGCAAAAACAATATCTTACGTGCCTAATTTGATGGCTTAATTTGATCCCGACCTTATCTAATTACAACAAGCTAACCCCTTATAAAAATGGGTTTGTAGAATTTTTTAATAAAATTTGAGTTAATTTGATTTGGCTATCAAATATAAAATCATAGCTATTTTTGTCACTCGCCCCGTTTTATTATTATAATTCATAAATGCATGTGCAATGCATTCCACATAAATAACTCAACATGCACCCCTTTTTTTTTTAATCCAGATCAAATCTTCAAATGATGATAGCCTAACAGATGGTCTCCTATGCTGTATGCTTGATCTTTAGCAACCTTTTTTTTAAAAAAAAAATCTATAATGATCGGCAACCCCAGATGCCACCATAGAAATATCAGTAAAGGGCCTCCGGTGACAAATACTACTAGCTAGCAGCCATCTAGGGCATACATGGCAGTGTCGAATTCTTGAAGAGTACTAAATTTTGGTACCATGTCATGGTTTCAATGAAGCTGTTTTTCTACACCCGGCATTGTTTAATGTCCTATTAGCACTAATTAATCATCAGGTGTTGTCACGTCATTGATATTGAATCAAATATACTCTCTCTTTTTCCCCACAGTTACATGGACGATTACAAATCATGTTTTCGTTGAAGTTTCTTTCGAAGACTTTGAAAACCTTGCCACAAGGACCCTTTACCTGCCGACCGAACTCGATCGACCGATTTATAAAACGGTCGAAAATCATCAACCACGCCACTTTTATACACCAGGGTCAAGTCACACTTGGCTATTTTTTCCTATTCTTGAATTTTTGCTATAATTATGTTCCTAGTTTGTAGGTTCTACCACTTTGATCCTTCGATTGTTCACACAAGGTTAGGCTTTTGAAAGGGACCCTGCACATATGCTCAGAAGGGAAATGTTAATTAATTGTCAGGATTTTAAAAGCTAGCCAGGTGCATGGTCTGCATTCTAATAATCAAAACAAAGACCCACCAAGAACAATCATAAAGACTGACCTTATGACGAGTGACAACTTCTGTGCCACGATGTACGACTGGTATGGGTGAGGCTAGCTAGTAACCTTTCACGGGCACCATGGGGCCATAGGGGTTAGCCGATTTGTCCATTTATGACTTAAATCGGAAAGAGTTATCCAAGGGGGTGGTGCATCGTGGTCTTATACAATGCATGTATATATGTTCATGAACAACTGGCTGTCTGGCTCCATTTATTCCATTATTTCTCTGCTTGCGCACAGCACCAGCAGCCATACGCTGCGTGGAGGCGTGGAAATATGTATGAAGATGCAATCTGTGATTCTGAATTATTGGCTGCTGTGATATTTAATTGAGCTAGGATCGGATCCACTTTGTAGTGGAGAGCCACCTCGTGGGCATAATTAGGCATGTATCGTACATAAAATAAACTATTGTGATATGTCAGAAATTCTAATACTAATAAAAAATTTATTAGTTCAGGACTGGTTTCTGTTAGTATTTAAAGCTTTATACATATTCTTTATAGATAATTGTTTTCTTAGTATACTGTAAAATCGAGTGTTCTTGAAATTCGAGCTTGAAATTTTTTTAAAATAATTTATATTTAAATTGGAGATTATGTTTGTATTATATTTAAAACAACAAATTCAAAGTATACTGAATAAATTAATCTTGCACATGCAGCATTTGTCTTGTGATGATAAACTTCCTTTGTTGTGGCAGCTAAGATTGCGCCACTCTCGGTTTGTCTTTTGATGCAAAAAGAATAGTAAGTTTAAGATACTTGATTGGCTTGGTCAGGCATCTCGATCTTGAAATTGAACAAGTTGTTCGATAATAAAATCAGGTTTATAATTCTTTAACAGCTAGGTCGAAGGCCTGAGGATGGGAGAATGGGTGATCAAACACAGCATGCTAGATGGATAGCCTTTGTATTTTTACATTTTAAAATTATTTTTTTATTTTTGTGTTTTTAGATAGTTTTAATGGGTTGATGTTAAAAATAATTTTAAAAATAAAAAATTATTTTGAAATATTTTTAAATAAAAAAACACTTTAAAAAACCATCACCGATAAAATAAAATACTATTTTCTAATATTAATAATAAATATTTGAGATATTTCGTAGAGTGCTAATATGTTTGAAAAGACTAATTAATATTGTCTCATGTTTGAAAAGGTTAACATATTTTTAACCATGTTAATTATCTCTTTATTAATTCTTTTATTATACATAAAACAGGGAGTGATCTCGGCTCTGAATCAACCGTGAAATACGCCGGACAGTCTTGGTTTAATAAGCAGGACATGATTGCACCACCTCTCATCTGCTTCAGTATGTACACTGCTCTCTTTTTCCATGAAAGAAAGAGGTGGCCAATGCAGCCTATGTCTGGAGGGGATTTCACGTTCTACATGGTAGACGACACACGAAGGTCATGTGAAGCTAGCTTGTCTCTGGCGAGAGCCTCCCAACAATTTCTTTAAATCTTGGTCCATTTTCAATGTCTCCACGCCAATGGAGAAAAGAGAAGGAAAAAGAAAACGCTCTCGGTGCTTCTCGTGCGACTTTGACTCCTAAACTTCTTGTAGCCACCATCTTGGCTTTTCTTTAAAGCAAAATCCGCGTTGGCAAGCCAAATTTGACCTCTTCTTTCTTGCTTCCAAGAAGCTGCTCGGTTCCTTGATCAACAGCCTGACCGTTTGCCATCATTGTTTAATAACAAAAGCGGTTTTGAGTCTTGATATGTGCGTTAGAGGTCCTTACGGGTCTTTCTATTTTTGGACAGGTTTATTCTTAACCCTATCACAATAACTGTATAATACTTAACCGTGTTAGACCATACATAAGCAGCTCGGTAACGGGGCTTTTTCCAACCCACCGGAGCTTTAAGCTTCAAATAGAAAAAAAAGGAACAGGTAATTTGATAAGGGGGGGATTGTTTAGAGGCTCGAAGACATGCCATGCCTCTCTTGTACACTTCAGATCGGAGCGATCATGGTCCATTATGTGTATTAAAAAAAATAATTGATTTTTTTTATATAACCCGAGGTGTCCGGGCCAGCTTACACGCACCACGACTAATCCTCGGATCCACTGAACACCCTGCAAGTTTAATAAACTAGTAAAATATTACGGGGATGACAAACATGTACGCTAAGACTTGAATTCAAGACTCAGATAAAGAAAAACTTGCTAGGAACGCTTAGCAAGAAGCCTCGGTGCATTTTGATCAATATCTGTCATGATTGATTTAATTGTTTTGGGCTTCGTACTCATCAAAACTGTGCCAAATTACTACAGAGTAATTCAACTGGGCTTGATATTGGGCTTGTAAACCACCATTCCTGGTCTGGATTTAGATTGATTTATTAGGACTTCACTGCACCACCCAATAGGCATAGGCTTTTGCCCTTCAATCTAGGCCTTTTTGCCTTCTCTGTTTGCCTCTTTTTCCTTGGATGGATAACTTTTCACTGAAGCCATCAATAAAAATCGTTTCTTGAAAAACACGATCTCACACCAGCCTTGTTTGGATGAGTAGATTTCTTTGAATGTTGGCCTTAATATTTAATCTACAAAAATTAAAAAATTGAATTACTTTAATTGTCAAATCATTGTGTCCGAGTTAAAGATTTTCAACAAAAACATGAGTAGTCCAGCCTGTAGAATTTTGGAGTTTTACACCCGGGAGATCTCACTAGCCATCTTTTCTGAGATAGGTTTTAGAATAACACTGATTTAGAAAGATCTGATAAAATATCATTTATTTATCCTTTTGAATTTAAAAAATATAATATTTATTAAATGTTATTATTTTTAAATATAATAAGATAGTTG
>Ga0307510_10009827_pt1 | contig 11385 bp, 9 predicted proteins | sample 12_EM_MG_FD_207224 | JGI IMG/M metagenome (GOLD analysis project Ga0307510, IMG submission 207224) | Populus trichocarpa ectomycorrhiza microbial communities from riparian zone in the Pacific Northwest, United States - 12_EM | ecosystem: Host-associated > Plants > Roots > Unclassified | place... | reverse complement strand
GATCATCTCCCCGACCACCGTCGGCATCAAGGCCGCCGCCCAGTACCTGTCCGGCTCCAAGTACAAGGGCAAGGTCAAGCTGACCGGCCTCGGCACCCCGAACGACATGCGCAAGTACGTCAAGAACGGCACCGTCGACGGCTTCGAGCTGTGGGACCCGGCGAAGCTCGGCGCCCTCGCCGCGCAGACGGCGGTGGCGCTCGTGTCGGGGCAGATCACCGGCAAGGAGGGCGAGACCTTCAAGGCCGGCGGCACGTCGTACACCATCGGCAAGGACGGCGTGATCAGCCTGGGCAAGCCGACCGTGTTCAACCTGAAGAACATCGACCAGTTCAACTTCTAGTACCCGAAATTCAAGAAGGTCCCGAAGTCCCTTTTCCCTAAGGGGTGTTGATGCAACGTGTGTGTTTCCTGCTCAAGGTCCGGGCGGACCGCCTCGACGAGTACCGCGAGCGGCACGCCGCCGTGTGGCCCGAGATGCTCGACGCCCTCTCGGCCACCGGCTGGCAGAACTACTCGCTCTTCCTGCGTGAAGACGGCCTGCTGGTCGGCTACTTGGAGACCGAGGACTTCGCCGCCGCCCAGGCCGGCATGGAAGCCACCGACATCAACTCCCGCTGGCAGGCGGAGATGGCGCCGTTCTTCGAGTCCCTGGACGGCGCCCGTCCCGACGAAGCGATGAAACCCCTCACCGAGGTCTTCCACCTCGCGTGATCCCCCACAGGAGCCGCTCATGAGAAGACGCGCCGTGCTCACGACCGCCATACTTGCGGCCGTGGCAACGCCGGGCATCGCACGGGCGGCCGACCCCGGCCCGTCCGTCACCAAGAAGAGCACCACCCAACTCGACGCCCAGGCCGTCTACTTCGTCTCGTACGACGGCCTGGTCAACAACAACTCGTTCCAGAAGAACGGCCTGTTGACCTACAAGGGCTACCAGTACGCGGCCTGGTACACGTCCACCAAGAACGCCGTCGTCGCCCGCCGGATCATCGGCGGCACCACCTGGTCGAAGATCACCCTCGCCCACACCCTCAAGAGCGCCGACTCCCACAACGTCATCTCCATGGGCGTCTCCAGGACCGACGGCCGTCTGCACCTCAACATGGACTCCCACAGCGACGGCTTCTTCTACGTCAAGTCGGTCGCCGGCCTCCTCGACAACCCGGCGTCCACCGCCTGGACTTCGGCCGTCCTCGGCGCCGTACAGACATCGCTGGACGGCGTGGCACTCACCAGCCAGTTCACGTACCCGCAGTTCATCGCCACCCCCGAGGGCAAACTCCAGCTCAGCTACCGCGTCGGGATCTCCGGCAACGGCCGCAACGCCCTTGCCGAGTACGACGGTTCGACCTGGACGGCGCTGGGGGAGTGGAGCGGTTCGACCGGCACCTACACCAGCGCGCACGGCTCCAGCACCGCCCGCAACATGTATCTGCACGGCATCGACTACGACGTGAACGGCCGACTGCACGCCTTCTTCACCTGGCGCGAGCAGTCCGCCGCCGTGATGTGCAACAGCGGCGGCATCACCAACCACGACACCGGTTACGTCTACTCGACCGACCGGGGCCGTAGTTGGCGCAACGACGCGGGAACTGTCGTAGGAACCACGGGCAGTTCGAACACCGTGGCCGTCACGGACGCCGGACTGGTCGTCGACCCGCTCGACCCGGACCACTCCCTGATGAACCAGGAGAGCCAGTCCACCGACTCCACCGGTCTCCCGCACGCGATCATCAGCTACGTCCCCGGCCGCTTCGGTCAGTGCACCACCAACTACGTCACCGACCGCACCGCCAACGGCCGCGCCTTCCACGTCCGCAAGAACTCCGCCGGGACCTGGCAGAAGACCGAGATCCCCATCGCCCCGAACTCCAGCCAGCGCACCAAGCTGGTCCTGGACAAGTACGACAACGCCTACGCGGTCCTGCCCTACGGCCGTATCGCGGGCGCCTCGAAGGCGTCCGGGTACACCGACTGGGCGCTGCTGTACGACGGGAGCGGCCTGAACGCGTTCGGTGAGGTCGTCATTGACGAGCCGCGGGTGAAGGCGGACAACGTGCTGTCGTTCATGTACCAGGAGAAGTCGAGCGGTACGACCCCCTCGGCACTCCACGTCGTCGACTTCGCCCTGCCCGCGTGAGCGGCACGGTCGCAGGAGTCGGCACAGGTCATGGCGGTAATGTGAAGACCTGCCCGCCGTCCCACGTCACCCTGGAGGTCTCCGCCTGATGGCCCAGCCGGTGGGTATCAAGGACGTCGCCCGTGCCGCCGGAGTCTCCGTCGGCACGGTCTCGAACGTCATCAACCGCCCGGACACCGTCGCCACGGAGACCCGGGCCCGGGTGCTGTCCGCGATCGACCGCCTCGGCTATGTCCGCAGCGAGTCGGCGCGCCAGCTGCGCGCCGGCCGCAGCCGGATCATGGGGCTGCTCGTCCTCGACATGGGCAACCCGTTCTTCGTGGACGTGGCCCGCGGCGCCGAGCGGGCCGCGCGGGAATCAGGGCTCGGCGTGATGGTCTGCAACAGCGCGCAGAGCCCCGTCGAGGAGGCCGACTACCTCTCGCTCTTCGCCGAACAGCGGGTGCGGGGCGTGCTGTTGACCCCGGCGGACGCGACCGGCCGCAACATCGAGTCGTTCCGCCGGCACGGCATCCCCTTCGTGCTCGTCGACCGCGTCGCCGAGGGCACCACCGAGTGCTCGGTCTCCGTCGACGACGTCGCCGGCGGCGCGCTCGCCGTGCGGCATCTGATCGACGCGGGGCACCGTTCCATCGCGTACGTCAGCGGTCCGCCCGGCTTCAACCAGGTGCGGGACCGCCGTACGGGCGCGAAGAACGCGCTCGCCGAGGCCGGTCTCGACCCCGACGCGCTGCGCGAGCTGCCCACCGACCGGCTCGACGTGGCGGCCGGCCGCGATGCCGGAGCACGGCTGCTCGGTCTCGCCGACCGGCCCACGGCCGTCTTCTGCGCCAACGACCTCCTCGCCCTCGGCGTACTCCAGGCCATGTACGCGGCCGGGGTCGGCGTCCCGGACGACCTCGCGATCGTCGGCTACGACGACATCGAGTTCGCCGCCGCGGCGGCCGTACCGCTCACCTCGGTCCGCCAACCCGCCGTCACCATGGGCGCGTTGGCCGCCGAGCTGCTCCTGGAGGAGACCGAGGCCGAGGCGGACACGGCGGCCCGCCCGCACGAGCACCGGCGGGTCGTGCTCCAGCCGGAACTGGTGGTGCGCCGTTCCAGCCTCGCCGCCCGCTGACCCATCGGTCAGTAGCGATCCACAGGATTTCATGATCCAGGGGGTCGGATATCGGACGCGCATGTGCTGAGATGTGACGCGGCCCGTAAACCGTCCGTCCCAGGAGCCCCGTTGTCCGTCAGCTACCGCCAGCCCGGCGTCGTCCTCACCGACCGCCACTTCACCGTGCCCCTCGATCACGAGGACCCCACGGGCGAGACCATCGAGCTCTACGCCCGTGAGGTCGTCGCGAGCGACAAGGCGCACCGCGAGGATCTGCCGTGGCTGCTCTACCTCCAGGGCGGACCCGGATTCGGGGCGAATCGTTTCGTCGGACGACAGGCCTGGCTCGGCCGCGCCCTCGACGAGTACCGCGTGCTCCTCCTGGACCAGCGCGGCACCGGCCACTCCACCCCGCTCACCCGGCAGACCCTCCCGCTGCGCGGCGGCCCCGCCGAGCAGGCCGGGCACCTCACGCACTTCCGCGCCGACTCCATCGTCCGGGACTGCGAGACGATCCGCCCGGCCCTCACCGGCGGTGCCCCCTGGACCGTCCTGGGCCAGAGCTTCGGCGGCTTCTGCACGGTGAACTACCTGTCCACCGCCCCCGAAGGCCTGCGCGCCGCCGTCCTCACCGGCGGCCTCCCGTCCCTCGACGCCCACGCCGACGACGTCTACCGGGCCGCCTATCCGCGCATCGAGCGCAAGGTCGCCGCCCACTACGACCGCTACCCGCAGGACGTGGACCGGGCCCGCCGGATCGCCGAGCACCTGATGCGGCACGAGCCGGTCCTCCCCAACGGCTACCGGCTCACCGTCGAGGCCTTCCAGTCCCTCGGCATCATGCTCGGCGGCAGCGAGGGCAGCCACCGCCTCCACTTCCTCCTCGAGAACGCCTTCGTCCGCACCCCCCAGGGCTTCGAGCTCTCCGACGCGTTCCAGGAAGAGGTCCAGAACTCCCTCTCCTACGCCGGCCACCCCCTCTACGCCCTCGTCCACGAGTCGGTCTACGGCCAGGACAGCCGCCCCACCGCCTGGTCGGCGGAGCGGGTCCGCGCCGAGTTCCCGCAGTTCGACGCGGCCAAGACCCTCGCGGGCGACAGCCCCCTCCTCTTCACCGGCGAGACCATCCACCCCTGGATGTTCGACTGCGACCCCGCCCTGCGCCCGCTCCGCGACACCGCCGAACTCCTCGCCGCCCACACCGACTGGCAGCCGCTCTACGACCCCGCGCGCCTCGCCGTCAACGAGGTTCCGGTCGCCGCGGCCGTCTACCACGACGACATGTACGTCGACGCGACCCACTCCCTCCAGACCGCCCGCGCGATCCGCGGCCTGCGCACCTGGGTCACCGACGAGTTCGAACACGACGGGGTCCGGGCGGGCGGCCCACGCGTCCTGGACCGGCTGCTCGCCCTCACGCGGGACGAGGCCTGAGGGGGCTCCATCGGGTGGCCGTAGCAGACATGCCGCATCGAAATTACCGGCATAAGGTTCATTTCGATGAATACCAAGTCGATGAGTACCAAGTCACTCCGCCGTGCCCGCCCGGCCGCCCTGGTCCTCGCCGTCGTCGCGGCGAGCACGGTCGCGCTGGTGTCGTGCGGTGACGACAACGACAGCGGCGGTAGCGGCAGCGCGCAGGCTTCGACCCCGGACGCGTCATCCTTCTCGGGGATGACACCGTCGGCCCTGAAGTCGGCCGCTTCGTCGGCGGTGGCGTCGGCCCGCGCCGAGGCCTCCGCCCTGGCGTCCTCCGCATCGGCCGCGGCGTCCTCCTTCGAGGCATCGGTGTCGGCCGAGGTGGCCCGCGCGAGCAAGGACGCCCAGAACGAGCTCAAGGACGTCAAGGGTCAGGGCAACGCGATGTCGGACGTCGCCATGACCGGCAAACCGCGCGCCCAGACCAGCGGACTGCTCGCCGTCGTCGTCACCATCACCAACAAGACCGACAAGAAGGCGTCCTACGCCGTCCAGGTCGACTTCCTCGACTCCTCGGGGAAGGTGGTGGAGACCCGCTACGTCGGCGCCGAGAACCTCGCCCCCGGCGCGAAGGCCCAGCCGATCGCCATCAGCACCAAGCCGCCGGAGCCGGTACTGACCCCGAAACTGGCGAAGGCACAACGCTACTGAGCAAGCTGTTGGTCAACGGGCGTCTCAGCGCCGGGAGTTGAGTTCGTCCACGGCTGCTCCCGCGTCCCCGATCGTCGTGTAGTCGACGGCGACGAAGTTCACCGGCCGACCGCGTTCCCGCTCGCAGCGGTGGACGCGGTCGAGCACGTACCGGCGGGCGTTGACCTTGCCCGCGTCCAGGCGGCTGCCGCCGTCGATGGTGATGAAGTGGTTGAGCAGGAACAGGCGTTTGTCGCTGCCGCCGCGATGCGGTACGCAGCTCATCGCGTCCGGGGTGCGGAACGCGAACGGGGTCTCCATGCCGTAGTCGTAGAAGTTCCGGTACCAGGACGCCGGCCCGTCGGCCCGCTCGGCGAAGACGACGAGCCGACGCCCGCTGTCGATCATGTCGCCGAGGGTCGGCCAGGGCTTCGCGGGATCGGCGTCCGGGGTGTGGACCAGGTCGGTCAACCCGGCCTGCGCGAAGGCCTGTTCGGTGTCCTCGCCGCTGATCGCGTCCTGCACGATCAGGGTGACGACCTCGGTCGGATGGGCACGCGTCCAGTCGCCGATCTCGCGCAGCGCGGGCACCAGCGCGATCGCCCCGGCCCGGCACACGGAGTGGCACAACCACAGCCCGTCGCGCGGCGGGTTGAACCTGTCCACGGCCGCGGCGACGAACTTCCGCTGTTCCGGGGTGAAATCGGACTGGGCGAGCCGCTGGGCGATCTCGTCCGGGTGCTCCCACCGGTAGGTGTCGATCTGCAAGGCACGCACGCCGTCGTCCAACTGGGCGGAGACACCCGGGTCCTGGAGCGGTCCGATGAACCGGTCGACGGTCGTCGACATCGCGTTGTGCGAGGTGAGGTAGGCGACCTCGTCGTAGGACCGGTCGCACAGTTCCGCACTGCCCTCGCAGGTGCGGGACGCGGCGGGTGTGACGGCGTACGGCACCAGCAGGACGCCGGCGACGGCGGCGCCGCCCGTGGCCAGGGCGAGCCACCGGACGCGTGGGAGCGCGGGGACGCGCGGTCGGACCTGGAGGGCCCAGCCCGTGCCGGTCAGGAGGGCGCCGGCCAGCACGGGCACGAAGGCCGTCGTCAGGGCGGTGGCCGTGAGCCGGTCCAGGGCGGTGCGCTGCACATCGTCGACCAACTGGGCCAGGCTGGGCGGCCAGGAACCCGGTGGATCGATGACCCGCCCACCACTGACCAGCCGGAACAGGACGGAGACGAGCCCGGCCAGCACCCCGCCGCCCGCGAGCGACCAGCCCAGGGGGAGGAGCCGGCGGCCCGCAGGCGCCGATCCTCCGCCCATCCACAGCACCACCAGCGCGACCACGAGAAGCGCCGAGGCGAGGGCCTCCGCGAGACCGAGCCCGACGGCGGTGTAGGCGCGGGCGCGATGGAGGGGTGCCAGGTCGGTGCCGGACGCGGCGAGGGTGTCCGTGAGATTCCACGTGCCGCCGTCCACGGTCGCCCGGAGCTGGGCGGCGGCCGTACGGGTCCGGTCCGACACGAGGGCGGGGGCGACGGTCGCGAGCGCGGTCGCGGCATCACCGTCCCGCAGCGCCGCCTCGACCGCCGGGCGCAGGGCGTTCGGTTCCGCCACGGGCAGCCCGCTCACCAGCGTCCCGGCCGCCTGGCCCGCCTGCGCCTCGGTCAGTGGAAGAGCGGGCAGCCCGTCCGGTACGTGCCCCGCGGCCACCGCGCCCAGAGCGGTGGACAGGTCGGCCGAGAAGCGCTCGAAGTCGGGTTCGGGCCGGTCCTGGACGGAGGCGACGAGATCGCCGAAGTAGATCTGGGCCAGGTCGTTGAGGTTGGCGAGCACCGGCCGTAGATCGACGGTCAGGTCCAGCGAGTCGCGCGTGCCGCCCAGGTAACCCACCACGGCGTCGATCTGCTGCCGGGTGAGATCCCGGACCGTCTGCGGCGGCAGCACCAGCTTGAGGTTGGAGGTGACCTGGGCCTCCGGCACGGGCAGCCGGGCCAGCAGCCCCCGGGTGACCGCCGCCGTCTTCGGATCGACCAGCACCTGGTTGTACAGCCGGTCGTAGGCCTTCTGCTCGTCCAGCACGGACCGGTAGAAACCTGGTGAGACCACGGTCGAACGGGCCGTGGCCGCCATGGTGAGCACCGCCGTGGCGAGGACGGCCAGGACCATGGCCGCGATACGCGGCAGCCTGCGGGACGCGACGCCGACCGGGTCCATGACTCACCATCGTCGTCCCGCCCCACCCGCCCCGCAAACGGACACGGGTCACGGCGCTCACGTCCGCCCGTTCACCTGCTACGTGAGTGCCCCGGGAACGTGAGCGTCGCGGCGTGCAGCGAGGCCAGCAGGTCCAGCGGCCGTCGGTCCGGGAACTCCGCGCGGGTCAGGTTCATCGTGTACGAGAATCCGACCCGCTCGCCGGGCCAGGCGCCGTGCCGTGAGCCTCCCGCGCCGGCATGGCCGAAGGTGTCGGGCGGCGGGCCGAACAGGCCCAGTTCCGTGCGCAGTTCGAAACCGGCGCCGTACGCCATCGGGGTGCCCCACGACGGCGAGACGCCCCTGCGCAGCTCCCGCCGCCCGAGCTCTACGGTCGCCTCGTCGAGCACCCGGACACCGTCCAGCTGGCCTCCCTGGGCGAGGCACGCATAGAAGCGGGCCATCGAACGGGCCGTCACATATGCGCCCACGGCAGGGAGTTGGGCCCTGCGGAAGGCGGCGGAGTTCCACAGGGCCGGTGCGTCGGGAGCCAGTAGCGGATTGCGGGTCAGGACCTGCAAGGCGTCCCTCTCCTCGCCCTCGTCCGCCGGCCGCAGCACACCCGGCCCCGCGATCGTCGTCGCGACCCGATGATGCTCCGCGTCCGGCAGGCCCAGCCAGATGTCCAGGCCGAGCGGGCCCGCGAACTCGTCGGCGAACAGGGCGCCCGCGCTCCGTCCGTCCACCCGGCGTACCAGTTCCCCGGTCAGCCAGCCCCACGTCAGCGCGTGGTACATGAACGCGGCCCGCGGATCGGTCGACGGCGCCTGTGCCGCGAGGAGCTTCGCCATGTGCACCGGGTTCAACAACTCCTCGGTGTCGAGGGGCTGTTGTACGCCGGGCAGGCGCGCCTGGTGGGACAGGATCTCGGCGACGGTGATCCGCTCCTTGCCGGCCGCGGAGAACTCCGGCCAGTAGCGGGCGGCCGGGGCGTCCAGTTCCAGCAGACCCCGCTCGACCAGCAGCAACACGCACGCGGTTGTCAGGCCCTTGGCTCCGGAGAAGACGAGTTGGAGCGTGTCCGCCCGCCACGGCTGCCCTGTTCGGTGGTCGGTCACGCCGGCCCACAGGTCCACGACGGGTTCGCCGTCCCGGTACGCGGCGAAGGCGGCACCCACCTCCCCGTACCGCTCGAAGTTGGTGGCGAAGACCTCCGTGACCTTCTCGAAGCCGGGTGCTGTGCGGCCCTGGACGTCCATCATGCCCCCTGCGCCGACAGCAGGGCGAGGCCCGCCTGCTTGGCGTCCTCGGCGGCCCGGCCGTGCGGGTCGTGGTGGTCGGCCACGACTGTGGCGCCCTCCAGCAGGATCAGCAACTGCCGTCCCAGGAGGGCCGGTTCGCGGGCGCCGGCGCGTTCGGCGATGCCGGTGAGCAGCTCGCCGTAGCGGGCCAGATGGCGGTCTGCCAGGGTGCGGGCGGGCGGAGTGTGCCGCTGCGTCGCCGCGTTGACGATCGCGCAGCCCCGGAAATCGGGCTGTCGGTACCAGTCGCCCAACACGTCGAAGAGCGCGGTGAGTTGGGCGCGCGGGTCGGGGCCCGCCACCGCCACCGCCTCCGTCAGCCAGTGCACCACCCGGTCGCTCCTGGCCTCCAGGACCGCCTCGACCAGGCCGTCCTTCGAACCGAAGTGGCGGTACAGAGTCTCCTTGGAGGCGCCGACCGCCCGGCACAGCTCGGCCACGCCGACGCCGTCCAGTCCGCGTTCGTAGAGGATCTCGGTCGCGGAGGCGAGGAGTGTCGCGCGGGTGCGATCGGGGTCCAGGGTCGTTCCTTTGGGTACGGGCATGGAGGAGATGGTACCGATCGGTTCGATGTGAGTCCACGGTGTCGTCGGCAGGTCGGTACGCTGGACGCCATGGAAGATCACATAGCGGCCCGCTCCGACCTCCGCGGCGACTGTGAGCGCTGCTTCGGGCTGTGCTGTGTGGCCTTGCCCTTCGCCGTCTCGGCCGACTTCGCGGCCGACAAGGCCGCCGGGACGCCGTGCCGGAACCTTCAGGACGATCACCGCTGCGGTATCCACGCGAAGCTCCGGCCGAGTGGCTTCACCGGCTGTACGGTCTACGACTGTTTCGGCGCCGGGCAGCAGGTCTCCCAGGTCACCTTCGCCGGACAGGACTGGCGTACGGCTCCCCAGGGGCAGGCCCGCCGGATGTTCGACGTGTTTCCCGTCGTACGGCAGCTTCATGAACTGCTCTGGTACCTGACCGAGGCGCTCACCCTGCCCGCCGCCGGGCCGGTCCACCCCGACCTGCGCCGGGCCCTCGCCCGTACCGAGGAACTCACGCGCGGGACCCCCGAAGAGCTCGGCGCCCTCGATGTGGGCGCGCATCGGCAGGCGGTCAACGAACTCCTGCTGAGGACCAGCGAGTTGGCGCGTGCCGGAGTGCGCGGCAGGAAGAAGGCGCGGCGGGGTGCCGACCTCATGGGTGCCCGGCTCAAGGGTGCCGATCTGAGCCGGGCCGATCTGCGCGGCGCCTACCTCATCGCCGCCGATCTCACCGGGGCCGATCTGCGCGGTGCGGATCTGATCGGTGCCGATCTGCGGGACGCCGATCTCACGGACGCGGATCTGACCGGCGCGTTCTTCCTCACCCAGCCCCAGGTCAACGCGGCCCGGGGGAGCGCCGGGACCAGGCTGCCGGAGTCAGTCGTCCGTCCCGTGCACTGGACAGCGGGGCTCTGAGCCGCCGTTGCCGGGGACAGCTGCCGTTTCTTCGGCCGGCGCCGACATCGTGCGCCGGTCCAGGTGCAGGCGCAGCCCCTCCGGCATCAGCGTCAGACGCTCGGTCACGCGCAGCCGGTACGCCGGGTCGGGGCGCAGCTCGTAGAGGCGCAGCAGCAGGCCGAGGACCAACGTCGCCTCGTGCAGGGCGAATTGGCGGCCGATGCAGGCCCGCGCCCCCGTCCCGAACGGCTTGAAGGTGTGCGGGGCGCGCGAGCGTACGGCCTTGGCGTCGAAGCGGTCCGGGTCGAACTCCTCGGCGTCCGCGCCCCACACCTCGGGGTCGCGGTGCAGCATCGGTGTGAGGATCAGCGCCCAGGCGCCCCGGCGCATCGGGTGGACCCCGGTGAGTTCGGTGTCGCGGGTGGCCTCGCGGGCGTACGCCGGGGCCGTCGGCCACAGCCGTAGCGACTCGTCGAGGACCCGGCGGACGTAGCGCAGCTTTGCGACCTGGTCGTAGCCGGGGGCCTCGGTGTCGCCCCAGACCTGGTCCACCTCGGCGCGGGCGCGGGCCGCGATCTCCGGGTGGCGGGCGAGGTAGTGCAGCGCGAAGGACAGGGAACCCGAGGTCGTCTCGTGGCCGGCCACGAGGAAGGTGATGACCTGGCGGCGGACGTTCTCGGGGGAGAGGCGTTCGCCGGTCTCCGGGTGGGTCGTGTCGAGCATGCGGTCGAGCAGGTCGCCGTCGCCGCTCGCCCTGCGGCGCGTGTGCACCATGTCGTCGACCGTGCGGTTGAGGAAGGCGATGTCCGCCTCGTTGCGGCGCGTTGCGGTGCGCAGCAGGAGCGGGGCCAGGGGGGACGGTACGGAGTTGAGGCGTTGGGCGTAGCTGAGCGTGCCCACCATCGACGTCACGAAGGGGTGCGGGCGGTCGCGTTCGAAGGAGCCGAAGTCGTGGCTGAAGCCGGTGCGGGAGATCGTCTCCAGGGTCAGCTTGGTCATGTCGCCGGGGACGTCCACCGAGCGTCCGGCCGCCAGTTCGCCGTCCCAGTGGTCCGTGAGCCGCTCGGCCACGGACAGCATCATCGGGTGGTAGCCCGCCATCGCCTCGCG
>Ga0307510_10009826_pt1 | contig 11385 bp, 6 predicted proteins | sample 12_EM_MG_FD_207224 | JGI IMG/M metagenome (GOLD analysis project Ga0307510, IMG submission 207224) | Populus trichocarpa ectomycorrhiza microbial communities from riparian zone in the Pacific Northwest, United States - 12_EM | ecosystem: Host-associated > Plants > Roots > Unclassified | place... | reverse complement strand
TAGCTTAGCTAATCAATATCATAAATTTTATAGTATTTAAATAGTAACTAATAACATTCAATTAGTTAATTAATTGAATCCATTTTATATAGAAAAAAATTCCTGTGAAGATATTTTTATTATTTTGTATAAAAAAATAAATTTTATTATCTCTTCTATTTATATTTTTTTAAATTAACTAACAATATAACACTAATTACAATTTAAATAACATAACAACTTTCCATGATTGCTCTTTTTTATCGTTATACAGTCCAACCCAAGTAATTTGCTGGGGAGATATTCTTATCATTTTTTACATGTAATAATTTATTTTTTAATAAATTAATTAAGATATATCACTAAATTAATTAAGATAATAAAATTTTTTTATCTCATATTGAGAAAAATATAATTTTTTTATATACATTAAAGGTTTCAAATCTTATATTAAAAAAAAATTAAACATTTTTCGAGTATTTATATAGTGAACTTTAAAATGAGTTAGCAACCAACTAAGAAATATAAAAAAAAGAGGTGTCTTTGAGTATGAGAAAAAATACATTTTTAAAGAAAAGTCTATTCGATTTTTGTCGGGTCAACCAGTTTACTCTAGGTCAATTGTCAACCCAAATTTTGAACAAAATAGATTTGGCTAACATTATTGAATTATGCTGGTAGCATAACCCACTGTTGTTGGGTCCTAATAGAGCATGACCCATCGTCATTGAGTTCTACTGACACCAAGGCCCAATATTTCTGGGTCTTTCTGCCCACCATTGCCTTATGTTGTTATGCCTTCTTGGCTGGGTAAAAGACCTACTATCTTTGGGTCCTGCAAGGCAGTAGGATCTAGTAAACATGAGTTTGGCTACGGATCCAGACCCAATTTCTTGATAATATTACCCAAAATAATATTATATTATAATATTTATGAATTGTTTTGTAATTGATTTTATTGTAAACAAATTCTCTAATATAATACAAATAAATTAAGTATATGATGTGAATAAAAAATTTATTTAGAGCTCCATCAACTTTAATATGATAATATATATATGTTTTTATTTTAAAGAATTCACTGAGATTATATGTGAACATGTATTAAGAATATGCACATATAAATTTTTTATGTCACTATTTAACTATTTTTTGAGTATTAATAAAGTTTGTTAAAATATATAAATCATCTAGTCTAAGCTAAAACAATAAAAATAACATAATACAATTACTAAGATTTCTTTTTAAAAATAATATTACTAAATAAATTCCCGTTTATGTCCATTAAAGATAACATAATCCTTCAGGTGAGACAACTTTACTCTTTTTTTATTTCTTTATTTTTTTTACTAAAATAGATTATGCATATACTACATTCACCACTATTGTTAATATGCTATTATTTTTTAAACATAAAGACAAATATGTTTTTATAAGAAAATTCAACACAATTTCAAATTAAAAAAAATTATCTTCATCTAACTTTTATACAATATAATAAAACTCTTATTCTTTCATTTCCTTGTTATAATATGAAAAACAAATAAGAGAAAATAAAAAAAATTAAAGTGTTGGGTCTTGTTGGGCATGACCCAACATTGATTTGTCCTATTGAGGGCAGAACCCAACGACATTTAATGGGTTTTGCTAGCCACAAGACCCAACCCCATATAGTGGTAATAGTTAGATCCTAGTGGCAACAGGACCGAACAACCTTGCAATACTTGTTAACTAAAAAAAACACCTCTCACAAGCAAGGCTGTCAATTATGTTCCGTTTCGTCCGGAATGGCCGAAACATTTCATAACAATTCAAAAAACAGAACAAAATGGAACAATTTTCATCTCATTTCAAATCTTGATTCGTTCCAGATTTTTCAGCTAAATTCCGTCATTAATATTCCGGTTTTATTCCACATGTTTCGTTCCGGTTTTAAAAAGCTATTAAATCAAATTGAACCTGGTTCAATTTAATTAATTAAACCATCCAAGTATGATATTAATAATAATATTGAAAATTATTATTACTATTTTCATTAATAATGATATTAGTTTTTTAAAATTAGATTTATCATTAATATATATGGTTTATATTCATGTTTTTTTTTCAAGTTTATAATTTGTAAGAATTTGAGCAAAGTAAGGGATACTTTAGATCCCATTAGTTTTGATAGCATTGACCTTGCTTTATATTTAAAATATTTATGTTAAAACATTTTAATTTCATCATATTTTAGTATTTTGTTTTAGTTGAATTACTTTAAGTTAAAAATCTATTTAATCTTGACCATTTAGAAATATTTTAAATTTTAAAATTATATTTATTTAACATTATGTTTGTGTTATATAATTTATAATTAATTTATCTTGAATTTGAATTACATTTGTTAAATATGCGTATGTGTGTGAACAATACAACTCCAAAAATATTATGCTGAAATATTTCAAAATTAAAATATTTTATTTCAATTAAAAAAATAAAATATTTATTAATATAAAATTGACAACCTAGTTACAAGTGCTAAAATATTGTTTATAGTATAAACACTTTATGCAATAAATTTATATACACGGTAAATATACAATATTTCCCCACATTTTTTAAATAAGATATAGAATAATAAATATGGATAGGGTTAGCACGTAGAACAACAACGTTACACCGACAGTTGTATAATACCAGCCGCCCTCAATAACAGTGTATTAGTCAAAGCCTTATCCTTGGTCTCTTGTCAGCGTAAACATTCAACATAGATGGCTGATTATTTGTTTTTTAAAAAAAGATAGATGATGGATTTTTCCAAAACAATATCATGGTTCGGTACAGATTTTTGGGATAATAATACATATTTAAAGAATATCATGAACATATAGAAAGTATCCTCTTAATTTATTGAACTCACTAGTAGATTACTCTCTTAAATGTACAATTCGAGCTATCTGTCTTGCTTCGATGTGGGACAATATTTTCCTCTTTGTTCAAGGGCATTTTTGTCCGAGAAAAAAGCTTAGCTCACCGTCTCGCTCAAGTCCTGCTGAACAAAGAAAAGAACGAGCAATGACTGAACGGAACCTCCGTCGGATTCCAACATTTTTCCAAGAAGATGCTTGACAATTATTGCTCGATGTGGGACAGTGTGTTTCTGTTTGCTTCAAGTCCTCAAAAAACGTATAATCGGTACAATGTGTTCTTGGATCCCAACATTTTTCCAAGAAGATGCTTCACACAATTATTGCTCGATGTGGGACAGTGTGTTTCCCGTTTACTTCAAGTCCTCCAAAAACAAAAAATCGGTACAACGTGTTTTTGGATCCCAACATTTTTCCAAGAAGATGCTTCACAATCATTGCTCGATGTGGGACAGTGTGTTTCCCGTTTGCTTCAAGTCCTCCAAAAACAAATAATCGGTACACTGTGTTTCTGCCTTTTGTTTTTATACGTATAACTTCGAATTTTTAGATAAAAAAATAACAAAATTTTTAATATCTAATTTTTTTAGATAATAAAATAATAAGGAAAATAAGATTCAATTAGTATAGAAAAATTTACATGATACAGATGAATAAAAAATAATATATATATATATATATATATATATTAAAAAAAAATCACTATCCTATGCTATTTTCGTTCAAGGATAAATTTTTTAAAAATACAAAAGCTATTAGGTTATTTATTTGGAATGTCTTTGATGTTTTAATTGACTTTCACAAACGTTTTATCAAGTTTACTAGCTATTTCAAACGTGTCACGTACGAGTTGGATTTTTTTTTCAATTAAAAAATTGAACAAACAAGTTTTTCCAACATCTTTTTTAAATAAAAAATTAAATATAAATTAAAAAATTTATGTAAGCATATAATTAAACAAAACAAGAGCCATTTATATCAATAAATGAAAAGAAGTAAGTAACAATAACTAAATATATATCTTGAAAAATCAAGAAACAAATATAAATCAAGATACTTGATCTAGCAACAAAGATCATTTATTTAATTGTATTCATTACATTCTTTATTCAATCAAATAACAATAGAAATAGACGCATATATAATATTGATTGAATAAAATTAAAAGGAAAAAAATCTTATAAAGTTGTACTTATTAGAAATACTATTCAAAAATAAATATTTATTATTTTTAAAACTAAATCTCAATTATATAATAGATTAAAAAATTATAGATAAATTAGAATAATATCTTAAAAAGTTAAACATATATAAAATAATTAAAAAACAACAACTATTTAAGGCATGATAAATAGAAAAAATAAGAAATCAAAGAGAGAGAAGTGATATTAATTTAAATATAAACTATAAATTTATTTATCAAACACATATAAAAAAGTATTGATTTTTTTTAAAAAGACAAAATTATATATAAAAAAAGGAAAAAGGCCAATGTCTGGCTCAATTAGAAATGCCCTCGTGTCAATTTATGTTTTTATTTTTTAAAAAAGATAAAATTAGGCGAACGAGCGCCCAATATTTTTATGAAAAAAAATCTCTAGTTAATGTGTCATCTTGTTTTGCCAAAATTTCAGTTCTTAAGGTGCCTGAAAAAATAAATTTTATTTTTTTTATTTAAAAATTTATTTTTCAATTTATGTTTTTATCATAATACTTAAAAAAGAATTTAAACACCTTATTATTAAATCTATAAGTTGCATTAAAAAAAATACACACATAAAATATCAAAATCAACTCAAAATCAAAAATCTTCTCAGCTTAGATTTGGCTTCTTATATAATTTTAAGATAAAAAAACATTTAAGTTGAATTCTCATTATCAAATAGATTTTTTTAACATTAAAACAGATGATATTGATGGACAGAGTTCATAGCTGATTACCCTAAAATTTAATAATCTCTTTCATCAATAAATTAAAAATTAAAAAAATAACAAAAATAAACTTCAGTATTCCAATTGAATTGCAAAGCTATTGGATTGAAGTACTATTTAACGAAAACGAGTCCGAGCTGCGAGTGGGAAGATAACCGAAGGCCCTTAGGTGCGACAATCAGCACCTGTTTTCTTCTCACGTTTTTGCTTCAAGTCCTGATAAAAACAAAGAATGGATGGCATGCAGCACGAGTCAATGGTGCGACAGTATATGGCCCTCCAACTCACCCACCCTCCAACAACATCTCTTCAAAGAAATATATGATTTACTCTGTTTTTTCAAGCTAAGATTTTTATTCATTATACTTTTGGGAGCAACGCCAAAAACGTTTGTGAGACATCAGTTTCTCTTTAACCTTTTTTTTTTGTGGTTAGTTGGACGTGACAGGACACCTAGCTCGAACAATTGAATTTCGATCAAGAACTAAAGATAATGCGAAAAGGTATCAAGTTAAAATACCTACCACCTTTTGATTTCACTGCTCACTTTAATATTCGGATTCAATTCACCAATATGCTTCTCTATTAAAAACTATATATTTCTTCTCTTTAATTACCAAAATATAAAATATAAAAAATTACAAGAATCTAATTCAAGCTTACAAGGAAGCGAACAAGGACAGGTTATGCACTGACATCTTAGAGAGGGAAATGAGAAGGAATCCAATGGCCGGGAGTGCCTCCATCACTTCCCATACAATGGATGATGATCTTCACATGAAGCTGCTATACCTGGAGAACAGAGGTATATTGTTCTGCACATGATAATTTTGGATCGAATCACTAGTCTTTTTGCTGAAGCCAGTGCATCGTTCATATACACTTTCAGCTCTATGGGACTCGATTTTGCTTTTGGATTGCATTGAATTGAAAATTTGCTTCTTTTTCTGGCTTAATCTGTATAATTTTGTTCCTGTTTACAATTAACTTGCCTTTTCCCCTAAGAATTTCAAGACCAAAAACTGAAGGTTTTTGTTAGTTTACTGAAATCTCTTACTTGCACATAGAGAGAAATCCAGGAATGATATCTTCAAATACTCTGTTGAGATACCTGCATACTAACAATACTGATCTTCTTGCTGCTTTAAATTCCTTGGTTTGGGTGCTGGGGGTGTCCTGCTAGCTATCCTGTCTGCTCTTCTCCAAATAGGAGCTTTGATGCTCTTTCTATTTTAGTCTCCTAATCTACCATGCAATCTTGATGAAAATAGAGATTTTCTTAATGGCATTTGATGCGCACAAAGGTGAAGGCATCCCATTGATTTATGGCTTTAGCGCCTTTTGTTCAATTATGATCTTAGAAGTGAAGCAGATTAATTGTTTTAAATAATTAAGTAATTTTTTTCTTATAAAAAAGTTATTCTATTACCTGTATTACATGTTAGTATTACATGTTAGGCGTGAAGTTCAAGTCCATTTAATATTTCTCTATCTTAATATATTTTTAAAAAAATTATTAACTTAATTTTATTTTAAAATTAAATCATATTTTTATATTCAAATCTAATATTTTTTTAAAAAATTATTAATTTAATCTGTTCATATCTATTCAACTCAACTTGATAAAACTAATATCATAGCATCTATTAATAACTTAACGCTTTAGCGCCATTAAACCCACATTCAAAGAAACAACAAAAAAGGGTAATTAGTTCTCCATATTCTTTTTGCAAAATTGGCAAAAAGAAAAGAAAAGAAATTGCTCATTTTTAGGACCAACTATGAAATTAATAAATTATTAATCTAAGTCTTCAACAGATGAACACATGTAAATAATGAATAAAAATAATTTAAAAATTAAAAATTTAGCGATTTGCACGTCCTAATTTGTTTTAGTTAACTCCCTTAAATAATTATGGACACAGCTTAACAAAAAGCGAGTACTCTTATTCCATTGATCAATAATTTACTTTGTGTTGGCTTAAGCTTTTATTCTTTAGCTGCCACCACCTTTTTAAGTTCTTCCAACTACACTTTCAAAATAACCGTAGGGTAATTAGTTGACATTTCATTAATAAACGCAATTTATTCTTATTTAAAATTCAAAATTAGGAGTCTCTTGAATTTCAATGTCATTCCTCACTCTAAAATATATAGAGAGACTAATTTCCTGATATTAATTGATTAAAGTTTGCTAGTAAATTAATTACACTAATCTTGTTTTATTTGATTGTTATTCGAAGTATATAAATTAAGTGCAACATTGTTTAAATAAAAGGACATGTAGTGTAAGAACTCTGCAACACTAGATGAAGAAGTTGTACATATGGATTTTCTGAAAATAAAACAACAAGATATGAATATGGCATCAATAATTTCTTAAATAATCAAGTAATGAACTCCATTGAAATTAATAATCTGTTTTTTTTTTAATTATTGTTTATTTAACTATATAATAACAAAAATAGATGATCGCAAAATTGATTGTCAAATCAATATTGAGATTTTTTTTTGAAGATTATAATAACTTTATAGAAAGCAAAACAAAATAAATTATGATACTCAATTTTTATTTAGTCTAATATTAAATGATAAAATAAATAAATAAATTTATAAGAAAAAGAAAAAAAATTTAAACTCGTCATACTTGTCAACAAACCCATGAACTTTCTAAAATTTAATAATATATTGTTTTTCAAAACTATTTTTTTTAACTATATGATAAAAAAAATATACAATCACATAATCATGTTCAATTAGAAAAAAAAAAGTACCCTGCTAAACCCACAAAGCGAAACAATCGGGGTTACCTTGTCAAACTCGCAAGTCGAGTCAATGACTCCATAAAATTTATTAACCTAGTTTTTTAAAATTATTTTTTATTTAACTAAAATTTTTAAAAAATAGATCATACCACGATGCTAGGATATTGTTTTGATATTGTAATAACTATATAAAAGACAAATTAAAATAAATTATCAATTTTAAATCCCATAAACATATCATATAAGAACTAAAAAAAATCAATAACCAAAATACAAAGAAAAAAAACAACACTAGTTATTGATTTTTTTAGTTCTTTTATATATATATATATATATATATATATATATATATATATATAGATTTTAGAGTTGATAATTTATTTTAATTGAAAAAATATCAATAATTTATCCATTTATATCCAACATAATTGTATCATTCAAGATTGATTTTATGAGATACATGTAAGGCATTTTTATTTTTTTGAAAAAATTAAGTATGGAGGATTGAAGATTAGCTATCCCTCATCACCGATTCCTTTAGAGAGCATCATCACCAAAAGATACATCATGTATTCAGATAGGCATCTGCTTGTTTCATATTCTTTGTCTTATAGAAGGAACACTGAACATCAATGTGTTGGGTTGGTTGCCATTAATGTGCAACAACCATTTACAATTGCAGCAGCTGCAGCTAGAGTTGCACCAACCATGTGCACCCATCCAAGATGTCAAAGGTTGGCAGCCACCATTGTTGAAGAAGAGATGAAGTTGGTAGCCACCTTTGTTGAAGAAGAGTTGGAGCTGGTGGTACCATTCTTACCTATAAATAGACAGCAAGAGAGCAGAGCAAATTGAGTAGAGAGTGTTATGAGTTTGTGCAAGAGAGTAGAGAGAAAGAGAGAGCTGCAATGGCAGCAGCCTTGCTACCATTGCAGCAGCTACAAGAGCAGCAATGAGAGTTGACGAGTTGAGTAGAGTGGATGTAATCATCCTCCTCCTCTACATGTATTTATTGTAACCCTTTCTCTATCTCTAATACAATGACTCTCTCCCGTGGATGTAGGCGGTTTTGCCGAACCACGTTAAATATTGTGTCAGTGTGCTTAGCCTCCTTTGAACAACTATCAGTACACCACTGGTCCGTACATGGGGAGCTGGAATCCCCAACACAATGCAGTGAAGAGTCGTATCTTCTGACTTCATTTCTGGGAATATGATGTTCGAGTACTGAACTCCCGAAAGGTTTGAATCTGTAGCTCACATTTACCCTTGGATTGGTGTGTTATCAATACTGCAACCTCAAAACAGAGAAAATGTACCTGATGATGTGCAAGACTACTCTCGAACCTCAATGCGACTACTGGCAATTCAAACCAGAAACTAATGCAGGATATGATTCAACTCAATGGAATCTGGTTCAATCATCAAAACTATTCCCAGAAATTATTCAACTCAATAGGCACATTGAAAATTTTGTAAAAACCCACCCGGTGAGGTGTAAGACTCCATCAATACTGGCTTGTATAACTCGGAACCCTTTGCCTGTACCATGTTGGAAGGCAACTCAAGAAAAGATTAAAATTCCGCATCAAAAAGATTTCAAGAAGAGCTTCATGCCTGTTATAGCAGCAATGCAAGGACAACGGTACCAAATCAATAATTAAAATGAGAGTGATGAGCATTGTAAGGTGGCTTGATAGACACATCAAATTTCATGGAAACTTAATTGCATGAATACGATGAAGTACTCTTTGAAATTGAAACAAGAATCATAGTTATAAATCTATCCAGATGTATAGCAGATCAGAAACAAGGCAGCTTACCTTGTCCAGTTGAATAAACGGATTGACATGTGAAGCATCAGAGGAGGCTGGCTTTTCTTATGTTAATGGATTGTCATATTAAGCTCTGTTTCTTGGCACCTCTCTGTCTAGAGCCTCCCATCTAATTTTTCCAGGAAAAACCTGTGTGTGAGAGGAGAGCTGCTTGAGATGCAGCCATTCTAAAGAAAGGTTAAAAAAAAAAAAAGTGTTCGAAAACATTGAGCAAGTTTGTGCGTAGCATACTGCTCTGGGCAGCCGGAAAATTAGAAATTAATTTTTTTAATATTTTAATATACTATTATTAAAAATAAATTTTAAAAATAAAAAAATATTATTTTAATATAATAAAAAACATTTTAAAAAACTATAAAAATAGAATTAATTAGTTTTAGAAACTATATGCTAGATTTTTATAGAAAAGAAAAGGTTCTATGTGTATATAAAAAATAAAAATAGATATTAAATTTTTATTTTAATCATAAAGTTAATAAAATTTTCAAAATATTTTAATAAGTACACCACTCTAAATGTACGAATTTAAATTTAAATAATTGTATAGAATTAACTATATAAGTTTTTAGTTGATATCAATTTTGATTGATAGCTCGATACCTTGAGAACATGAAAAACAACGTTCAACGCCTTTTCTTTGTCCTTTTACTTTTAATAGTTAATCACATCAATCAATCTTTTGAATTGTGAGATATGCCTGAATTTAAAATTAGCATTTACTATAAATTAAAGTTATCTTATATTATCAAACTTGTTATTATAAAATATGCTTAAGTTAAGGAATCTAATGATATTTGAAATGCAATATGATAATATAAAGCCTTAATGAAAATGCATTTTTAAATACTAATCATGAGCCTACCTTTATAAGCCTACACACACGTCTTTTTTAATTTGTTTTGGTTTGCTTTATATTAGATTATCATGATCTCAAACAAACAACACGCATTTGATTTGTGCTTAATTTTATGATTTTATTTTTATTTTTATTATCATATAATTAAGTAAAAAATAGTTTTAAATAACAAAGTTCTTATACTTAGTGGAGTTCTTAACTCAAACCATGAATTTGACAAGTTAAGTCGCAAAGCCAAAGTTGATCAAATATATCATCATTTTAATATTAAAAAAAAATCTCTTGAATATGATGAAATAGGGTTAAAACACAAATAACCTTAAAAATTTATTTTTATTTTTAAAATATTAATCTAAAAAAGTTTGCCTCTCTATGAGACTTATGAGAAATATTATGATGTTTAATCTATAACTAGTGATATTCTATGAGTTACTCTTTGAAACCTATTATAAAAATAAAAATAGATAAAATAAGGGAGAGAAATCCTATATATTGGTGTTCTTATTTTTTTTGGTGGGACATAAATTTTATTTTCTCTCTTCTTTTTGCATGACTTTTTTTTTTATCAAAGTAAAAGTCATAGAGTGACTAATAAAATACCACTAGTTATAACTTGAGCACCATAATATTTTCTAAGGTTTACAATGCCTTTAAATAGACTAAAAAAACTAACCTAAAATATAAAATAATAGAAATAATGTAAAAAAAATACCAAACCACATGAATCCATCTAATTTTCCTTTTCTTACTACTCCTTGTTTTGTTTGTTCTCTAGCCATTGTATTAGTTAATGTTTGTTTCTGTATTTGTAATTGCATTTGAGTGTATTTGGTTTAAAAAAATATTAAATTGATGATTTTTTTATTTTTTTTTAATTATTTTGATATGTTAATATCAAACATAAAAAAATCTTAAAAATTATTTTAATATATTTTTAAATAAAAAATACTTTTAAAAAATATTTGATCATAATAAGCCACCTTCTTTTGCTTAATTTAATCTGTTTGTCGTTTTATATTAAGAAGAAGAAGAAGAAGGGTCCGTTTGTTTACGCGGCTGCGGCTGCGTTTTAATTAAAACGCAGTTGGCAGCCGTTTGGTAATGAAAAA
>Ga0307510_10009825_pt1 | contig 11386 bp, 9 predicted proteins | sample 12_EM_MG_FD_207224 | JGI IMG/M metagenome (GOLD analysis project Ga0307510, IMG submission 207224) | Populus trichocarpa ectomycorrhiza microbial communities from riparian zone in the Pacific Northwest, United States - 12_EM | ecosystem: Host-associated > Plants > Roots > Unclassified | place... | reverse complement strand
ATATATTTTAAGTTATTGAATCGTAATTTTTTGAATATGATATTAAAGTTTTGTTGTTTAAATGGTGATAAATTTAAATCTCAATATTTTCATCTTTTTTTATATAATTTAAATTAATTAATATCATAGGATATTAATATAGGATATTAATGTAAGTTTATACAAGTTTTAAATTTAATTTATTTGAGAGAAAGTGTTAAAAATAATATAAATCATATATTGATGCAAGTTTTAATTTCAAAGGAATTTCATTTTAGATGATATTTTAAAAAATAATATAAATTATATATTTACATATTTCACTTAAAGAGATGTATTAAAAAATAATATAAATTATATATTAAAATCTCATCTAACAACTCAAACTTTTAGATTGAGATGATTTTTTAATAATGAATGATTTTTTAATAAATTAATTAGTGTTTATTTGAAAGTGTTTTTGATCTTTAATCAGCTTTTTAAAAAAATATATATATTTCTTGAAGTTTCTTTTGCAATAAGATTCGAGCATGATTACTTTTCATCATGATTTATTACATAAAATATATTTCTTTCTTAGGCTAGAGATCTTATGTAGAGCTTGATGAACTAGTTGAGTAATTTGAGCTTCATCCCGCGTGGTCCTTGTATTTTAGAATTTTGATCCTTGCTTTATTTTACCTCAATAATTAATTCAATATTTTAACTTCATAATATGCAATATGGAATGATTGTTAAATACAATAATAATAATAATAATAATAATAATAAACATTTTTTTAGTTACGTCACGACATTCTTGAGATGTGAAATTACAATAAGAAATCAAAACTCTTGTCAATATGTTATAATTGACTTGTTTCCGTCAATCAGCAATCGAGACAAACCTAAAGTTAAAAAATCTCTCCCTGTTACAATTTATTGATTGGAAGAGTTGGCAAGCTATTTCCTTCTCATAGACCAAAGTCTCGATTACGAATCTTTGCCGAAAGTTTCAAATTTCAAACCTTTGTTTAATTCTGGGTTACAATCACGAATATTTTACACATAAATCAATTTGGCTTGTCTATTATTGTTCGAGAGTCAAGATTAAATAAGAGCTTCTCATGTCCAACCTAAGGGTTTTGATGGCTACCGGTTCTTGGGCTCTTCCTGGTTTTGATAAAACAATCCACTTTTTGTCCCCCACTGCACCTTCCAGAGAAATACCCTTTTTGAAAGGGCTCATTGGCCATTGTAAAACTGTCTCCATGCACCATGAAAGCAGTTGGAGATACAGTCTTTGAACTAAAAAAACAACAGATTTCTCATAAACACAAAAATTGTAAGTGCTCACAGTTCTCAAAGGAGACGAAAAAAATTCAAGTCGAGCCTGTAATAATATCATGGTGTCGTTTTATTGACAATGTAGTAAAATTACAGGACAGCATCGTGCTACAAAAGTTATGTAACAATCGCACACAGAACACTATGCATATGTGATGAAGTAGAAAATCCAAGCAATTGACATCGGCCAAGAGAAAAGGTCCAGCAGTTTTCATGGAAACTTCAATAAAATAAACTTTTAAAGGCAGAGGACAATGTTTTAGCGTACAGGGTTTCATGGAGATGATTTAATTACCAAACTCTTTTATATAGTTTCAATGTAGCAATCACTTTAAAACAAGACAGTTTTTGTTTCGTCGTCAAGAAATTCAAGCCTTGATTAACTAATTTTTTAGTATCTAAATTGACTTGGGACAACATTAAGCAATTGCTACCTATCACAATGCAAAGAAAGGGGAGTGGAATTTGCCAAAATGCAAGCCGCAATGCATTGCCTATCACATATAACAGTTGCTTTTCGTGCCAAATTAAGAAACCACAAAGAAATTTTTAGTTAACTACGACATTAATGGAAGGAGAAAAGTAACATTCGAATTTTAAATTATGATTTCATTAAAAACAATTAATTAAGCACCTAACCTAAGATCTATATGTCATCTCCCGACCAAACATGTATTAATCCCCACTTCAACATGGTTGATTCCATAACCATCATTATCTTATAATTGTTCTCATGTGTGCCGTGGATAAACTTAGCAGATGAAATTTTTCAATTTCATTTTGGAAAATTACCCTTTTCCTAACAAGAAGAGTACATGTAACGAAATTAAAATCCAACATGAATACGCAGATGAAAAGCATTGCTGGAAAGACATAATGGATAGTGGCAATTTGTGGAATAGCATCAAATTTAGTAGCAAATGCAAAATCGATAGCATTAGCCTATGTGAGTATTGAACTGATGCGAGTTTAGACTTGAACGATAGACAATCCAAGACAGACAGCAAACACAACAAATTCAACAACATAAAATGACAGTTACACAACAATGTAGTGAGTTGTTATGTCAGTTATGATCATAGCTTTATGAGAAAAATAAATGTCTAGATCATGGAGGCATGACTACTAAACATGAAAGCATGACTGAGATTGCTTTCTAAGATACTAAGATCATAAAAATATATAACAAAACCATTCACTAAGTTAATGAAAATATGAGAAAAAAAGCACATCACTACTTTCTAAAATATAGAAATGATAGTTATATATTTTGGAACTTTTCATATGCTTGTTTTTAAATAGGTTACATAGTCTTGATTGTGTAGGGAAATGTTAGCTTAGGTGTATAATATGTTAGTTTTGTATATACTATTCAAGTTTTGTGCATAGAACACATGCATACAAATTTGTGTATTTTTTTGTTGTTTTGAGATTAATAAAGATTGAAATTGATTTATGTAATAATACGTGTGCTTATTTAGGTTATATCCTTTTTAATTATGTGTTTCACTTGTCTCGTAAAACGGAAGAGTATAAAAAAAAATTTAGACGAAGAAAAACACTTAATTATTAGATAAAAATGAGTAGTTGAAAAAAAAAAAAAAACTGAATCCGAGAAGAAGCTAGTCTGCCGCATAAAAGCTGGAAAATTTCGACCATAATTTAACCCTGTGACAGTACTGTGATGGACTCGAAGGTGTCATTCACATCATCCCCGAGAAAAGGCCTTTTGTTTTGTAATTGTCCACACGACGAAAATCCCAGTCTCCAAAACTAACAACACGTATTCTCTTACAATTAATGCATTTTTCCAAGCATAGTATTTAAGCAACACAAATAAAGGAAACTCCACAAGAATGACCGCAACTCCCTCCCTCGCCTTCATCAATTAGTTCATTGATCTTTCAAGTTTACAATTATAAGCCATTGAAAGCGATTGAAGCCCCAAGCCAAGATAAACAGAATTTATTAAACAAGACATCATGGTTTTTCTTCGGCTTCTTGTCCAGCTATTTATTTCCTTCATTTTCTTGCGATCCAAACAATGTTTCTCTTCAAATCAATCACCAATAATATTACCTCTAAGAATCCAAAACAACCATCATATCTCAACACGAAGACTCTTCTCCAATAGTTCTTCAAAAACCACGGGCAAGCTCTTATTTCATCACAATGTTACCCTCACTGCCTCTCTCACCATTGGCACGCCCCCACAAAACATTACAATGGTTCTTGACACAGGCAGTGAGCTTTCTTGGCTCCGTTGCAAAAAAGAACCGAACTTTACATCCATTTTTAATCCTCTTGCCTCCAAAACATACACTAAAATACCTTGTTCTTCACAAACCTGCAAGACACGAACCAGTGACCTTACCCTGCCCGTTACTTGTGACCCGGCCAAGCTCTGCCACTTCATCATCTCTTATGCTGATGCCTCTTCCGTTGAAGGCCACCTCGCATTTGAAACTTTCCGGTTCGGATCGTTGACGCGGCCCGCTACTGTTTTCGGGTGCATGGACTCGGGCTCTAGCTCCAATACAGAGGAAGATGCAAAGACAACCGGGTTAATGGGCATGAACCGTGGGTCATTATCATTTGTGAACCAGATGGGATTTAGAAAATTCTCATATTGCATATCGGGTCTTGACTCGACCGGTTTTTTGCTTCTTGGGGAAGCCAGATACTCGTGGCTTAAACCCTTAAATTACACTCCTTTGGTTCAAATTTCGACCCCTTTACCCTATTTTGATCGGGTCGCTTACTCGGTTCAGCTTGAGGGAATAAAGGTAAATAACAAGGTTTTGCCTTTGCCCAAATCGGTGTTTGTACCGGACCATACCGGAGCAGGGCAAACCATGGTCGACTCGGGTACCCAGTTCACGTTTTTATTGGGTCCGGTTTATAGTGCCTTGAGAAAAGAATTTCTATTACAAACTGCAGGGGTTCTAAGAGTTTTAAACGAACCTCAGTACGTGTTTCAAGGAGCAATGGATCTCTGTTATTTGATTGACTCAACTAGCTCTACCCTGCCAAATCTACCGGTTGTTAAGTTAATGTTTCGGGGAGCCGAGATGAGTGTATCGGGTCAAAGATTGTTGTATCGGGTTCCGGGTGAAGTTAGAGGGAAGGATTCAGTGTGGTGCTTTACTTTCGGAAACTCTGACGAGTTGGGAATTTCATCGTTCTTGATTGGTCACCACCAACAACAAAATGTTTGGATGGAGTATGATCTTGAAAATTCTAGGATTGGATTTGCGGAGTTAAGGTGTGATCTTGCTGGTCAACGGCTCGGCTTGGACGTCAAGAATTTAGCATGACTACTCTGCGCCGGGTCAGCTCACACGTGGGGCTAATAAAGTCTATATATTTTCAGTAGAAAAAAAAGGGAAAAGGCCCTTTATTACCCGTCTTTGATGGATGGGGTGCCACCCTATTTTAAAGACTTGAGAATATATAAAGTTCCATGTTTTTTGGGGGCGTTGTGGAGTGTGGGGATTGGATTGAAAAAAATGAGCCATCGTCCAGTCCATGGTTCACCACGATGCCTAGTCGTGGCCCACTGATCGGACAGTGGCTGTGCGTGAAGAAAATTTGGGATTTTGGAGCATCAAATGCACTGCTCGGTAATATATTTTTGTATCTTAAATAATATATTTAAAATATGATGCCAATTGGGATTCAACTCCCTTCCATTGCTTTCATATTTGTTATTCTCTGAATCTCTGTTGAATTTGTGTCAGGTTACTGAGTGATTTCGTCTTCATGTTTCAAAAATGATTTTTAAAAAAATTAAATTTTTTATTTTGAATTTATTTTTTAATATTTTCGTATAATTTTGATATATGATGTCATATATAATTTTTAAAAATAAAAATACTATTTAAAAAAATAACTGTTATTATAATAATAATAATAAAAATAAAAATAACTAATGAAATATGATTAATTTGGTTTAATACTGGGGGCAGTTGGCTTGTGGGTGCCATGCCAACACATTTTGCTCTGTTCTGCACTTTACAACTAGCAATAGTGTAAAGTTGCCCTATCGGCTGTTCTGGAGAGCCATTTGATTGTGAAATTTCACCAATCTCCATGTCTCTGTCCAGCCAGCGGTTCTCCTGTTAAGGTACTCTCCTGTCTTTTGATGCAAATGGACGGCTAGTAATCATTGAAGTTCACGATGTGATTTGTTAAATTGTTTTGAAAGTATTTTTAAAAATATTTAATTTTTTAAAAAATTAATTTCATATTATTTGATATATTAATATCAAAAATAATTTTTTAAAAATAAAAAATATTATTTTAATATATTTTAAAATGAAAAGTCTCAAACATGTTTTAAATCTTATACATGCTTCTGACTTCCGGTTCATGTAGAGTAAAAATAGGGTGATATTGTTTTTAAAAATATTATTTTATTTAAAAATATATTAAAATAATATTTTTTTAATTTTTAAAAAATATTTTTGATATTAAAATGAGAGGTAAATATATATAATTTTTTTAAATAAACAGGCTTTTAGTTCTTCTGAATACTGATTTCTGAACTTTCTGAGAGGTAGGCTGGCAGTGTCAGCCGCCATATGTGATCCACTCACTTGTATATGTGTAGTCATTCAACATTGTACAATCAGACTGTAGAAATATCTCCTTTGAAAAAAATAACATTCTTGCTTGATGTAATTTACATGACTGTCCTTTGCGAATATTATCTTATCTTTGTAGTTTTATATGCAATAAATTAGAAGCCAAATCCATTTTGATTTGATTAGAGAAATCTAAATCAGGGAGGTTAATAGATAAAAAGCATAGCTGAAGGGAGTAAGTTAGGTATTAGGATTATGTGGGATTGGATATAGCTTGGCAAAAAGCCCTCCAAAAGGCCCGTACCGTCCATGCAATTATGGGTGTTTAGTATTGTAATTAATAATGTTTTATAAATGTGTTTTTATTAAAAATACATTAAAATAATATTTTTATTTTTTTTCATATTAAAACCAAATCCAAAAAATAAATTTAATATTTTTAAATAAAAAATAAATTTAAAAAATAAAAACAAAAACTAACACTAACTAAAAATAAAAATTCATACACGATACATATTGGAGCTGTAATACCTAATGTATAAGTTATAGCCCAATTGCGTGTCACTGTTGCAGACAAATTGAGTTCCTATTTATCTCACTCTTTAAAGATAGGTAAGTTCAAAAATGTCTCCGGGACGGGCGGTGTAACCGGAGTTTAATAAAAATTTAACTTTTTTTACATTTTTTAATGTATTAATATTAATCTTTAAAATTTTAAAAATAAAAAATATTTTAAAAAACTATCACTATTGTTCCAAACACTCTTTACAAGTTGAGCATGAAATCCGGCTCCTAGGCTTTTGGTCGGCACACGCATGATAATTAACGAACAAGAAAAAGAATTAAGGTTGGTGGCAGTTCAATGTTGTAATAATTAACGAATGTCAATTTTTAAAATTTAAATGTTAATCTTGTCTCCATCAACTAGTCACGTGTATCAATTTTTGGATTTATAATATGATTAAATGATAATTTTGAAATTCAAAATTATTTAATTATTGCAACGGTTAACTAAAAAGGCTAAATACATTTTTTTTTTCATTCTATCGAATATTTTTAAAATTAAAAAGTCAACTGTAATATTATTTTATCCTCGTTAATTGAAGTAATTATTAGAAAAAAGTTTAGAGCACCTCTGCATAGTAGTGGTCCAAAAGCTTGATCCCTGAAACCAGGATTACAAAGACGAAATCGTATCTACTTCCCTCACAATAGTAATTTCATTTGAATTTATAATATGCTCTACAGGAGATATTTTTTTTTATTTTTTTTAGATTCGAGGAAATCCCATCCTCTAGAAAGCACACTTTGTGGGTTCAGTGAGCAAGTAAAATCTCGACTGTTCCAGGCTCTTACAAGATATGCACGCCCTGACTCGAACTCGAGACCTACTTTACAAATCTTAAACCCTTTATCATTATGCCACACTTCTTAAGAACTCTTTAGGAAAGATAAATTAAATATATTAAATAAATAATACCATTTCATAACAAAATCCAAAGAAAATAGAATATCACTGAAACAGTGAATTTTTTTTCAATATACGAAGAGGTAAAATAGTTAATACAATTCAATAGAAGTGAATTTATTAGTTTTAAAAGATCAAGAAAGAGCTTATTATTGTTGATTTATCTTAAAAAGCGTACTTTTGTAACAAAATACTCATCCAGCCCAGCCCATCCCAGCCCAAGGATCCCAAGAAAGAGAAAACATGGTAAGCATTTTCGTGTGGTGAATAAAAAGCACAAAACCGACGTCGCTTAGACCATCATCATTAACAAATAATAACGGACGCAATGGTTCACAAAACGGAAGGAACCCAGTATTGGCTTCGGGGAGTCGACAAAGGTTGAAATGAAAGCGTTGGTTTTAGGCAACAAAACAAAAGGAAAGGCCTAAAACCAACCAACAAATTCATTGTTTAATCCCTTAGATCGCATCATATCCATCATGATCATCCTCTGTAAGTACATCTCATCTCATTTCATTGATTGAGTTAGGTGTTTGAAAATTGAAACCCTAAATCACGAGCTAATTGCAGATTGACGGAATCGAAGCTGAGTGGAGAAGCTGGTGCTGTTGCTATTGTTATTGCTATTAAAAGAAATACATTGATAATATAATTATTATCAAGATAGAAGGAACGAAAAGAAGAATGAGTTTTGTTTTCCGGGGAGCTCGATCTGATATCGAAAATGGCTTCCCTAGTTTTGTACCTGAACGACGTACACTGGTAATCTTATTATTAATGTCACTCCTTTCTTTATTTTTGTTTCTTGTTGATTATGTAATAATTTGTTGTGTTTTTTTCTAATAACAATAATCAGCGTGTTCACGCAACTCGGCCTGTCAATTCCAATTCACTTGTTTTTCTTGTCACAGGTAACTTCAATTTCATCATCATCGTTGTCGCACATCATCATCAATAATAATATTAATAATAACAACAATAATAAATCCGTCTTATAGTTTAATCGTTTTTTTCTTTCAAATTCTTCTTGCTGCCTTTTGTTTTATTTATTTACTATTGGTTTTGGCAGTTCTCTTGCTATTCATGATTTTGAACTCGCACCAAATGTCACCTAATTTCCTGGTATTTTTCTCTTTTTTTTTAACTGAATACAGAATCTAGTAAATTTCATGTCTTTCTTTACTGATAATGATGAGTTTTAGAGTTGTTTGTGCTAACTATGTTATGTTTTTTTTTTTTGAGATGTAGCTTTGGCTAGTGCTTGGTGTGTTTTTTATGGCGACGACTTTGAGGATGTATGCAACCTGTCAACAACTCCAAGCTCAGGCGCAAGCCCATGCTGTGATGGCAAGTGGTCTTCTTGGTCATACTGAGTTGCGGTTGCATATGCCGCCATCCATAGCCCTTGCTACCAGAGGGCGTTTGCAAGGACTCAGGCTTCAGCTTGCACTTCTTGATCGAGAGTTTGATGACCTAGGTTTGTGTTCGTGGTTGTATTGTGCATGGAAGGGGGCAATTATGTGTTACGAGTCAATTTTTTTGAAAGATGAAACATGCTGTTTAGTTTTCATTTTACTTTTGTTCTTTCCTTGTTAATTTCGTTTGTTTTCTGAAAAGGATTGTTCATGTAGGGGTTGTTTGCATGCAGATTATGAAACTTTGAGAGCACTGGATGGTGATAACGTTCCCAATGGCACTTCAATGAGCGAGGAAGAGATAAATGCCCTTCCAGTTCACAAATACAAGGTCACTGGTCCTCAAAAGTAAGTGTTAATGTTTTGTTTGACTTGTGTATTTTAGAAGTGCTTTTATGTGAATGTTGCTTGAAAAATATACGAATGGCATTATAGAGACTGAGGAGTTTGCTTAGGCATTTGGCCTTTTGGTTGTGGGTGTCTGCAAGCATGCCATGCTTAGGGATTGCATATTGTGTCAATTTTGTTTCCATATAAACAGTTTGATTGTCGGGCTGGAGCAGTTAGTTAAAAAAATTTTGGAGTTCCCCATGACCTTTTCAGATTTCTTTGTTGATTCGAGAACTTGAATATCTTAAAAACCAGTCTGAATGAATGAACAACACTCCAAATCCAGAGAAGGTAGAGCCTCCTCGCTTTCCCACCTCTTCCAACATTCCCTGAATCAGATCCTGGATAGCTGTTTTAGCAAAGTGAAAAATAATCAAACACATAAGATGATTTTTAGAAGAAAGTAGTTTTTCTTTTTGAAAAGAAACAAAACCAGTCTGAATCAGCAACATATGCATAGCTTATCATACATATTTTTGTTCTCTCTGCATATCCTTTTGAGTTTTTTTGCGTTTTGATGTCTTGACAACAAGCTGTTTCTTGTTGTCAGTGGTGGCTCCTCAATGCAACAAGCCTCTTCTTCTGTCTCGGCTGAGGTACAAGCCTTTGTTTCATGTCAATTACTTTTTTTCCCTTTTTTTTTTCTAGGTATGTCAGAACTTCAGGTTCATTAAAATTTATATTGTGCACATTGAGACGTGCAAATGTGGTTCGCAATCTGCTGCCTTGTCATTTAACAATTCAACTGCTTTAGTTCTGGTCTATCAATGCACATTCAGTGGTTGTATCTCTGTAAAAGTCAGTGCTGTAAAGCTTCTTACTGGTTAGTGGTATAGAAGTGTGGGGGATAGATAATTAGTTTACCATCTTTAATGGTCTAGAACTGGCTTCAAATAATTGTTTCTTTTAATGGTCTAGAACTGGCTTCAAATGATCGTTTCTTGTCAAATGGGCATCTCCTAAGTTTCAAACAATCAACTTTTGTGGATCCTTGCATGAGCAACCATGTCAGGCACATACAATTCTTTCTGTGGGAGTAGGTATGCATGCCAAACACAGTTTATAATGCTACGCATGCAACGGGGTGTGCCTACTGGACACAGTAGATGATGCTACATGTGCAACTGGGCGTGCATACTGAACACAGTAACATAATACTGCATTGCAACTGGAGACAGCTTAAGTATTTCTGCACCTGCTGACCACTTTTTAGTACATCAGGCATAATGATGCCTTTTTACAGCAATGGAGCTCTCTATTTTTCAATATCATTTTGGCTCACATCAGCGCAGTTAATCAGCCATTCTTTTATTCTTCTCTGTAGCAAAAGAAGCAAGATACAGGTAATGCTATTGGGAGCATGAAGTCTTCAGATGATGAGCTGACTTGCAGTGTGTGCTTGGAGCAAGTTAGCGTGGGGGAAGTGATCCGCACCTTGCCATGTTTACATCAGGTTCAGACTCTTCTCGTAGTTATTTAACTTTGCTGCACCGCACCCTTTTATTTTATTAATCTAAACTGACCACTTGGTCTCATTAACTTCACAGAGGGTCCCTCATTTAAGTGCTTAAAACATAGACCGCTGTGCATTCTTTTATGCCATTTGGTCTCTGACTTGCTTCCTTGGGCAGTCAGAAACTCGGTTCAAATTTTGCCCGTACTAAGTAGTGACTTGTTGAAGCAATTTCTCTGCATCTGCTATGTTGTAGTTATTTCTGTTCCCCTTTTCCTTTTTCTTTCCCCTCTTTGGGTGAGATAATCCTGAATTTATTGATTAAACAGATGAATTTTATGCTCATGCAAAACAGTAATCTTCAATGGCTTTGTGTTTTACCAGTACAAGTTTTGAGACCTCATGCCAGAAAATATCTTCATTTTGCAGTTCCATGCGAATTGCATTGATCCATGGCTACGGCAACAGGGAACATGCCCAGTCTGTAAATTTAGGGCAGGATCTGGGTGGAATGAAAATGGACAAGGTGGATTGGATGCTTCATACATGGTTTAGCTACAAGCACTGGCATATAGTTTTGATAGATTTATATACTAAATACACAGCATTTATAAGCTCATTGATGAACATGGAAGGACGAATTGAGGGTGGCTAAGCAATTGTTGTAACACTTGATTTAACATTATAAAAACGGAGGTTCCTGTATAATCAATGACATAAATACAAGTTATATCACAGTATTTCAGCAGCTCAGAAATGTAATTAT
>Ga0307510_10009824_pt1 | contig 11386 bp, 10 predicted proteins | sample 12_EM_MG_FD_207224 | JGI IMG/M metagenome (GOLD analysis project Ga0307510, IMG submission 207224) | Populus trichocarpa ectomycorrhiza microbial communities from riparian zone in the Pacific Northwest, United States - 12_EM | ecosystem: Host-associated > Plants > Roots > Unclassified | place... | reverse complement strand
TTTTTTGCTTTCTTTATAGTAGAGACTCCCAGAATATGATCAGCTACTTTCAGAAATTTTTCTTGGAAATTTTTGGAAAATGTCTAACCTTTTTCAAAATGGGACCAGGAATATAAAGAAAAATCCCCTGATTAGTTGGGATTGGATATGAAAAGGAAGACTGTGCATGGATTGCGTATATCTCATTTGCCGACATGATGCAGCCAGGTGTGACTGACTGTATTCAGTCCACAGGAAAATAGTCTTTACAGATGCAATGCATTTGCCTGGCTTTTGTGATGTTTCTAACCTGCTTAGCATAAGACTCCCAGAAGAATTTGATGTTCATCTAAGGATTATTTGTCATTTTCAAGAACAATCCCACAAGAGGACAAAATTAGTGCCTTATTTTTTTATTTTGTTTTGAATCTCAGGCTGTTTGTTTTTATATTTTAAAGGTGTATATGAAAAAAATTTAAAACCAATTATTTTATTTTTTAAAATTAATTTTTTTTTGTGTTTTTGAATTATTTTAATATGTTGAAATTAAAAGTAATTTTTAAAAAATAATTATGTGAGAGAAAAAATTTGCATGATGAAGTGACAATTAACTCCCCACTGACATCGAAATCTTGCTAATTTCTTTCCCCTGTTTATTTAATTTTGCTTTGCTTGAGAGCCTTTTTAGACCAACTCAATTTAACTAGCAGCATTTTCGAAAGAGACAAAGTTTTGCCTTCGGTAGCTTTGCCTGTGCTTTGTTTGAATTGATTACAATTTGGTTGGGATGTTGATTGTTAGATAATAAAAATTCATGAAGGAATAATCATATTGTATTTTTAAATTGTTTATATTTCTATTTGAATTATATATTTTAAAATACTTAAACTATATATATAAATTTTTTTATCAAAAATATGTATTTGACAAACTCGGTTATGAACATTCATGATGTTTATTAAAAGAATAAGAGCATGGTTTATTAAATTTTTCAAGTGAATTTTATAAAATTGTATATTTTTTTACACTTTGGTCCTTTAAATTAAAACTTTGCATGAAACTATCCTTGAACTTAGAGTTTGTTTGTAAATGTGATAAATATTGTTTTTTAAAATATATTTTAATTAAAAATATATCAAAATAGATAATTACCTTCCAAAAGAGATTGCCCAAGCACGATTTCTTGCCTTCTTCAAATTATTGATTCTTTTAATTATATTTGATTTGGTGATTAGATAATTAAAAGCATGTTTGCTTTTTTCATGCATCAAAAATAAATATATTCATGATGTATTTTTAAATTAAAAATAAAAACACACGATATTAAATACTGCAAAATACTTATTCAATTAAAAAATTCTGACAATAAATATATTCATAATGCATCCACCAAACCAATCACTTTACAGCGAGTCAAACCCATTTCAACACCCTCCAAAGGATACCCCACATGGGCGGCATGCATTGTAGCTTTGACTTTTTCTTTGATCCCTGTAGAATTACTTTTTTTTTCCCCTCGAGTTCTATAAACCATCCCACCACCCATTGGTCTTCTCTTCCTTGCAAGAGGGCTTTGTCGCCTAAATGTCACTCCAATAGGGATCGTCCATGGCATAGAATGATACTCTGACAGTGTTTGACTTTGACTTCACTTCCTTCTTGTCAGGTGCTCAGTTTTCTACAACTAGAAGCCTTTGCCACATGGGTATCATTCATTTTATAGTTCAAGAAGTTCTTTACAATTTTGTGGATACCAAACGTTTCCAGCTGTGCTAGAAGAATAATTCGTTCAATAATGGTGCGATTTGAATTAATTTAGTGTTTGTTCATGTAATGTGATAGAAAAAATAAAAATTGTGAAACAAGACGGAGATAAAATTGTATTTAGTTTTAATATACAAAATAGTGATTGTGTATATATTTTATTTAATTATGATGAATAAGATAAAATAAAATATGAAAAAAATTATGATAATAATAATTATTATTTTTACACTGACTCGAGTCAACATGATTTATAACTTGAGTTTCGACAAGTGACTCAGGCTTTGTTTAGGATTGACCCTCAAGTTAAATTTTAAAACTATGATAATAATTATTTTTATTCTTGTATATTTTAATTAAATAATTTTAAAATTAAGAGTTTTTTATAATGATAGAAACAAAAAATAATAAATATTGTCTATAGAGACTTCTCATTTTTATATTTTTATTTTGAAAGTATAAAAATTCACTCTAAAATTCTTACAGAGACATTTATTTTTATGTTTCTATATCTTTAATATCAAAGATTTAAAGATATTTCTATCTTCACTATTTTTATACTTTTTATCCTAGAAAAATGACCAAACGTTACTTAAAAATATATATTTTTTAGAGTGAAAAATAACCTCCTACATGCATTGAAAAAAAAAAGATCATCTTTTTTTAAAAAAATAAACATGTTATCTGACAGCAATTTATCTATGCTTTTGGTTTCTCTTCTTATTTTTCTAGCTTATTGACAAATGGCAAGTAAAATGTAACGGAGGGGAGCAGGACAACAAAAACACTTAAATATTTAGATGAAAAAAATAGTCAGCTGAAACAAGTATTCAGGATGCCTAAGCAAGAACATTGAAAGTACGTGCATGCACAAATACAAGCACGTGCAGACTAGCATGTACAACGCACGTGCATAGAACGTGGTTTTCATGGACACTTTTCTATTGTCCTCCAAATGAAAGAGAAATCAAATATAACATCTTGAAATGGTAGTTGATAACAGAAACCACCATTACTATTCAGTTCAAGAGCCAATACAACGCAAACACAACCGTTCCTCACATTCAAACTCCAGCAGATGATATAAGCGGTCTGTTAAGGCTGTCAATGTCTGCAGAGTACTGAATCGGCAATAGAGCTGGGTCCCGATAGGCGGTGACCAATCTATCAAGAAACTCAGACATTGTAGCATCATTTTGATCTTCCATGTCCTTCTTTATCAACACCTGAAAACACTTATCCAGGTCAAATCTTGGCTGGAAGCAGCAGAAATCACAAGTACAGTTGGGAAAGGGGGATAACAAGATAAAAGCATAAGAATTGATATACCCTTGGGCATGGTGTATTGGAATATCAACATACCTCAGCAGGATAAGCGATAAAAATCGGAAGGAAGCGTTTCCGGCAGTACTCATTAAACAGAAGCGTGAGAACTGGAAGAGGAATAATTAAGGTTGATGCAAGAGGGAGCTTCTTCAGAGTAAAAATTCCCACTGCAATTGCATGCATGAGTACCAGAGAAAATATCATCGAATTGTGAGCGATAGGCCAAAATTTCCCCGCAGTTTCATACTTGGGAGCGTATACATTTATGAACTGCATCATATATTTGCAGTGTCAATTTTTTTCCAACTTGTAAGAATCTAGCACTAACATAAAAATCCTTAGAAATGAGCAATGCAGAAAACAAACTGTGAAAAAGTGTGGCCCCTTCCCAACTTGAAAATCAATAGTCCGGGTAAATAACGTGATGCAAGCACAAAGGAATTAGATTTATGTGTTTTATTTAAATTCTATGATGAAAGGGTATTTTAGTATTCTCCAAGTTTACTGGAAGTTTTATCTCTATCTTAGACTTTATTTATATTTAGTATTTTATTTTATTAAAGTTATTAGGTTTTTCTATTCTATATAGTTATTCCTATATAAAATTTAGCTACATCATTTGGACAATAAGCTTGAAAATATTGATAGAAATACAACTCTTGCCATAAACTGTTGAGTTTTGCAAAATATTGAGCTACAATCATAAATCTATGCATCATTACCAAGTTGAGAATATATCTGATTAGCAGCACTACAAATTTTTGACGCGGAATCAAGGAGCAGATACCCACGAGCAATAGAAGGCCCCATGGAGTTAATGTGCCCAGACATAACTAAGGAGTTTTCTGAATTCCATCGATTAAGTAATAGGTCATTTGTTGCTGGCATTACTTTTTTTTGTGATGTATCATACATTCTTCGGGCTTTGATAAATAATAAGCATGAATGGGACCAAGCAAGGTAATTGGTTTCATCTAGTTTAATAAGACTGATATGAGGTGAGGGATTATCACTAATAGCTCCAACTCGACTTCCATTACTCTCATTATTAGCAGTTTTTGAGTTTTCACCTGAGCTTACTTTTGTCATGTCTCAACTCTACAAGAGACCACTTGACTTTTGCTAAACATTAAAATCCAAGGCAAACTCATCTAAGAATATCTTAAAAAAAACCCAAATATCTTGATCAAACAGTCCCTAAAAACTAGAGTACTTAGAAAATCAAAGCTGACCTTTTTGTCAAACCATATCTCTACAAATTGGCAAAGTAAAAGACATCAATTTTTGTTTAAACCATGGGGCTTTTGTTGATGGGTAAAAGAGCTACCAAAAGCAGGAAAAAGGATGCCATCTGAGGCGCTTATGCCATGCTGACATAAGCATGATATCATTACTAATGTCAGCACAATACTGACTTTTGTTAGTGTTTTTAGTTCTTCGATACCACGTTGGTTTTCTTAGATTGAAATAAATGAAAATAGAGAAAGAAGAAGAAAGGATGACGAGAAGAAAAGAGGAAAGAGATAGGAAAGGGAGAGAAAAGGACGAGAAATTAAAAAAAAATTAAAGTGTTTGTCTCACTCTTTTAGACACATATAGAGAGAGAGTATGTGAATAATTATATAAATATCTTAACAAAATGACTTTTGCTAGATGAAGGTTAGGTCATGTGATAGTCAACAGAGTTTAGCAAGTATAATGACTCGATTGTCAAAATTAAAAAAATCAGACACTTAAATGAACAAAATTAAAAATTAGACAATCATTGTAAAACCAGATAAGTTCAAGCACTCAAAATCGTGTTTAATCATTTGCTTTTGATTGCGTGATTCAAACCCTTAAATGCTCATCCATATTAAACAACCTCTCACCCATATACCTAATCAACCCTACAACAATTACCTATTAAAGATTCAACCTAAAATCTCTTAAAACGTTGTTCAAGCCACCTTGCATCAGAATGAAAGAGGAAAATTTACAGACTCATGGTTGCAGCTACCCACACTTCCATTATAATGATTACTTTCCCTATATCTGCTACGAAAAGGAATGAGCTAAGACCACAGTGATTCTTACTGGTCGATACGGCTCCATTCCAAGTTGTAACCTTTGCTGATATATAAAGGAAATACACCTCCTTCAAATTTTCATATTTAACAGAATTGCATTGAGCATGTAAATATGAATATGCATATTGTATTTTTACTAATTCTAAAAACATTTTAGTGTTTCCAAACTGTAACTGTCTTTTACGATGATAAAATTCTGAAACTACATCACAACAAAACAACCTACCTAATATGATACATTTCGAAGGCAAAATAATTCATATTATAAAAGGTATGATAAAAAAAATAAAATAAGAAAAGAAACCTGGTTACGGAAGATGATGTATGCGAGACAGAGATACACCAGAAGGAAGGGCAGAATGACTGGAGCTAGGAAGAAATACGTAATGCCAAGAAGTCCAAAGAAAAGAATCCTCGGAATGTCCTTGTGGTAAGGAATAGATGGAACTTCAATTCCTTCATCCGTACTTTTAGCACAACACTTAGTTGTTAGATGGCAAATTAGAGGGAATATGCGAGCAAGTTCTGATGTAGTGCTCGTCCATCCAGAAGTGACAACATAAGTAATGAAAAATGACGCCTACAAAAAATTAAAATTTGTCACGTTCTTGTTTTGTTATATCTCGCAGTAATTTGTCAATCAGACAATAGCTATCATGAATCTCTTAATCGGCTATTTCAGTCCTCAAAGCGAGAGGCCACTAAATTTTGTTCAGTTATCAGTCGTTGAAGTTGTTTTCACCCCTCCAGTAGACAAAATGCCCTCAGATTATCTCCTTTCACTTCAAAGAAATTCATTTGTATTCTGTTTTTTAGTGTCTTTCCAATATTGAGAAGAGGATTGGAGAGCAATGCGAGATATAATTGATAGAAAGAATGAGTATTCAGCAAACATGTTAGGTTTCTCTGCTTCCAAAAACACACACACTTCTCTCTCGTAACAAATTGAAAATTTTGTAATAAGATTTCAGTAACACACACTCACCTGAGCTGGAACAGCAACAGCCAACTTTGCAGGAATTTTCTTGGGGTCAAGAAAGATGGAAACCTGATAAAATATGGACCCAGAAAATGCAGTGGCGAAGAAGATGTTCCATATTGTGAACCAGAGTACTTTCTTACATGCACTCTTTTCTATCATGCTATGAGAAATGTATCCTTGAATGGAGGAAAGGAACACCATGATTGGGGCCACGGCCTTTAGGAACAACTGAAGAATCAGACTAGGAAGATATCCTGTAATTACTTGACTGACAAATGATCTGCGAGTAAGATCACAAAATTTAGTATCTTGCATCATTGTGGAAGAATAAATCCAGCTATAATGGAGTAATTGTTATGAATCACCTCAATGATATGTGTAAAAGAAGAAAAACAACTTTTCTAATCCCAACCGAAACAACAGTAGAAATAATTCAGCGTGCTCTTTCTATCTGTTAGCACATTTCAGATATGTCCTGTGTCAATTTGGGGAGAGCATGCTTTGAAAAGTAAAAGAGATACATTAGAAACGCCTTGAAATACGCTTTGAGAAACATGGCACAACATTGGACTCTGAAAACCCACTGGAAAAGGTTGCTGCAGTTTATCAAGGAAATACTTTTCTGCCAAAATCACAAAAAAAGTGAACTTACTGCACTGATTATTGATAATCTAGAGCAGCACATGACACCAAATGCCATATCAATCAATTGAAGCATCCAATAAGAGGGTTCAACAATGGCAATAGAAGATCCCTAGAGAAATTACATATGAAAAACTCTGAATTATTCCATTGATACTGTTCAGCATAAATCCTTACTATTCATGATCCTGGCCACCCATTGAAATCTTATCATATAGACATTCATGAAATGGATACTAGAGGCAAGTGCTCCAGGACATACTCTAAAATACCAGTGGCCATTCTTTGCTGACAGTACCAATGGACGACTTCAATTCATAGTAGGAAAAAAGTAGATGGCAAGAGAGAGTGAGAGGTTTTCAAGTAGATGAGGGTTGAATTGTCAAGGATGATATGATGGCAACACTGATAGTACAAAGACTCGAGATCATTACTTACATGTCTAGAATGCTTTTCAGGAATGGAAACCAAACTTCCAGCTGACTCAGGTTAGTGAGACCTTGTACAACTACAACAGGAATAAGGAACAAAACTGTAAGAAGAATACATGCAACTACAACCACAAGCTTAGAAATCCATCTTCGCATGAATGATGATGAAAGAAAAGGCCAATAGACATCATCAGGTGCAGGAGCTTCTTCTGTGAGCCAATGTGTGGGGTTGATTGATTGTTGCAGATGGAAAACAGTGGAAGCACCATACCGCGACTTGAATGACACAAAGGCAGCATGAGTATCCTTTAACAAGAGAAAGAGCGTAAATTAATAGCATGCACCACCACAACACCAAAAAGGTACAAAAAGAAAATCTGAAGAAACTAATCAAAAGGAGTGGATATCAATGGCAAGAATACACATTATGGGTCAGCACAACACCAAAAAAGTATAAAAAGAAAATCTAAAGAAACTAAACAGAAGGCATGGCAATCAATGGCAAGAATACACGTTATGGGCATCAGCTTGATTTTGGAAAACTAGGTTTTCATAGTCATCCTCTACCTGAAGATGATGAGATAATATGAAACATTCCAGTCAGAGTACAATGGCTGCTACCATGAGACTATAAGTACTTCAGAAAAATCAAAGTACTGCAAAGTATCAGGTTGATTAGTGCTTTAGAGCTGTGATGAAAATGAATTCCAAAATAAACCATCCAAAACTGGTTTAAGCAAGTACACAAGCATGTATTTGAGCGCACCGAGACTCTGGACAAAAAAATGGTGCACTGACACAGAATGTTATCTCCTTTGGGGAAGCGGGTTGAAGGAGAGAGGGTAGGGTTGTTATCTTTCTTTGGGGTTGGGTGGGAGATGAAAGGGCAGGGTTGTCATTTGTATTTCTCCATGAGCTCTAAAACTGACAGAAACATTCAAGGACTGATTAATTCAAATATGTGCTTCACAATTTTGACTTGGGTTATTCTTTTGCAATATTACAATTTCACAAAACTTGATCTCCAGCAAATTCTTAACAGGAGAACAAAATTCAACCCAACTTTCTTACTTGTTTTAATCGAGAGAAAAATCATGTTGACCAACAATATCATTCAAGCATGGCAACCTTTTCAAAAAATAAATGGTACTGTAATGCTATAAACATTTTGATTCATGAATAACACTATTTACCAAGATACATGCAAATGCATTTTACAACTTAAACATTGTTCAATGTTACTAAATTTGATACTGGTGATGCGCACCACATTTTAAAGGATTTCAACACCTTCATGCATATTTGATGGTTATTTTAACTGTTGAATAAGGTATAAATTTGACAATTAAAGAATGTCAGTGGAAGTAAAATAATAGTGAAAGGAGCACCACATACTTCTGCCAATAATGCCTCTGATTGCTTCAATCTCACATTCTGCTCTAAGTCATCTAACCTCTTCCCATAATGATCCAAAAGATCAACCTTATGTCCACACAATCCAACTCGCTTATACTTCTGTTCAGATGGTTCTGATTGCAAGTGAAGAAGCCTCTTGTACAATTTGTTTGCATCTTTCTGAACCCCAAGGGAAAAAAAGAGGAAATAAATGCAAAGTAATTTAAAGGGAGCTTAGATATATAGAAAAAGGGAAAGAGAAAAACATTGGTGACAATGGTGAGGGAAGAAAAAGACATTACTTACAATGAGGCTCTGAACTTTGCTAGTTCGACGAAGAACTGTATGTGAAAGATATGTGGTAGGGTGATACTCTGTAAAGAAGCTCTCAACACTGTCACTGACATTGCTTCCAACTGAGACAGGGATATTGCGAACTAAAATGGTGAACTGATGTGGCTGAGGTTTGGCTGAATAAAAATATGCAATCCTTTTTGAAGAAATATAGTTATATTCCTACAGAATCAAATACCCGTCAGCAGCTGTTTATGTATCAAGAAATAACTTATTAATACATTTTATCAGTTCATCATGAGAGAATTATAACCAACACCCTGCTAAATAATTAACAGTCTCCTGTCCATACGAACAATGTGTGTAGATCCACACCAAAATATAAATCTGATTTATCCCCTGATCAATGAAAATGGAAAACTTACATTCACAGTCCTAGGCAAAAGGATTTGAAGGTGGTCAAATTCTGCTAAAATAAGGATTCACAATAAGATATAACCGCATAAAATGGAACTTACATAATACAGTAGATAGCATATGAAAATAGTGACAGCATATACAGCAGAGAAGTGAATCCATAACCTGCAAAAATGGCCAAAATGCGTGAGTTTCTCTACACAGTACACACAAACTTGCATAATAAAGTAGATAGAAGATGAAAAAAATGACAACATATACAGCAGAGAAGTGAATCCATAACCTGCTAAAAAATTGCCAAAATGCGTGACTTCCTCTACACAGTACACTATCCTTACCATAAGAATATTACACTGCCTAATATCCTGGATGTGTTGCAAAGTTAATTCATTTCCAGGCCCTCACCAAAGCATAAATATGTGAATGTTTAATGTGAAATCGAGTTGTCCTACTCGGATTTGCTTCAAATTAACTGTGTGTATGAGTTATGTAATAAGTGGATTCTTAATTCTAGATGAAAACTATTTTCCATAATGAATGGAAGCCCAAATGAGCTAACACCATTCAGACAAATGAGTAGCATTTTCTAGGCAAATCGGTCATTTGGATGGAAACCCTTATTCTTTTTGGGTTCGGATTGACACCTCTCCTATACAAAACTATTAATAGACCCATTATGTCACCTTCCATCCAATTCTCCGTTAAAAACTCACTTGGTATTCATGGGTGATGTAATCAACAACACCTAAAACAAATATGCTTCTGAGCTTCATCAATAAAGCAGATAAAAAAAAAAGAAAAAGATCTAGAGCTAAAAGCATTAGAAAGAGTTTCAAATTAGCATTCTAATCATCAAAGCCATTGTAATATTGCTGAAAAAAATCAACCAAGTCATGCAACTGAATATAATTGCAAGCAACCTTATCTGCATGATGAAGGACAATTTCCAGAATTATGGGTTCAGACAAAGGTTTTTTTTTTTTTTTTTTTGATAAGGGTTCAGACAAAGGTTGCTGCTGCATATGTTCAAAATGAGAAATGAAGTTTATAATTGAGTTTTACATCTCAAGGCTAAAATAAAAGTGGATAATCGAGTGAGAACTGCAGGAATCAAAAGAAGCAGCAGTTAAAGCAAATATAACTTCAGAAGCAATTTAAGCCTCAAGAAATTAAGACTATTCACATGGATACTTTTAGCATGTTAGAACTTCTTAAATAAATTGACTGCACATGTTAAAGCCAGATTTGCAGATCATACTTACAACTTTGAGCCACTATTTACATTTGAAATGGTAAACGCATCCAGTGAGCTAGTATACAAATCAGCAAAATCAATTTGGTCAAGCTCAGTCCCCGAACAGTTCACTGGGAGAAGAATAAGTATTCCTATTATCCCAGCGAATGAAAACACTTTCAAACTGCAGTATTCAGATAAAGCAAGAAAAATAAGGCTTTGTTTAATGGCAGATTAAAAAGCTTCCTTGAATATGACTAGAATTACCAGAAAGTTATCATTCGCATATACACCACAGCATCCAAGCCTGAAGAAGATAACATTTCCTCTTCAGATAGCTTCCATGCCTTTGACAACCAACCAGCAGATGGTAATAGCCTTTCAAGATTGAAACGGCTTCCCTGTTTAGAACTCCCTTCCGCGAGCAAGCGCGGTGCAAAAACTTCATAATAACTTGGTTGTTTCTTCAATATAGAATACAGTACCAGGAATATAACACATAGAGCAGAGTTTATCCCCACAGATGTTAGAATAGCCGAGACGAGCATTTCAGCAGACCAATCTCAAAACCTCGAGAAAGACGAACGAACTTCTACACCGCAGCAAGAACAGGGACAAATATTTAACACCCTAAGAAAATTGCACTCTAATTACAATTAAGACATGATAATCACTTTGTTACTTCAAATTAATCATGGATTAATATGACTTAATTACACTGCTCCTCTCACTCCCGGTTGAAGCTACCATCGATTAAAAATAAAATAAATCTAGTGCAAAGCTTGATTAATTTTGATTACTTTCATAAAGTTGATCGAGAAGTAAAAAAAATGATGCCACGGAAAAGAAACCT
>Ga0307510_10009822_pt1 | contig 11388 bp, 13 predicted proteins | sample 12_EM_MG_FD_207224 | JGI IMG/M metagenome (GOLD analysis project Ga0307510, IMG submission 207224) | Populus trichocarpa ectomycorrhiza microbial communities from riparian zone in the Pacific Northwest, United States - 12_EM | ecosystem: Host-associated > Plants > Roots > Unclassified | place... | reverse complement strand
CCTGTAAGTGGATCCGGTGCATCCACAAATGACAGGTTGACACAAGATGGAGTCCGAGGGAAACAACCCATAGGTACGATCCTGAGGACAAGTAGTGTAATGCCAGAAGAGCAGAATACGATATGCAGTTACATGTCGAATTCTCGACGGAACCAACCAAAGAAGATTGGCCATCTTCTGTCCAGCGAGTTAGACTACTCTCGGAGAACACGGGGGCAAGATAATTCGTAACCATTGTTGTCAACGGATAAATGGATGAGCTGACACCTAACGTGGTTTTCACACCATCAGGAATAACAGAACCGCAGACCGATATGTTGGCCATTGGAGCAAAAGATGTGGTAGAGAGTTTTCAGGGTCTACGAGTGTTCGCACTCAGGGGAAGTTCGCAGAAATGTCAGCAAGATACTTAGTTAGGATAGAGTTTGTATGTATACCGCGATTGCTCAGACGCGGAATATAAATATCGTAGCATTTTCGCTGCTGTTAGACACAACAAGTACGAAGAAGAGATCTTTTCAATATAATAGGTTTCTACTTTATCGTTACCAATACTTCGACGATCTATCCCAAGGTACACCATTATATCTAGCCTACATTACTCTTGTCTTCTTAACGTGTTCTCCCATTTAAAACGATTCAGGTCCTAGCTGTCAGAATACCTCACGCCGAAGCTACCACCTAACAGCGTAATTCTGATCCTGACACATTTTTCCATCTGTATTAGTATGTTGGCCAAGAGCGGGACATCCAGCGACCACCGGTGTTGCTGTCCTGCCAAGGACATTGGCTATAGTCCGCATTTAGGGCGGCTCTGCTTAAGGCAGTTGACCAGGACCAAAGCTACTTGGATATGTTCAAGTTGGTACTAAACGGCAAGAAGAATGTTGATACAAGCCTAAGTATCATGAAAGATTTACTCTGGTATAAAAACGGGTGGTATATCCCAAAGGACAAGGCCTTGAAGCCAACAATCCTGGAGGCTGAACATGATTCACGCATGGCTGGACACTCCGGAACCTACAAGACTATTGGTAAGGTTAGGGCAAACTTGTATTCGCCAAAAATGGATGAACAGATTACAGAGTATGTTCGCTGATGCGATGTAATAAGGTCATCCAGCATAAGAGGAATAGGCTGTTGGAGCCTATAGATGTTCCTATTAGACCGTGAACCTGCAACTGCATGGACTTCATTGTGGGGCTACTCAAATCAAAGAGGGTATACACAAATATGGGTCATGGTGGACAGGTTGTCAATGATGGCACATTTCATCCCCCTCAAGATAGAGAAGTAGCACTAATCTTTCAGAAGGAAATCTGACGTCTTCATAGGCTCCCAGAAACAATTTTCTAGGACTCAGATACTCGGTTCACATCCAAGTTTTAGATAAGCCTAAAACCGCAACAATTGCGAGTCAAATTGAATGTCTCGACTGCCGATGGGCAAACCAAAATTCTCAATCAGACACTGAATCTGTACTTGCGCAGTTACTGTTCGTATTACCAGGATGATTGGGTAGAAGTGCTTCCCTTTGCTGAGCACGCCTATAACATTGCTCTGTCAGAAACTGCCAAGGCAAGTATTTTTGAAATCAATTACGGATTCACTGCACGGATACAATAGTCAGGGATGGTGTCAGATAATCAAGACATACACCCAGATAGTGCGGTTGTAGTAAAGGATTGGGAAGAGACATGGCAAGAGATCCGAGAGATATTACGACGGGGACAAGAAAGACAACAAAAATGGCGTGATCAAAAACGACATCCTTCTTCTGAATATGTCACACTAGAGGATATCAGCCAAGGCAGGGTAAGGAAAGCAGACCGCGTAATGTTAAATCGAAAAAACAGTAGAACTAAAAGGCGTATGGAAAAGCCGGACAATAAAATGTTGGGACCATGTGTGGTCAAGTGGAAAATTGGATCCAGAGCCTATGAGTTGAGGTTGCCTGCAGGGTGGACAATCCATCCAGTATTCAATGTTGGGTTGTTGGAACCCCACCGCGAGGATCCTATAGGGAAACCTAAGTTGGCGATGTTAGGTGGTAGCTTCGGTGTGAGGTATTCCGACAGCGAGGACCTGAATCGCATTATATCGGAGAACTCGCTAAGAAGACGCGAGTAATGTAGGCTAGATATAATAATATACTTCGGGCTAGATAGGCGAAGTATTGGTAACGAGAAGAAAAAAACTTATTATATGATAAGATCTCCTCTCCGTGCTTGTTGTGTCTAATAGCAGCAAAGATACTACGATATTTATATTCAGCCTCTAAGCACTCGCAGTATACATGCTAACTCTATACTAACTAAGTATCTTGCTCACAATTCTGCGAACTTCACCTGAGTGCGAACACTCGTAGACCCTGAAAACTCTCTACCAGACCTTTTGCTTCCATGGCCACCTTGTCGGTCTGCGCTTCAGTTATTCGTGATGGCGTGGAGACCACTTCAGGTGTCAGCTCATCCGTTTATCCGTTGACAACAATGGTTACAAATTATCTTGCCCCTGTGCTCACCGAGGGTAGTCTAACTCGCGAGACAGAAGATGGCCAATCTTCTTTGGTTGGTTCTGTCGACAATTCGACAGGCAACTGCATGTTGTATTCTGGTCTTCCAGCATTACACGACTTCTCCTCGGGATCGTACCTATGGGTTTTTTCCCTCATACTCCCTCTTTTACCAACCTGTCCTTTGTGGATGTACTGGATCCACTTACTGGGCATAGTTACCTCCTTCATACACTACACGTCTTTGTAGGTAAGAGGGGACTCACTTTCGTGCAAAACGTCCCGTTACTTTAGACCCACGCTACCGACTGGTTATCTTCGAGTCTTCGTAACCTTTTGCGCCGTCCCCCGATTCACCTGCATCCACTTGCATAAGATGCCACAAGGTCTGCCCTCATATACCCTGCGAATGGGATGTGGTGGGGCGGACGGCCGCGATGTATACGGTGTTATAGGATGTGTTGCAATGACAGTGGTCTTTGGTGTTGGGACGCAACTACCTACGCGGCCAGTGATGACGCGCCGTCCCAACGCCAGGGCTGGAGGGGGGTGTTATCTTTTTCCTTTGAAGTTCGTGCGTGTCAAGGTAGGGTAACTCTGTCCTGTGAATCCTTACACGCAGTCCGTGTGCCTAACTGGCGAGGCCAGCCCTGCACATTGTGAATAGAAAGCCCAGTTAGGTTGTCTGAGAGGTAGTGGACAGCTGGTGGTATGGAAATCCTAAATCAAAGTTTCCTCACCGCTGTGTGCAATACTTAGTTGGTTGGGAAGGGTACCGACCAGAAGAGAATTCCTGGGAACCATTCGAGAAGTCAGAAGATACTGCTATGCAGACCTTGGTGAATTTTCACGACCGGTATTCATCTAAACCTAGGGACCATAGGGTTGTGAAGGTACCTATGGGTGGAATGAAAAGACGACACTAAGATCTGAGGACAGATGTAGAGAAGAGGGGAGTGGTGTAACAACCCTACAGATCGGGAGCTACAGTGGACTAGACTCAAGCCCATATGGCACTCTCTGAGGTAACCAGGTTGAGGCTAGACCAGTATACTTAGGATACGACCGGTAGGCATAAGTTGGGACAAGTGTCTACAAAGTGACTTGGTGACATAGGGTTAGACAGGGTAACCATCTCAGGGTATGTTCCCGTGAAGTTAAGGACATCTAGTAAAAGTTGCATGGGTCACTGGAGCAACATTATATGTCGTCGCGCAGACCCCAGAGTGCAATAAAGGCATGAAAGGGCAAGGTTACCCTACCTTGAAAACATGATTACCCTACCATGGGGACTCAGTAACCCTAGTGTGGTCCCCCAGTTACCCTACCTTCACCAACAAGGTCGTCGGCAGACTTAGGGGAAAGTTATCCGACTATAGTGGGGCTCAGAGATGTTGATCCAGCTGATTCGTATATCACAAAATGGGCTACTGACGGCGTAGGAGTGGTGCAAACCTCCCGTAACGTTCAGGGGATATTCCTAACACCTCCCTGTGGCCCCAGCGTTTGTATGGCGTGACACCACGGTATGGCTGTGTGGCTGTGTGCTTCCTAGTAAGGTGAGATCCATAGAAACGCTCCCACATCTCTGTATGAGTTGTGGCTGTCCAACCGACCAGAAGCTGTTGGCAGTATATATAAGGGGTGTGAGGGTGACAACCTCCTCATCTTTCTCGTCCACTCTACCTCCAGCGATTGAAATCTCAACACCATGGGAAATCATCGTGAGAGTGTCCACTGCCTCTGATCTTCCCCGCCCGTGGCAACTGCTCGCCAGTTTATCACCCTTTCTTCTCTTTCCCCTCTCTGCCGCCTTTGGCCTCCCCTCCCTGGGGTTATGGGTTCCTTCCTGGTCCCGTTCTGTCTTCATTGGAGCACGCTTGCGTTGACGTTGCTACCTCTCTCTCTGCATCTTGCGATGCGTCTCGCTTAGCGTTTTGCACGGTCAGCAACCCTTTTTTCCTCGTCAACACGCGGTCACTAGCTTGGGGCTATCGGTAAGGTAGTTGCCCTGGTGGCCCTGCTCACTGGTATTGCACTCTCTCCTGGGTTGCTCGGTCGGTATGGTCGGCATTCGAACAATCGTGACCCTGGCTCCGTCCTCTGTGTTCGTACTTCTTGGTCTTTGGCGAGCCTTCTCTCTCCCGCTTCCCACGGGTCAGATCCGCTTGCACCGTACTGCTACTCCCTCCTTGGGGGCATCTTACTGCCGCTAGCTGGCACGTTACTGCCTCATCCCCATCGCTGGCACCATCACTGCTGAGTGGCCATCCTCGCTGCGTGACTCCCCTTGCCTTCTTCACCCCCTACCCGATTTACTCTACGGTCGCTGCCCGTTTCGGTTACCCCGGGGTCATGGTATAGCACTGCCTGCTTGACTTGGACTCCATTCCGCGGCACGCCGATACAACGGGCACTCTGCCCCTGTCCCACCTTGCCCCTAAGCCATTAGGTTTGCGGAATTCCCTTAGGTACTCCGGCAATAGTAGTTTTATCCATCCGCTCCGTCAGTCCTGGGCCGTAAGATTCTTTTCTTTTGTCGCAGGAGGCCCGCCGAAGCGTTTGTGTCTTGCTCTAGTTTCGTTTCTATTCATGTCTTTCCCTACGTGTCTGGAGGAAGGTATTGCTTCGCCTTGCTTTCGTCTTAGGTGGTGTGAGGGGGAGGGGTGTGCTCTGGGTTCGAGGGGTTTGATTTTTTCCATGAGGGGGTGAAGCGGGTCGTTGGATTGTTTATAGTTTTGTTCACGCCATAGCTAGCGCTCCATGCGGTTTCTTGTACTTTAACGACAAATACATGATATAAATAAAAAAAATAAAAAACGGTGACAACCTCCTTCGGTCGCTCCTACCGCCAGCTAAGACAGCGTTGTCGCGACCTGCTCATGAAAGAATGGAAAGACCGGGCCCAGGACCTGTCGATATACCCATACCCCCTCTCCCTCAAGCCCCATCCCTTCATGGACCTAAACCTGTTCGACGCAGGCAAGCTACACCAGTTGAGATAAGGGAAAAGCTACCTCGGTGCCAACCTGTCATGGGACAACGATAATAGTACCACCTGCCCTAGCTGTAACAAGGCCCCCGAGACCTTCAAGAACGCCATACTGTCCTGCCCCACGAGGGAGCCATCCAGGTTCCGCCACCTTCAAGCGGTCACTGATCTTGGCCCCGACGCCCCCGTCTGGTCCTCTGCCACCCTCCTGCGTGCCCTCTCTTGCTTGATCAGGTCGACAAAGACTACCTTCCCCCCAGGCATGTTTTCTCGGCCCTCTTCGGCTGCTGGTTCGGTGTCTTCCCGGTCCTCTAATGTAGTTGCATTTGGTTATTTCATGTCGTCACAGGAAAGCTAGGTTTACTATATTTGTTTCTTCAAGTTTGTCAAGGTGCTTGCAGTTTCTGCTGGTTTTTAGAAGGGTTTTCTTGATTTACGAATTTAATTTTTCTGCCCATAGGTGGGCCAGGGACCGGTACGGACCCCTATGAAGCTGACCAGAGATGGACGTTTCCTTTGTTTATTTGTTTTGAATTTTGGGTTTTGTTGTCGCCATGGCTAGCACTCATAGCTATTTCTTGTACCTTAACAACGAATATATGATATAAAAAAATAAAAAATAAAAGAGAACAAAAAAAAGGGTGACGACCCCCTGGGGCGCCCCCTAGATAATACCTGGGAACCACCTATGGGCATACCTTGACCTCCGGAAGGTAGTATGGTTAACAGTAGAGTACTTAGGGCTGACTGGGGAAGCTACGAGGCATCAAGGGCAACCTGCCCAATGCCAGTCCCAGGCTACCCCGTGAACTGTAGCATTACCATGAGTTATTAGTAGACTCTAGAGGTTTGAGTCTTGTCATGATTTAAGAGGGTCCGGCATGGTTGGCTGTGGGTAGCACCCATGCAGCCAAGCAGTAGGAGATTTCTTATCGTGGGAGCATGCAGTCAGGTTTAGACGCTTAGTATACACAAGTAGATTTGCCGATGGACTGGGTAGCTTGTATAGATGAAACCACTGCTGGGCCAGTGAGTCCCAATTGATATTATCTCTACAGTGGGCATGTCAGTCGGCCACTCACATGCTACCGATAGGAAAGAGTTTTCGCTCATGGAGATGTAGTTGGAGAGACATTAGCGGGAGCGCTTCCTCCTTGTGGAGATAGTTAATATCCCAGCAGTCCAACTGCCTCCAAGGATTCGTTCGCTTTAGGATGGTGAGTTGGGCAGCCCTGAGCTGAGCAGGGTGCTCGCAAAAGGTCAGAATGGTTGACGTATGTCCTCTGGCTTTACATTATTCTACTTAACTAAACCGAGAGACACCCTATTCTGATAACCAATGATTCTCAAGAGAACTTATGAAGTGAGGCTTTCAGTCTTAACGATATTAAGTTTTACTGCTTGATTCTACTTTGAAAATAGGTTCATCTTTAATTTGATTCTTTCTCGTACCCTGAGGCTTCAGTACAGTCACAATCTTAGGATCCGTCTTCCTACAGTACACCTGTTACAAATGCACCCCACCTAAGTCCTATTGTATAAGACCCACTGCGTCTCATCACCACACAACCACTTCCTTCTCACAACACTCAATATAGGTTGAAATCTGTTCTTCCCTGCCAAAGATCAGGGTTATATTTTGGCTAATATCTGATGATCCAGTATTCTACGATATATCAGCAACGATTGCCAAATTCACGCAGTCAGCCGACAAGCGGAGTAGCCAATGACAACAGGGGTAGACATGATGTCATACTAGTATCTACCATGAGATCCAGTCAGCCAACACCTTGTGTTGGGAGTCTCAATAGGTATAGATGTAATATCATACCATATCCATGGCATCTGGTCCGCTAGCACCTCAAGTTGGCTACTTGGAGATGAACTGGTGTAGGCACAACATTGTACCCAATCCTATTGGATCCAGATCGGAAATGCAGCTAGACAAATCTTCAAGGTCCCAGATGCACTTAACTTAACCCACGAGCCCTCCCATCGGAGCCCGATAGGCAATGGCATTTGGAAACAGTTGCTTTAACCGACGATAGCAGTGATAAATACCAAAATCCATAATATGCATATGAAACTCGATCGGAGACTGAGATCAATGTTGATGCTTCCGGCATTGCCAAGACAACAACATCCGAAGCCTGACATATGTTGCAGGTGTCATGCAGACAGTGAAACAGTCCACCATCTGTAGTGCGAATCGCAACCATATCTTGATTACATGTGGAACCTCTTGTTCAACAGAGATCCGCAAATCGTGCACACCTAATCCGTGGTAGTGCCTACTATACGCCGACCTTTCTGTCATTGCGGGTAGGATATTCTGCTCTACTAGCCCCCTATACTGGTACTACATCTGGTGACAGATCCTCGACTCTGATAGGTAATCTGGGTATTCCGAAACCAGGGCAGCCCAGGCCCGCAACCGATTCACACCAAAATACCGTTACAGGGGCTGAGGGAACCATATTAGAGCAGGCGATGGCGCTGATGCCCCAGTACCCCCTTTTTGATAACCCACTACAGAACCCCGTTCCTTTGATATCTCAGAAATACATAGTATGGGGAAAGGCGTTAGAGACAATATCGGATGCAGGGAATATTGCGCCATTGCAGGAGAGTGTAAAGAGGGTAAGTTGACCCAGCCAGAGGTGATACGATGTCGAGATGGTTATTGACTGTGACAGCTCTGTCAAAACCATACTGCCGTGAAAGCGAAATTCTTGTATCAAGTGAAGCATAATATCAGACAGCTATACAATCTGCGGCCAGATAATCCTACCGTCATGGCAAGCAGGGTTAATTATCTGCTAGAAAGGGACAGGTTCATGTGTCCACCTCATGGATATGCGGTTGGTCCCAGCAATTGGACATGAGCGGACATGACTAATCACGGAACTAACGCATGACTTAACCTTCCGGTTCCTTACCATCCACATTGCGGAAGGAATATCGAGTGAGTATTTCAACTGAATCAAAATGTAAGACATAGTGGACACTAAGTTTCTGAAGGGCCTAACAGGTATAATGGTCTGTCTGACATGTGCAATACTGTGCCATTCACTACAGGTATTGCAAACGGGAGTATATAAGAAACTAGCCAACTTCAATCGTGAAACATCTTTCTCGTCTGCTCCACTTCCAGCAATTGAAATCTCAACACCATGAAAAATCATCGTGAGAGTGTTCTCTGCCTCTGATCTCCCCCGCCCGTGGCAACTGCACAGGGGGTTATCACGCCAACATCTCTCCCCTCTCTCTGGGGCCTTTGGCCTCCCCTCACAGGGGTTATGGATTCCTTCCTGGTTCCGTTCTGTCCTCATTTGAGGGCACTCGCGTGGCCATTCCTACCCCTTACCCCGCACTTCGCGACACGCCTCCCTTCGCGATTTGCACAGTAGCCAACCCTCCTTCCTCCGTCAACACATGCTCGCTAGTTTCGGGCTATTGCTGAAATAGTTGCCCTGTTGGCCCTGCTCTCTGGTATTGAACTCTCTCCTGAGTTGCTCAGTCAGTACGGTCGGCATTCGAAAAATCATGACACTGTCTCTGTCCCCCATGTTGTACTTCTCGGTAGTTTGGTGTGCCTTCCACCCTCCCGCTTCCCACAGTTAGATCCGCTTACACTGTACTGCTACGTACTCTCCCTGGCTGGCACCCTACTGACACCTAGCTCGTACCTTACTGCCCCTCATGATAGCTGACACCTCCACTGCCGAGTGGCTCTCCTCGCCGGTGCCTCACCTGGCCCTCCTCATCCGCCCCCGCGATTTACTCTACAGTTGCAAACCTCGCATTAGGTTACGCTCTGGCATGGTATATCACTACCTCCTTGGCTCTTGCTAAAGTCCGAAGCGTCGCCATCCCGGGATCCATACCTGGCAACAGGGAGCCCTAAGATACCTGAACGGTAATAGTAGTTTTACTCTCCCCACTCTGCCGGTACCTAGTGCCAGTTAAATCTTTTCGCTTGTTCACGGGAGCCTGCTGAAGTGTTTCTTTGCTCCAATACATTCTTTTGTTAGTTGTCTTCGTGGCTGTGCTTTCCTCTCCTTTCCTCCCAATTAGTTTAGGCTGGGGGCTAGCGTATTGTTAGGCCCATACGATAGGATGCTGGGGGTACGGCAAGTTGGTAATGTTTGATTGCTTTCATTTGGGTGAGGGGTTTTAGTTTGTCCCATAATGAGGTGAAGTGGGCCGTTGGATTGTTTTATGGTTTTGTTTTCGCCATAGCTAGCCCTCCATGCAGTTTTCTTGTACCTTAACAACGAATACATGATATAAAAAAATAAAAAGTCTTCAATCGTGAAACAGTTCGAGGTGGAAGAGCCCAAATCATTGGCTGTTTTTTAATAAATGAGTCCACTAATCGTGAAAAATAAATGATCTTTTTATCCGGGAGAAGAACTCCAGGTAGGGGTTGGCCAGGTGATGTAGGATATGTTTATATTAAACACTTATCAGAAGATCCCACAAAGGCCCAAGAAACAGCAAAGCATCCAGCAGGGGCAGAAAGCGGGCTTCACAAACAATAATGACGCCATTTATGCAGAACTGAAGCATCAGATCGGCAACCGGACTTTATAAGATCCTGCCCTACCGAGACTGACACCGATTGACATCTATATCGGCAACCAGCAGGGACTCAAGGATACTCAAAGTCGGTCGCAGGAGAAGGAAACATCACTGGATCTCAGTCAAAAGTCCATTGACAGGAAGCTATCCTTTGTGAATTTGGATCCTGTGTCGAATCATTAGACTCTTCAGAGCGTAGGGGTGGCCGTCGATTCTCACATGAACAATCCCTTATCGCTCAGCATGGAGGATTCTCGCGGTGAAGAAGTAAGGCCATGGGTACTGGGGGCACCGCTGGAAACCAGTAGCTGGCAGGATAGTGTGAATACCACAGAGGGTTCTTGACAGGAGGTGGTACATATTGGTAGATTTAAATTTTTTGCTAGTAATGAGATGCGCAGAAGCATGGGTATTAAAGGTCATATGCAATATTCACATAGTTGTAGATACAGTAGTGTAGGGTATTGGGATGATGGCAATAAATTATGAGCAATATCACAATAATTTCAGGAAAGAGGACTTGAATATATGGGAAAGTATGAGCAAGCGGTTTAGAATAGTGGCTATGAGATCAATGGGTCCAGATGGAGGGAGGGAGTATCGGGAGTCTGGAAGCCATGACAAGAAGTAACTGGCGTCTGCATGGATCAGGTAAATCGTCCGGGGGTTAGGACAAAGAGAGGAAGTGTGTACATATCGAAACAGGGAAGGCGCATCCAACAGACGCAAGGATGGCATCAAGACACAATAGCTTAGTGTCAGTGTTGTTTTTTCCTTATAATACGTTTCATATGTATATTTCTATTGATAATATCGTATATTTCTCTACTTGGTATGAGTTCCCAGTTTCACCTGTACACGGCGGACATTACTACAGCTAAGACATAATTGCGTATATTTCATTAAGATTTCATGATAACAATTAGAGGTTTTCCTATGTGTTTCCTTATCTGGTGTTCGGGATATCACGGTTGTTTATGCATTACTTTATGCATCTTTCTTGATCATATCATGCATGATTATTCCTAATTATTCCCTCCCACCCCTATGGATTTACGCATACTTTATTTGGATTTTCTTGGCAGGTTTACAGGGTCAAACATGGTTCGCACTTATGTTTCTTACTATGTTTTCCCTTATGTTTCTTTGTTATATGGAGAGCGCACTTCCTGTATAAATACTGAGGTTACCGCCCATCTCGCTTAGAAGAATAAGAACCAGAATACCTACCAATCTGCTCTCCTACCACACAACTCCTCCTCACTTAGCGTGCAACGCAACCCCCTCGCACTTGCGT
>Ga0307510_10009821_pt1 | contig 11388 bp, 13 predicted proteins | sample 12_EM_MG_FD_207224 | JGI IMG/M metagenome (GOLD analysis project Ga0307510, IMG submission 207224) | Populus trichocarpa ectomycorrhiza microbial communities from riparian zone in the Pacific Northwest, United States - 12_EM | ecosystem: Host-associated > Plants > Roots > Unclassified | place... | reverse complement strand
TAGTCGAGATCGGATGCCGTGAGGCCAGCGCGCTTGAGCGCGGCCGACATGCTGCGGAAACCGCCATTGCCATCGGGCGACGGCGACGTAATGTGATAGGCATCACCCGAGAGACCGTAGCCGACCACCTCGGCATAGATCCTGGCGCCGCGGCGCCGGGCGTGCTCGAGCTCTTCCAGGACGAGGACGCCGGCGCCCTCGCCCATGACGAAGCCGTCACGGTCCTTGTCGTAGGGACGCGAGGCCTTCTCGGGCGTCTCGTTGAAGCCGGTGGAGAGCGCACGCGCGGCGTTGAAGCCGGCAATGCCGATGCGGCCGATCGGCGATTCGGCACCGCCCGCGACCATGACGTCGGCGTCGCCCAGCGCGATCAGGCGAGCTGCATCACCGACCGCATGGGCGCCGGTCGAGCAGGCCGTGACGACCGAATGGTTCGGTCCCTTCAGCCCGTGCGCGATCGAGACGTAGCCGGAAGCGAGATTGATCAGGCGGCCCGGAATGAAGAACGGCGACACCCGGCGCGGTCCGCGCTCCTTCAAGAGGATCGCGGTGTCGGCAATGCCGTTGAGACCGCCGATGCCGGAACCGATCATGGTGCCGGTCGCACACTGGTCCTCCTCGGTCTCGGGATGCCAGTTGGCATCGTCGAGCGCCTGGCCGGCTGCGGCCATGCCGAAGATGATGAAGTCGTCGACCTTGCGCTGGTCCTTCGGCTCCATCCACTTGTCGGGATTGAAGGTGTGGCCGGTGCCGTCGCCGCGCACGACGGTGCAGGCGTATTTGGTCTGCAGATCGGAGACATCGAAGCTCTCGATCCTGCGTGCACCGCTTTCGCCGTTGAGGATGCGTTTCCAGGTCGACTCGACGCCGGAGCCGAGTGGCGACACCATGCCGAGACCAGTGACGACAACCCGCCTCATATCCGAAAACTCCGCATCGAAAGATTCACGGCCAATAACAAGAAACCGGCTGACCGCTGGGAAGCGGCCCGTCCGGTTTCAATGTTGTCCCCGCGAAAATGAAGAGCCTTAGCTCTTCGCGTTCTTCTCGAGAAACTTCGTGGCGTCGCCGACGGTGAGAATCGTCTCCGCGGCGTCGTCCGGAATCTCGCAACCGAATTCTTCTTCGAACGCCATCACCAGCTCGACGGTGTCCAGACTGTCGGCGCCGAGGTCGTCGATGAAGCTCGCGGCGTCGACAACCTTCTCGGGTTCAACACCAAGGTGTTCGACCACGATCTTCTTAACCCGCTCGCCAATGTCACTCATTGCATAACCTCGTGTTGTTCCCTGTAGACCCGACCCCCCGGGACGATACGAGCCGTCGTGGTCGTTGACTGCCTTCGCTTACGAAACTTGATTTGGCCCCATCCTAACCGATGCAGGCCCGGCGAGACGGCCAAGGCTCCGCATCGCCAATATACAGGGTTTCAAAAACCTGCAATGGCGTTCTTTGCCCATCCGTTGATGGTCCGGTTATCATACTTCAATTGCCTTGACTACAAGCCTCATTTCGCTCCGGAAACGGCCGTTTGCCGCATCCCGCACCGCCCATGTGGGCAGTGCGGAACGAGAGCTCAGATCATGGCCATGCCGCCGTTGACATGGATGGTCTGCCCCGTGACGTAGGCCGCTTCGTTCGAACTGAGGTAGACGGCGGCGGCCGCGATGTCCTCGGGCGTGCCCAGGCGGGCGGCCGGAACCTTGGCCAGAATCGTCTCGCGCTGCTTGTCGTTCAGCGCATCAGTCATCGGCGTCTTGATGAAACCGGGCGCGATGCAGTTCGCGGTCACGCCGCGCTTGGCGTATTCGGCACCCAGCGTCTTGATCATGCCGATCAGGCCGGCCTTCGACGCGGTGTAATTGCCCTGCCCGGGATTGCCGGTGACGCCGACGATCGACGTGATGGCGATGATACGGCCGAAACGCTTGCGCATCATCAGCTTGGTCGCGGCGCGCGCCAGGCGGAAAGTCGAGGTCAGGTTGATGTTGATGACCTCCTCCCAGTCCTCGTCGCGAAGCTGCACGAAGAGATTGTCGCGCGTGATGCCGGCATTGGCGATGAGAATGTCGACCTGCCCCATCGCGGCCTCTGCCGCGGGCACCAATGCCTCGACCTCGTCTGCCTTGGTGAGATTGCAGGGCAGCACATGGGTGCGCTCGCCGAGCTTGCCGGCAAGCTCATCCAGCACTTCCTTGCGCGTTCCCGATATCGAAACGGTGGCGCCCTGCGCGTGCAGTGCCAGCGCGATCGCGCCGCCGATGCCGCCCGTCGCGCCGGTGACGAGCGCCTTTTTGCCAGTCAGATCGAACATGGAAAAAAACTCCTCTAGGCCTGCTTCGCAGCAGCCAATGCATCCTTGGCGGCGGCAATGTCGTTCGGTCCCCCGACCGAAACGCCGACAGCGCCATCCGCAATGCGCTTGACCAGACCAGACAGAACCTTGCCTGCGCCGATCTCGAAGAAGCGGGTGACGCCTTGCCCTGCCATATAGGCGACCGACTCGCGCCAGCGAACGGTGCCGGTGACCTGCTCGACCAGGCGGCGGCGGATCTCGTCGGGGTCGGTGATCGCGCTCGCCAGCACGTTCGACACCAGCGGCGCGGCCGGCGCCTTGATCGTGACCTTCGCCAGCGCTTCCGCCATGGCGTCGGCCGCGGGCTGCATCAGCTTGCAATGGAACGGTGCGGACACCGGCAGCAGCATCGCACGCTTGGCGCCTTTGGTCTTGGCGATCTCGACGGCGCGATCGACCGCAGCCTTGTCGCCGGAGACGACCACCTGCCCGCCGCCATTGTCATTGGCGGCCTGGCAGACCTGGCCCTGCGCCGCCTCGCCTGCGACCTCCATGGCGGCCTCGTAGTCGAGACCAAGCAGAGCGGCCATCGCACCGGCGCCGACCGGCACGGCTTTTTGCATTGCAAGACCACGGATGCGAAGCAGCCGTGCGGTATCGGACACCGTCAGGCTGCCTGCGGCGGCCAGCGCCGAATATTCACCGAGTGAGTGGCCGGCGACGAAGGCCGCGTCCCGCCCTACGGAAAAACCGGCTTCCGCCTCCAGCACGCGCAGCGTGGCGACGGACACCGCCATGAGCGCCGGCTGGGCGTTCTGGGTGAGCTGTAGGGTCTCGGCCGGGCCCTCCCAGATGATCGCCGTCAGCTTCTACCCAAGTGCCGCATCGACCTCGTCGAACACGGCGCGCGCCACTGGGAAGGCATCGGCCAGGGCCTTGCCCATGCCGACCGCCTGGGACCCCTGCCCCGGAAATGTGAATGCTGCCGTCATCGGCGCTCCCTGGATCGTTTGAGCAGTTGGTCTTCGAGAAGCCGACGGCCGACTACGTCCGGCCCAAGCCTTGGTTCCCGATCATGCTCCGAAGGGGCCGTAGACAACGTCCGGGGCTGCGCTGTCAAGCCGCGATGGGCCCGCCGGGCCAGGCATCCCGCCCCCAAACCCGTTCGTTGCCATGCACCAATTTGGCTTGCCGGCGTCGCTTCGCCGCAAAGTGTTTACGCTGTCGGGAACTTGGTTCCCCGACTTAAACGGCCTTAAATACCGCCCAGTTAGGTTGCGGCCATGGCAACAATGGTCCGACAGAGATCGACGGCTTCCGCTTCCGCCGGACAAGTGCAGCGGCCATGGCTTCCGCTGCAGGCCTGCGTCGACTGGCTGCTCGCAGGCCCGCGTCCGCAACCCGACGACATCCACAACGAATTGCTGCAGCAGCGGACCAACAAGACCAGGACGCTGGTGGTGGCCGTGGCGGCATCGCTGCTGATCGCATCGCTGTCCGCCGCGCTGACCGGCGCTGCCTGGGCCTATGCCTGGGTGCTGGCTGAGCTGGTCCTTGGCAGCACGCGCATCTCGCTCATGATGAGAGCTCTCGCAAAGGCGAAGCGGAGTCGAGGGGCTCCGGTGAACGTCGCGCCGATCTGGGCCGGGCTGACATCCGTCGTCCTGATTTCCGCCGGCTGCTATCAGTGCGTCGCTTCGGGCATCATGCCGCTGATCTTGATGGCCGGCATTGGCCTTGCGAATCTCGTCGGCGGCATCGCCTCGCGCAACGCTGCGACACCACGTTACGGCATTCTGCTGATCTGCATCCTGACGCTGCCGTTCGCAGTGGCCACGATCCTGTCGCCGGTGCCGTTCCTGTTCGTCATCGGCCTGCAAACGCCTGTCTACACGGCGGGGATGATCTTCCTGCTGCTGGAGAACCACAAGATCCTGCTCGACCTCCACCACTCCGAGCGCAACAACCGCCTGATGGCGCATCACGACCTGCTCACCGGCCTGCCCAACCGCGCCCTCAACCAGAAGCTTTTCGCCGAGATGCTGGACGGCCCGTGGCCGGATGCGGCGTCGGCTTCCTCGAAGCTCACCGTGTTCTGCGTCGATCTCGACGGCTTCAAGGGTGTCAATGACAGGTTTGGACATGCCGCGGGCGACGCTGTTCTCGTCAGCGTGGCGAAGCGTCTCTGCGCCAGCGTACGCGATGGCGACGTCGTGTGCCGCATCGGCGGCGACGAGTTCGTGATCCTGCTGCCCGACATCACCGATGATGAAGCCGCCGCAGTGGCGCGACGGATCATTGCGGGTGTGGCGGAGCCATTCGAGTTTGCACCGGTGGCCCGCGTCGGAGCCAGCATCGGGCTTGCGTCAGCGCCGCGCGACGGGACCACCGCTGACGAGCTGCTCAGCGCCGCCGATCGCGCGATGTATGAAGCCAAACGCCGCGGCAAGGGTGCTTTCGTCGTCCACGGCGATGCGGCCGAGCCGGTCACGCTCGTCCCCGCGCAGACGCCCTTTCTCCCTGCGCCGAAAGCTCCCGCGCTGGCCTGCTAAAACCCGCCTGCCTTCTGATCCGCCCCGACCTCGGCGCCGGCCCGCGCGCGGCGGACACTGCTCGCCAATTGGCCAGGCCGGTCGTCGCGGTTCGGCTTCGCCGTCGCGAGCCGCAGCACGGCCGCGTAGCCCGGCTGCACTTCCATGCGGCCCGCATGCCGGCTCTCACTCAGCAGGCGATGCACCTTCGGCAGATTGTAGCAGGGCACGTAGAACAGCAAATGATGCTCAAGGTGGTAGTTCACGTAATACGGCGCGATGAACAGGCGCTCGAGAAAATTGGCGTGTGTGGTGCGGGTGTTGCGCAGGGGATCGCTGCTGTCGGGAACGACGGCGTGCTCGGCAATGTTGCGGATGCGGGTGATGACCATCATCCAGGTCAACAGCGGCACCAGCCATAGCAGCGGATAGGCCCACCACACGCCGGCGGCCGCGAGGCCAGCGAACATCGCGGCGTTGACGAGGCATTGCGGGCCGAGCTTGTCCCGGAAATGCGCGGCGCGCTGCCGCCAGGGCAAATCCTTCGGCCCGAGCGCGTTGAGCAGCTGCGCCTTGCGCTGCTGGTAGCCGGTCTGTCCGGTGATGTCGCGAATGAACTTGCGGCGATAGCTCAACTTCGTGATCGGAAACGGCGCCGACAGCACGAGATCAGGATCGTCCTCCTGCTGGGTGCGCGCGTGGTGTTGCAGGTGATAGCGCCGATAGCTGCGCGTCTCGGCAAAGAGAGGATAGGCGCAGAACCACTGGCTCAGTGTCAGATTGGTCTTCTCGTCCGCGGACAGGCAGCCGTGGGCGCCGTCATGCATCAGGATTGCCAGGCCCAATTGGCGCGAGCCGATGATTGCGACCGCGAGAACATAGGTGACCGGATTGGGCCACCACGCGACCAGAGCGATCGCGCCAATGATGAGCGCCCAGGCGTGTGCGATCAGCGCGGCGCCCTTCCAGGTCACGCGCTGGCGTATGTCAGCGAGTTGATCGTCGGTCAGGAAATCGCGGGCACGCATGCGAAGCGCGGTCATGGCCTAACCCTCCTCATTCGAATTGCTGGATGCGTCACGCTCGTCGACGAGACGCAGGCGCGTCGTGTCGCCAGTGGATTTCGCCTGCTCGCCGAGCACGCGCAGCATCTCGGCGCAGAGCGCCTCGGGCGAACGACCCATGGCGTAACCTTCCAGAATGACGCCGATGGCGACGGCCCAGAACCGCCGCGAGCTTTCGTCGGGCGCCCGCAAGGAACGCCAGCCGTGGCGGGCAACCTGGCCCGCATAGGCCCGCGCGCCCTCACTGTGCAGGCGCTCGATGGTGCGCTCCACCAGGGGCGCGAGATCCTGGCGCCGCCGCGTCAGCGTCAGCGCCTCGGCGAAGAAGGCGATCGAATCGCTCGCCGTCACCGTCTCGGCCAGCGCATGGGTGTAGTCCCGCGGCGTGCGCGCCTTCAGCGCGGCCTGCTCGGTCGCGCGCGCCAGATACAGCAGCTCGCGGCAGGCGCATTCGACGAACAGCGCCTCCTTGGTGCGGAAGTAATAGGTGATCTGGCTCGGGAACGCGTCCGCGGCGGCCGCGATGTCGGTGATCGCGGTGCCCGACAGTCCCCGCTCCCGGAACAGCGGGCTCGCCGCATCCAGCAGCAGCGAACGCATCTTGCGGCCGGCCGAGCGCGTGGCCCGCGCGGCATGCTTGGGGTCGCCAGCCACTTCAAACGCCTCATGGACCGATTTTTCAGCCATTGGGCCCTCTCGTTCGATCTATTTGTATGACATACAAACAAATAGATCAAGCCGGATGTGGTATGGGAGGACGGCACCGGCAGACCCGCACCGGGACCATCCGGGCCGAAAACGCGGGCCTGCAACCTTGCAAAGCCGGCCAAAATCCGTATAAGCGCGCCATCCGCAGACCCCGGCCGGGAGCTGAACGGACGGTCTCAGCAAATCATTCGTGATTTTGGTGTGGCAGGGCCAGTCGGCCCGTCGTCCCGTGTTTCCGCCTTCTGAGCTTAATCCCAGAGTCCTTTCCGAAGGCCTCTTAAGGGCTTGACGCCGGGCGATGCGCCAACATGAGGAAAGGACCACCATGGCTCTCTATGAGCATGTTTTTCTCGCGCGTCAGGACGCGAGCACGCAGCAGGTCGAAGAGCTGACTGCGCAGATGACCGGCATCGTCGAAGGTCTCGGCGGCAAGGTCACCAAGACCGAGAATTGGGGCGTTCGCTCCCTCACCTACCGCATGAACAAGAACCGCAAGGCGCACTTCGTGCTGCTCAACATCGACGCGCCGTCCGCGGCGATCGCCGAGATCGAGCGCCAGGAGCGCATCAGCGAAGACGTGATCCGCTATATCAGCGTCCGCGTCGAAGAGCTCGAGGAAGGCCCGTCCGCGATGATGCGCAAGGCCGACCGTGACCGCGAGCGTGACGACCGTGGCGGCGGCTTCCGTGGCGATCGCGAAGGCGGTGGCTTCCGTGGCGACCGCGAGGGTGGTTTCCGTGGCGGCGATCGCGACGGTGGCGGCTTCCGCGGTGACCGCGGTCCGCGCCGTCCGCGCGACGAAGCCGAAACCACCACCACGACGGATGGGGAGTAAGATCAATGGCTGAAGCTGGTGCACGCCGTCCGTTTTTCCGTCGTCGCAAGAGCTGCCCGTTCACGGGCGCCAATGCTCCGAAGATCGACTACAAGGACTCCAAGCTGCTGATGCGTTACGTCTCCGAGCGCGGCAAGATCGTGCCGAGCCGCATCACCGCGGTGTCCGCGAAGAAGCAGCGTGAGCTCGCCCGCGCCATCAAGCGCGCGCGCTTCCTGGGCCTGCTGCCCTACGTCATTCGCTAAGACGAATTCGGCCGGCGGCGACATCGCCGCCGGTCGCACTACCTGGTTTCATAAGGCTTCCGGGTCGTCCGGTCGCCGATGGTTGGGGCGAGACGCCTCTAACCGCTCGAAGGGAGCGGGACAGCTGATGATGGCATTTGCACTCATTGCCTTGATCGCCGGCGCTGCGTCGGCCCTGATGTTCGCCTCGATCGTATCGGGCGCGCTGATCTCGCTCGTCCTGTTCTATCTCGCACCGCTGCCGCTGATGGTCGCCTCGATCGGCTGGGGACCGCTGTGCGCAAGCGTCGGCGGCATCGCCGCTGCAATCGGCCTCGGCGCCCTGTTCGGCCTGCCCTACTGCATCGCCTTTGCTGTCACGGTTGCGCTGCCGGCCTGGTGGCTCGGCCATCTCGTCCTGCTCAGCCGGCGGATAACGAGTGACGCGCCTGCCGCCGGTACCGAGCCGCCGGCCGAGCCCGAGCTCGAATGGTACCCGGTCGGCCGCATCCTGCTGTGGATCGCGGGCTTTGCCGCGCTGACCACCTTTGCCGCCCTGCTTACGCTCGGCACCGATGCCGAGACCATCATCGGCATGCTGCGGCGTGGCCTGATGCGCCTGCTTCGCGCCACCGATCCGCAAGCCTCAGGCGAAGCCGGCCAGTTCGTCGACGCGCTGGTGCGCATCGCGCCCGCCGCCGCCACCATCGTCGCGATGATGACGCTCACGCTCAATCTCTGGCTCAGCGCCAAGGTGACGGCGACGTCGGGCCGGCTGCGCCGTCCCTGGCCCGACATGATGACGGCGGAGCTGCCGCCGATGACGCTGGTCGGGCTCTGCGTCGCGCTCGCCTTCTGCTTCACCGGCGGGTTGCTCGCGATCGTCGCGCAGATCACCGCGGCGGCGCTGATGATGGGCTACGCGCTGACCGGCTTTGCCGTGCTGCATACGCTGACGCTGGCGCTGAAGAGCCGCACCTTCTGGCTCGGCTCGACCTACTGCGTCGTCGTCGTGTTCGGATGGCCCGTCATTGCGATGGTGATCCTCGGCCTTGCCGATGCCGTATTCGGTTTCCGCGAGCGCTTCCTGCGCACGCGTCAGCCGCCGCCGCTGCCGACCCCTTAAGTTCAAGTCCGAAAATCCAACTCACTCAACACCTCAAAGGAGAACGAATATGGAAGTCATTCTGCTGGAACGCGTCAACAAGCTCGGCCAGATGGGCGAAGTCGTGAAGGTTCGCGACGGCTATGCCCGCAATTTCCTGCTCAAGCGCGGCAAGGCGCTGCGCGCCACCGCCGACAACCGATCCAAGTACGACGGCATGAAGGCCGATCTCGAGGCCCGCAACCTTGAGTCCAAGGGCGAGGCGTCCAAGGTCGCCGAGAAGATCCAGGGCAAGAACATCATCGTGATCCGTCAGGCTTCGGAAGCCGGTCAGCTGTTCGGCTCGGTCAACGTGCGTGACATCGTCGTGGCGTTCGAAGCCGACGGCGTTTCGCTGTCCCGTCCGCAGGTCCAGCTCGACGCGCCGATCAAGACCATCGGCAGGCACCCCATCACCGTTGCCGTACACCCCGAGGTCGAGGTCGAGATCAGCGTCACGGTTGCGCGCAGCCAGGACGAGGCCGAGCGCATCAACCGCGGCGAGGACATCTCGACCCGCAACGAGGACCGGGATGCGGCCGCCGAGGCGATCGCGGCCGCCGGCGAGTTCTTCGATCCGGAAGCCCAGCACGACGACGAGGAGCCGGCGCCGGCTGCGGATGAAACCGAGAAGTAAGCCTCGCATTTGCGTAAGGAACGAAGCCCGGTCGCCTCAGGCGGCCGGGCTTTTCGTTTTGGCGGCGACGTCCTCGCTCAGCATCGCGATCGAGGCGAGCGCCGTTGCCGTATGCTTCTCGACGCCGTCGCTGACGCAGAACACGTCGGCCGCAACGACAGAAACCTGACGGCCCGGCTTGATCACCCTCGCACGGCAGATCAGCTTGTCGCCGACCGCAGGCGACAACAGATTGAGCTTGTATTCCGCCGTCAGCGCCGGCTGGCCGCGCGATGTTGCTGCCGCGATCGTCGTGGCGTTGTCGACCAGGAAGGCGGTGACGCCGCCGTGGAAGAAGCCGTGCTGCTGGAGCAGCTCCGGCCGGCGCGCCACCGCGATCGTGCAGCTGCCGCGCGACAATTCCGAGAGCTCGGCGCCGACCAGATTCATGAAGCCTTGCCGGCCGACATTGGCGTGGATGCGCTCGGCAACGGCCGCAAATTCCGGATCTGCTTCGTTTCGCATGAGGCCTCTCCTATTGTTTCTTGATGCGATCGGGCGGCACCAGCGCGCGCACGGCGCAGGCGATCAGCGTGTCGGCTTCAGTGCGCGGATCGGCGCGGTCGCGTCCCGACAGGAAGGCGCGGCAAAAAATCTGCGCCGGGCCGATCAGCTGGCTGACGAACATCACCGGCGTCATCGGCAGCAGCTCGCCATGTGCGACCAGCGGCGCCCGCCAGCGCTCGATGCCCTCGGCAAGGCGCGCATTCTGGGCGCGCTGGGCATCGCGGACATCCTCGCCCCATTCGCTGCGCGAGATCTCGAAGAGGTAGCGGGCCTCGCGGCGGCTGGTCACGACCCAGTCGAGATGCGCCCGGATCAGGCGATCGATGCCCTGCCCGGCATCGGGGACAGGATCGAGCGCGGCCAGCACGGCGGCGTGATAATGCCTGAGCACCTCCAGGAACAGCGCGCCCGCAAGCTCCTTCTTCGAGCCGAAGACGTGAAAGAAGCTGCCATTGGAGGCGCGCGCGCGGGTGCGGATCGCGGCCACCGTCGCGGCTTCGAAGCCGACGCGGTCGAACACGGCTAGGCCGGCGGCCAACAGATCGTCACGCACGCTTGCCGTCATCCGGCACCTCCTAGAGCATTACTCTAGAGTAATACTCTAATTGCGGTCAAGACGATGTGAAGGCCGCGATGAGCGCGGCCTTCACAGGTCGATTGGAAAATGTGTGGTGTTACCGCGAGATCGGCGGCGCGGGCGGACCGGAGGACTCTGCCGGCGGCGGGGCCGCTGCGGTCGCGGGCGGCGTCGCCTGCGGCTTGGCCGCGGGTGCCGGCTCTGAGCTCGCGGCAGGCGCAGGCTTGGGAGCCGCCTCTTCCGCCGGCTTGGGGGCAGGTGCAGCGGCAGCCGGCGGGGCCGGCGTCACCTGCGGCACCGGATCGGGCCGCAGCGCCGGAGTGTCGCTGCCGCGCGGCTCGACCTTTGCGCTCTCAGGCTTGGCTTCCGGTTTGACTTCAGGCTCGACCTTCGTGCTCTCAGGCTTGACCGGCTCGGCCTTCGGTTCGCTCTTCTTGTCATCAATGGTTGGCGCGTTGGCGTCGACCTTCGGCGCATCCTCAGTGCCGGGCTTGGCGCGGCGCTTGCCCTTGCGCCCCTCAGGTGCTGCTTCGCCCTCGGGCTTCACGCCCTCCTCGGCCGGCCGCGCCGCACGCTTCTGGCGCGCGCCCTCGGCCGCAGGTGCCTCGCCTTCCGGTTTGGCGGCATCCTGGGAGCGCTGGCGACGACCATGTTCCGGCGCCGTGTTCGCTTCCTTGTCCTTCTCCTTGGCGCCGTCCTTCTTGCCGTCCTTGGCCTGGTAGCGGGTGTCGGTGGCGCCGTTGGAGACGAGGTAGGAGGCAAGCACGCCGGCCATGTCGGAGCTGGTCGTGTAATGCTGCCGCAGGAAGCCCGGCAGCGAACCCGG
>Ga0307510_10009820_pt1 | contig 11388 bp, 15 predicted proteins | sample 12_EM_MG_FD_207224 | JGI IMG/M metagenome (GOLD analysis project Ga0307510, IMG submission 207224) | Populus trichocarpa ectomycorrhiza microbial communities from riparian zone in the Pacific Northwest, United States - 12_EM | ecosystem: Host-associated > Plants > Roots > Unclassified | place... | reverse complement strand
GACGTCGTCGTGGCCGTAGCGGTAAGTACTCGGCCCCAAATAGTACGAACGAGTTTTTCCTCACTTTTCTCCAGACCCATCCTCAACAAAACATGATCGCGTCAGGATCGATAGATAGCGATTTGACGGTCAAGGTGTGGGTAGATCGCGGATCGAGCTAAGCCGCATGCAGTGTATACCTACCATTTCGCCTTGGGCTCTTGTATTCTCTTCTGTAGTTTATTAACGTTTATTCCTGATGTTTTCTCCGCTGTGTATGTCCGGGGAGGCTTGCTACGCCCCTTCCAGGGGCTGTGCGGATGATCAAGTCCGTTACAGGGCTTATTTCCAGAGCTTCTGTATCGATAACAACTTTCATCGAGAAAAATCCATCAAACATTTTTTTTGGAAATCATAGCTGCTACTGTGGAAATGTGGTGGTACAGGGAAATTGTCTACGGAACCTGCTAAGGCAATACGAGGACGACGACGTATGCGACTAAAACACGAGTCTAAATATGCACTGTTGACGAGGGAGGGAGGGGAAATTCCGCTGTGGCTGTCTCACATTGGCTCCGCTGTGCGCAGATCTGAATAGAGTCGGGAGGGGGAAAGCGATTGAACGATTGATGTGACTACGAGGAGTACGATTTACTGACCTTTCGCGACCTCCCTGTCTGCATCCGTAACGCCAGTATCGTGAGCTTCGAGGAAGGCGTCCACCTAGGTGCAAAAGCACTCAGCAACGCAAGAAAGAAAAGACAAACAAATGAAGGCAAAACAGAACGCACCTCGTCAAGGACATCGTCTTGTTCCGTCTCTTCCTCCTCGTCCTCGTCGTCCTCGTCATCTCCAGCATCATCGATCGCAAACGGCGTCCTCTCCATGAGCGCATTCGCCACCGCATTCGTCGCCTGTGACAGTGGGTCCAACCCAGTCGGCGACGTCGGATTCAAGTCCCCGTCCACGCTTGGTAGGAGCCCGCCAGCTGCCGTCGCTCGAGACGCGGTCTCCGCAACGCTCGCAGTCGAGCCCGACTTGTCCTCAGCAGATTTGAGACTCGATTTGGACGACGAGCGGCGCATCGCCGGGGTGAGCAACGACTCGCGCGGACGCGTGTCCTCGATGGACGTGTATCTTCCGATGGAGGGGCGGTGAATGACCTGGTGTCGTCCGATCGTCTTTCCGACTTCGTCGCTGAGCTTGTGAAACAACTTCAAGTTATTGTCCGACGCGATGTTCGACCACAGGCCGCCGAGGAAGCCGTTGTTGGCCGGGGGGAGCTCCATGAGCGGGACCGGCTCGAGACGGAAGGACGCAGAGAGATCGGTTTCGAAGAACGATTCGAGGATCTCGTCGGCGAGAACGACCATGCGGAATGTGGCGAGACTGAGGTAAGGCTGGTTGGGTTCTATTTGGGGCGGTGCGCTATCATCTTCTTCCGCCCCTTCGGGTCGAGGTAGGAGGGCGTCACCGTACTCGAACGCGTTGGACATGAAGCGGCTGACAGCACCCAAGTACACATCACCGATTTCGAACCGAAAGATGAACTGAACAGGAGGGTCAGGGAATTTGTCCCGTCCTGGAGAAAAAGTTCACATACCAGAAGTGACTCGGATACTGTTAGCACCTCGTCCTTAGACAGGAAACCGTCCTTGTTCTTGTCATGTAAGTTGAAAAACCACTCGATATTGTCCATGAGATCGTTAAAGACGACACCATCGAGGCCAGTGACAAGATCCTATTCCGAGATCAAAACCAAATACAAAGACGGTCAAACTGTTACTCACCTGAAAGGATAATGCCCCTCGATAGGAGTAGTCCCAAAACAAAAACAGTCGATCTATAAGCTCATGATCCGCCACTTCACGGTCAACTCGTTGCTAAAGAAGACAGGCAAGGTTTAACAGTATGTTCGTCGCAGAACTAGGGTCGAGTACCTGGAAGCCATTCGTGACAATTTTCTCGTCCCGCGCCCAGGTAGCGATCTCACTCAAGAATATCTTGAATGTGTTGGGCCCAATTCGCGTCTCGGGCCGCTCTTCGACGGCGTCCTTCGTGCTCAACAACGTTATTGGCGGGGGGCCTGGCACCGGCGGCGGCTCCACACATACTGCCTTGAAAAGAGCGTCATAGATCAACCCGGCCTGCTCTTTACTAAACCTCTCCAACGTCTTGAGATTACGGATGGCGGACCGTTTTGCGAAAGTCTCGATGCTGGATATGACCTCATTTCGGAACCTCCGGCGTTCGGAAAAGATGGTTTCTTCTGTGATGATAGCAAATTCGCGGAAGGCGACAAGGAGCAACTCCTGGAATTTGGTAATTGCGCGAGCGCGGGGGTCTGAAGAGTTGGGATGTGCAGAGTCACCAAGAGAACTGAAGTAGTCTCGCATGAGGCTAGAAAAACAATCGGTCAGAAACTACCTGTGTCTGACTCTAGAAGATACTCACTGTATGAACTGTCCATCATCCTGTATTTCCAAGAGCTTTTCGCCATTAATTTTCAAGATGGCTAGAGATCATTAGCTGGAATTCTCTCAGGCGAATATAGATAGACTACGAACCGAGCCTGCAAAGCTCGAGGTCAGCAGAGCGAATTTTCTGAGGTGGGCCGCACCTACCCAACCTGGAACAGGACCTTCGGCCCCATACAAAAGAAGCAGTCCACCACCCTGAACGCAAAAATCATAGGCATGCTATTTATGTACCTATCCGCAGAATGTTAGCATAGCACTCTGGAAATCGGACGTCATATTGATGACACATACAGACTTAAGAACCAAGGTAGTGACGCCACCGATAACTGCACATCCACTTCTTGGAAATGGTCGTGAATCATAGGCAAACACCGTGCTACGAGTGCCTCAAATACCCGCTGGTCGAGAAGGGTGCCATGCATAGACGGACTATAGGATACTGTTGAGCTGGAGAGGAAATGTAAAAGACCGCGACTATCGTACCTATAATATCCAGGCAACAGACGATCGCAGACCACTTCCAATAGCCAGAATGCTTGCTCTTCTGACATGTAACTACAATGACCTCAGAAAGCATGCAAAGACGCGGAGAGTGAATCGTACATCAGGATTGCAGCTGCTAGGATGTTCATCGCCTGACGCCAACTACCTGTCAACGTTACGTCGTTCAGGACACACAGCAAACGCACCTGACAGTAACCCGTCTCTGGATGGTCAAACGAATACGCCTGCAGGACCCTCCGGAGTGCACCGATGCCTTCGTCGGACTGGTATGCGGCGTACTCTGGCAGACTCCGATGAAGGTCCTTCTCGATATCTTCCGTGCTCGTGCTGATACGGCCCTCGTTCTCCTCAAGAATCCGTTCGAACTTGCCAGGGTTCGTGAAGCGGAGGTAGATGGAGCCGGAAAGGGTTTCCCACATCTCCCCGCGTAGGCGATTCGGAAGACCGACTTGAACAAAGCGCGTCGCCTGGGGATAGCGGATGAGAGTGAGGTGACGACCGTGAGCTATTGCGCGTCAGGGGTCACGTAAAATCGTAAAATTGACGCAGATGAATGACCCTACCCCGGAAATAGGTCGTCCATAACTTCGTCTTGGACGCCTCACGAAGCCTCTAGCAGTGTAAGTTCTATGCCCAGGAGCGGGCATGACACGTACTTCTTCGGGTCTCCGGGGAACTTGAACTTGAGACCTAATCCACCGTGGAACGCGGGCGCATCTCCTTCACCGGCTTTGTCACCACCGTCAATCAAGCTTCCGTCTTCGCGTTCTTTATCAGCGACGGGAGAAGACTCCAGAACTAGGTTCTCAGAGTAGCACGTCCTGCAGAACGGCTTCACGGACTTCATCTTTCCGGCTTTTAGCTCCGCCTTGAGCGCCAGACTGAGGAGGCCACAGAACTGATCCGCCGCTGGGCGGAGTGAAGTCAATTGTACGACCTTTAAATGAGGCGCGGTAAATCACAGAGAGGTGGCTATGATGCAGGTGAATACATACTATCTTCATGCCATGCCACAGTAAGAGACTGAGCGCGTAGACACCGGCACGAGTATTCAAACGTTCTACTCTCCGAACCGTGCATAGGGGGATCGTGAACCGGACAGACTTTCTGTCGACGCTGACGAATGCGAGGTAAGGTGGGACGAGATGTAACTTTCCAGCCTAGGTTTTTCCGATTAGCAACGCGCGACGGCATGGGGCCAAAGTCGTGAGATACACGTACGTACGGGTCTTCTGCACCTTCAGTTGCAAGGCTCAGCACAGCATTGATTTCCATTTTATGGTGACCATCTTCAACGCTGTTCTGACCAATGCTGACGCCCTTGAGGAGGCTGGGCGGGATCGCGAAGAAGAGTAGGGACTGTTCATCCCGATCAGGATCTTTGAAGTTCCTGAGTTGTGCAGATATCGTGCTCATAGACGGGAACTCGTAATTTCAGTGGTGCGCGTGAATTGAAACCGAGAGCTCCCGAGTGAGAGCGGGTGTGATGGGAAAGGAAACGGATCGCCAACTGTTTAGCGCGCAAGTTCAAGCGGGGTGTCGCAACGGCGACGGACCGTAATGAGCCGTGCAGAAAAGATTTGTATTGCATTCCGGGTAACATCGACATCGATACAAGCAACCACAATTGATCGATATAAACACAGTGAGTGGATAACGATACCCCCAATAATTATGCTGAATGGTCCAACAATGCATAAAGTAGCCAACCAACCATCAAAACACGCCGTAAAGCAAAGCCGTCTCGTTATTGGCGGTTTCGAAGATACACCGCCCTTGCACGCTCCATACTCTCCCGAATTTCAGCACTTTGCCACTGAGACTCATCCTCTCGAAAGCTGGAAGATAATCGTGTGGTGTCGGCGGAGTGGTCGTGGGGGGCAAGTCCGGGGACAGGAAGCGCAGAACAGGATTGGGATAAATGAGTAATTGAGAACTGCTGCCGACGCGGGGATGCAGTAGGAGGCGGCGAGAGGCATGAGGTCGATGAAGTAGCGCCCGGGGTGCGGTGTTGGCCTCTACGGCGAACGGAGCCAGATCCCGATGCTCGGCTAACCGAGATGTCCGGATCAACTTCCTCTTCCCAGTTTCCGTTCCCGTCGTCCACCTCGTCCTCCTGTACCTCGGACATCACAACAACTTCTTTCCCGAGGGCTTTCTTGCCATCGTCAATGAGCTGAGTTAGACGGTTCCCCATCCAGTCAATCTAACAAACCGTGGTCAATACACCTCCCTTACGAATGTATGACTAATACCTACCCTATCCTCAAGTTCATCGGCTTCCATTTGATTGTTAGGGTCGGGTCCTGGGACGGTAGGATGATATGGTGATGAATGACGGCTGAGCCGAGGAGGGGTCATGGGCACTTTTGCATGGGTACGTGCCCTCCGGTGGCGAGCCGTACCACGTCGAATTGTATTGGGAGCGCTGCGGGACTTTTTATCCAAGAGAGGGGTTGCAACAATGGTGGTAGGAGAAGCAGCTTCGTCGTCAGACTGTTATGTCAGGGCACCCTCAGTCGACGTATTACAAATGGTGGAGAGAGAAAAAGCTCACGCTTGAGGGGACCCAGTCACCCTGTTCATATGGTGGAGGTTCCAGCTCAGGGGCCTTGCCCCGATCCCTCCATCTGGCATCGGTATTAGCTGCCATATCTGTAGCAATAGAGATGAAAGGACGTACAGACGGTAGACGGTGAGACCAACAGCAGTCCCGATAATGGCCGCGTTGAGAGCGCCGGAAACGATAGTGCCTGCAAGCGTGCGCCGCCGCTTGGCAGGCGGAAGTTCTATGTAAACATAAAGAGAGACAACCATAAGAATGAGGATCACCCATAGGAGGGTGAGACTATATATGAAGGTGAAGAGCATGCAACGGGTGCCCATAGCGGCCATGACCAAAAAGCATGGTATGCTTCACATGCCACGTGCATCATCTTTTTTTTTATCGCGTTATCAGGGACGTAAAATGATGCCCCGTGTACAGACACGATTCCAAACGACCACATTGCACGCGTGATCGGCAAGATTGAAGTGCTTACCAGCTGCCATTTCTGTGCCCTCGTCCTCCTCCCTTGCCTCCGGCGTAACAGTGAAATCGCGATATCTGGGACGGACGTTGAGATAGCCTCTGGTCGATGCCGTAATAGTGGCTGCAGGACTCGGTTCTGGGCTGGAAGGCTGCCACCCTCTCTTTCTCGCAAGAGGTTCAGGTGGTGGTAGAGTGGATGGATGTGGGGGGCGCTCTGGGAGCCACTGCTTCTCTTGAAGACGGTTGGTAATGACAAGGTTCGGAGGGTTCTCGGCACCGCTGGATGGATACGCAGGCTTGCTGAATGGGTTTATAATACCGGGTACAGCCATGGTGAACGTGAAAGGGAAAAACATGACTCGTTAACAATCAAAGTTCGTGATGGGGGTCGTAAAAGTCGTGTGGCCGGCTTGGCTTACAACCACACAACACAACGATCAGCCAAAAAGTCATTAAAACCAGTCACGTGGTCTTAAAGGCGATGATTGTCGGGTTTCCCTACTGTAGTATCTATTGTCTTCGCAGTGCTGTATCGCCCATGCTGATACACTGCCCCCCATCAATTCGATACCCGACGCGTCGCGGATTCGCGCCCACCCTTCCCGGACGTTCTCGCCACGTCGAATATGGCCAACGGCCCCTTCTAGAAGACTGGAACTCGTCGATAGAGGCGCGGCCCATGCTCCCCCTAAGCCACGGAGGTCTCCTGCTAAACACATTCCCCCACCGCACCATGAGTCCAAAATAAGGAGAGCATGGGCGCGCGTCTTATAATTCTTTCTCAGAGAGATCCCACTCTGGTATATATAGGGCGCATCATTTTCATCTGGCAGCTATACCCCGTGACGACTCTGAGCGCCAGACTCTGTAAGGACTCTCACTGTTGTGTATGAAGATCCCACTGCTGCTGGATGGCACATGGCGTCACGAAATGAAACGCGAGACGACGCGCACTTTGATTAAGGTGCTATTGCTGCGCTTAAACCTGGAGTCATCCCACACGCGATGATCAAGCAGGCATCCACGTTGCTCTGGCCCTCTGGGCGTTCTCGCGCTGGCCTCTTTCGCCACACTCAAAGCATCGTTTCGACTGATGGCGTTTCCTCCTCTCTTTGGCTCTCATCGCCTTTCTGCAGTTTTCGTTCGTCAGCTCGCTGTTCGAGATGGTCGCAATCTCGTCGGTCTCGTCGACGTCGTAGTCGGAGGGAATAAGATGGTCTGGATGGTCGGGATATTTTCTCCGAGTCCTTCCTGTTCAGGTGCGTTGCCAACCCCACTTTTTCGTCGATTTTGGCTGACTTTTACTTACAGTACTTACCACTGTGTCGTCGTCGTCGTGAACAGACTTCTTTTTCAGCCAGTTTCTGTGTTGTCGTTGGGCTGCGCGTGCCCATTGTATGAAGTTCGACGAGCTTTCAATGTCGATACGAGCCTCGGCCAGTTTTCGAGGAAGCCCGCGGGCGAATGTCTGCGGGTTCGCGGGGTCGTCAAGACGGGCGTTGGTGTGATGGGCCAAATGTTCGAATGCTGCGATATATTCATCGACACGACCGTCGTCCATCGATAGCCTCTTCATATCGTCGCAGGCTCTCTTCCTGAAGAGGGGAGGCCTCGAAAGCCGTCACAAGGGCTTGGCTTGCCTGGGCTTTCGGGCTTGGGCCAGGCCTTGAAAATCACTAATGGCTTTATTTTGACCATAATCACCTTAAATTTCCTTATTTGTAAGGGGTCAATTTTTTCATACCATGGTTGGGACGAACTAACTACCTAACCCCTGGCCCGCGCCCCACTTGCATCTCTAGTGAAAATTCTGGAACTAGTTGTCCTAGACAGAGACAGGGAACTAGAAGACCTGACTCTAGTTTCACGAATTCGTCCCCTGGATCTTTCTGGGTCTAGGTTTAGAACTGGATGACTAGAAGGACCAGCGGTCACTAGACGTCACTAGTCTAGTTGTTCTAGTCATTTCTTTATTTTGCTGATGCCGAGGCCGACGTGCGAAGGGGGCTGGAAGGGATCTTTTAGAACGACTTGTTCGAAACCTTACTTCACTCTGCTCTTGCTACATCGGCAACTATGGAGCTTCTGCCCGCTTTCCCTCTTCCTTTCTCCATGCCAGTGAATGGGCCACCCCCTGGATAATCAGTGGATATTATTGGGAAGGGCGCAAGTGACGCGCAATATGTCCCTTTTATCGACCACCGCCGCTTTCGAGTTTCGACACTGGAATAAATCAACGAGACATTCCTTGGAGAGCCTTGCTGTGTTGTGCCACTGTTGTCTGTGGGTGCCCAGATGAGGACCTTCTTGAGCATTGCCACATCATCCCGAAATCAGAACCTGTAGTTGTAAGTCAAAAATGCATCTCACCCTGCCTATAGTTGAAATGAGATACAGTGGTCAATGCTCAGGCCGGGTGCTATGGGTGAATCTCTCCTCAGGCCAAAGACCATCCTCAAAGCAAGCCACAGGACAGTCTGCTGGATGTGCAATCTGTTCACATGTAAAGTGACAAATGAGACACAATTAGATTGGCTGTGGTCTGGTTCGCGAACATGTTGGACCAGGTTTGCACATGAACCAGACCCGATGTTCAGGTTCGGATTCGTGTTTCTGGCTGGACCGAACCTCAACTGGGGTCCAGGTTCAACACCTTGGGTGGACCTGAACCTGAGGTCCGAACCCGAACCTCGGGGGTCTATGCCAAATCGCCGATAGCTCACCACGCTCACCACCCACTGGCACCCAGGTGTGTCCACATCAATCTCAGTGCCAACTGCGTCACTCTACACCTCAACATCATGTCTGCCCAAATCCCGTACCAACGATCTTTCCCCCAGCATCTTTCTGCCTGTCACAGCGCCTTAACCCCACCCCGCATTTGCCTGTGCTCGTGCAGTCGTGCTCACTTGCAGCAGCACATCAACTTCGTGCCCACCCTTTGGTACCAGCTCTGCGATTCCACGTTCCTATGACATCAGCTCATAACCTCATTGCGCAAGCTTGTCTGGGCGTTCGACTACACATCGATGATGACATCACCGAGGGCGGGCCTGGAGACGCTTCTTCTCGTCAAGTATGCTGCCGAACACTGGGTGGGCCAATGGCATGCCCGGTTCGAGGACATATCATCATTCCTTCTCGATGGGTTGAAATGTCTGTTCGACCCGAACAATTGCCACCTGGCAGTGTGGGTCTAGATTTACGACCCAGCCTTGCCCAGGCGCTGACACAATACATCCAAGTCCCCTCACAGGCCGTAGTACCCGCCTTGCATTATGTGACCATCTGTGGCCTAAATAATATTGTCGAGTTCTTGATCGCCGAGCGGTCGCGGGATGTAAATGCACTGGGCTTCAACAGAAACGAGACCCCGCTGACCATGGCATCTCGTATACGGGATGTTTACGGGGCACAACGCTGGAAGACGGTGCGCCGGCACCGCGGCACCACTCGTAGACCCCCGACGGCACACAGTCAACTTTCACAGCAAAGATAGCAGAAGCTGGTGCGCCTGACCCTCGCACGCTTGCGGAGGCAACGCGCAGCCCCAACTGGCTGCCCCGGGAGGAGCCCATCGAGGAGAAGCCAGGCGCACACAAGGCGCGCCCAGTCGCCCAAGGATTCAGCCAAGTGAGTGGCGCCAAGACCTACGCGAAGGTGGCCTGTGTTGCAGCCAACCCTGGGCACGCTCATTAGGAGGCCGTCGAGCGGACCCTCCGCCATCTCTCTGGCACACCCGACCCACCATCCACACACGTCGAGGCAAGCAGCCCATCGGAGGGCCACGCAAACGCAAATCTAGACGGCAACATGGCCAAGTACCGGCATGCCATATTGGGGCATGCGTCCCTCGCCGACAGCGGTGCCGTCCTCTAGTCCTCGAAGCGGCAAGACATCGCCCCTCCGAGTCATTCGCCACCGAGAGCGATTATATCGCAACGACGCACAGGCACAGCGTCAACTTGAAGGAGGCATTGTGGCTTCGCAACCCTGCCCCAGACATCTCCGACAACCTCAAGGATCCCACGACCTCATTTTCAGACATCACAGCAGCCATCGTGCTCACGCGCGACCATCAGTATCACACCCGCACCAAGCCCACCAATGTGCGTTACCACTGGACCCGGTGGGCGATCAAACAAGTGCGGCCTTCCGCAAAGGTGAAGCATCTCGCCGCAGGTCTAGGATTGCTGGCGAAACGCTCCGAACGCTGAGGTGAGCATGTTTAGTTTACACCCTTATAGCAGCTGTGCTGATGTAGTACAGCACTTTGTACTGTCGTGTTCACAGGTGAATAAACCACAGTTCTCGTGCATACCAGCGCGCGCGGATACTGAGTGCTGAGCACTTTGTACTGTCGTTCTCACAGACCCGACCCCGCACATTCACTCGAACTCGCATCAATAAACCTGTATTGATTGCTACATCAGGCTGATCCAAATTGGGTGTCACATCCTTGAAGTGAGAACGCGCCTCAGGCTCGAAGTGAGAACGCACAGAGACAAGTCAGACAACGAGTCCACTTAACTTCGACTCGGAAGTCCGTCCAGGGGGGCTTGCTGACAAGTATATGATATGGAATGCAATCTGCAACAGTGAGAAACGGAGAAAAAATCGAAATGAGAGACGACTTGGAGTGTGTGCAATTATTGATACTTTTTTAGTTACTCGAACATTGAAGTTGTTCGGACCTGAACCGGACCCGAACCCAGGTCCAGGTCCAGGTCCGCTGTTCTGCCCGGACTGGACATTGGCCAGTCTAGACACAATCCAAATTGATTCCCCAAGCCCCAAGGCTAGGTAGCTCAGTTGGAAGGATACCTAGTATATATTCAGGAAGTCTGGGTTCAATCCCCAGTCTGGCCATCTTTGCCTCCCAGAAGTAGAGAGTAGAACAATTGCTGCAACATGCTCATGTGCCAAATCTATCACACCCTCTTCGATCAACATTATTTCTTCATATGGTTTGTCCCTGATGTGAGTTTGATCCTTCTTTTCTTCGGGGCCAATAGTTCAATAACAAGCAGATTCAAAAATTTGTGCTTATCAATTACTCCAATAAGCACAGCCTTCAGCCATTCCATGGCAAGGCAATTGCCCTCGATATTTGCGAAATCCACTCTTCCCGACCATTCCTCGGGACATGCCATGGCAAGACTGGATTCTACTTAGTGTTGCGATGGCTCGAGCCGCATGTTTTGAGAAACATGCGATAACTTGATGAATAAAATAGATACAAATATGAAAATATTTATGTGAATGGATTGGATCAAAAGCCATGGGGCCACTTAAGACGGCTCGGCGATCTGAGGGGCCGTTCAAGCATGATTTAATTTTGGCTAAATTTATCAAAAAAAAGATGAATTTAGCCAAAATTAAATCATGCTTGAA
>Ga0307510_10009819_pt1 | contig 11388 bp, 23 predicted proteins | sample 12_EM_MG_FD_207224 | JGI IMG/M metagenome (GOLD analysis project Ga0307510, IMG submission 207224) | Populus trichocarpa ectomycorrhiza microbial communities from riparian zone in the Pacific Northwest, United States - 12_EM | ecosystem: Host-associated > Plants > Roots > Unclassified | place... | reverse complement strand
TCCATTGGGGCCCAGCAGAAATCACATCAAGTGAGGGACTGCATCCAGCGGGAGGTGGGCCCTGTTTTGGTGGGGGGGCGGGGCTGAAGCCATGGCAAAGGCAGGCGACTCTCTGCATGCTTAGCTGACTGGGCCCTGTGGTCAGGGGAGTGACGGTAGAGGGACGGGGTCTGTACTGAGGGGGCAAGGCGGGCCGTAGCGGGATTGATCTCGGAAGGAAATAGGGGGCTTTTTTTTCTCTTTTTTTTTGATATCATGTATTCGTTGTTAAGTACAAGAAACAGCATGGAGTGCAGGCTATGGCCGAAACAAAACTATAAAACAATCCAACGGCCCGCTTCACCTTGTCATGGGACAAACCGAAATCCCCCATCCTAACGAAAGCAATCAACCATAGCCAACTCACTCTCCCCCTAAGACCCTATTGTATGGGCCTAACCGCACACCAGCCACCAGCCAAAACTAAGGGGAAGGAAAGCATAGGAAAGATACAGCCATGAAGACAACCTCCGGGAAGATTGTACCGGAGCCAGGAAACCCGTCAGCAGGCCCCTCTAAACAAAAGAAAAGAATCCTACGGCCCAGGGCCGACGGAGCGGGAGGATAATACTACTGTTGCCAGCTGCCCCGACGGAAAAACGTACTGAACCCCAAACCCATAAGGGCTGCAGGGGGAGCGGCTCGGGGACGGGCTGTCCCCAGTTGACGGCGACGTTTCCCATTTTAGGCCAAGTCAAGGAGGCAGTGCTTTACCATGACTTGCCGTAACCTACTGGAAGGTTGCGACCGTAGAGCAAATCGCAGGAGAGGGAGAAGGACGAGGGGAGTAACTCAGCGAGGAGAGCCACTCAGCAGAGGGGATGCCAGCCACAACGGATAGACCAAGGGCCGACCGGATGAAATTACCGCTTCTCTCATGTGGTCCCTTGTTACAGGAGAGAGAGCGTCACTACCGGAAAGGATCCCGGACGAGATGGAAACCCGAGGAGAGGGAGGAGCTGGAGGCAGTAAGGTGCCAGCTGGGGTGCAGCAGTACGGTGCAAGCGGATCTAACGCGTGGGAAGCGGGAGGAGGAAGGCTCGCCAAACAACCGCGAAGTATAAAAACGGAGGACAGAGACGGGGTCACAGTTTTTCGAATGCTAACCGTACCGATCCTGCACCTCAGGTGGGAGTGCAATACCAGAGAGCAGGGCCACCAGGGGAACTACTTCACCGATAGTCTGAAACTAGCGACTGTGCGTTGACGGAAGAGGCAGGGTCGCCGACTGTGAAAATCGCTAAGCCAGACGCGTCGCGAAGCGCGGAGGAAGTGGGAGAAACGTCAAGGCAAGCGTGCTTAAACCAAAACAGAATTAAGAGCTCCTGGGGAGGTGATGCCAATGACCACAGAAACAGGGGAGGGATAGACAGGTGTATAGTACTCCTAGGCAGAAGCCATCGTGGGAGACCAGAGGCGGAAGACACTCGCACGATGATTTCCTATGGTATTGAGATTTCAATCGCTGGAGGTGGAGCGGACGAGAAAGATGACGGAAATAGGGGGCTTTTTTTATTTTTTTATTTTTTTATATCATATATTTGTTGTTAAGGTACAAGAAATCGCATGGAGCGCTAGCTATGGCGAAAACAAAAGCAAAAAGCCAAAACGAAGTAAGAAAGGAAACATGCGGAACAATTCTCTGCAACTAAGGTCCGTACCGGTCCCAGGCCCACATACGGGCGCAAGCTTTAAACAAGTAAACTAAGAAAAACCCTTTCTCAACCAGCGGATAGCATGAAAAATAAACAAAGTAAACCTAGCTTTACTGAGCCGACAAAAAGTACCAAAAGGAAACGACATTAGACGAGCGGGAAGAAACGGAACCTGCAGAGGAGGACGGGCGGGAGAACATGCCCGGGGGGAAAGCGGTGGCCATGGACCTGACAAAGCGGGTAAGCGCGCCCAAGAGGGTGGCAGAGTTCCAGACGGGAGTGTCGGGGCCCAAGTCAGTGACCCGCTGAAGGTGGCGGGCCCTGGCTGGCCTCTTGGCCGAACAGTAAAGCATGGCGTGCTCAAAGGTCTCGGTGGGTTCGTCGCAGCGGGGGCAGGTGGTAGGGGCATCATCATCCCAGGACGGGTGGGCACAGATGTAGCTCTTCCCAGATCTCATCTGTTGTAAGAGACCCGCTTTGAACTTGGAGAGGCCTATAAACGGATGGGGCTTCAGCAAGGGGTGGTCGGCATACCTGGCCTGGACTGGCGCAGCCTTTTCCCAGTCTTCCATGAGGAGGCTCTTGCACAGGAGCTTAAGTTGGGGTAGGTGCGGCCCGGAGGGGGCGCGTTGTATGTCTCGCCGAGCAGGTGCTGGGAGGTCACTGGGAGGAGGGCGGACCCATCGGGGCCTAGGATGAAGAGCATCGAGTGTGCGAGGGCATCTAAGGGGAGGTGAGTTCTGTTCTTGGCGGGGGCCTAGGCTGTCGCCACAGGAGGGGTGCATGAGCTCCGGGGTTCCCACGGGAGAGGGCTCTGAGATCGGGGGCGTGGCGATCAAGCGACGGCGTCTGAGGGGCGGGAGAAGCCTAGCCGTGGCTAGGGTTATCTCCGGAGGGGAACAAAGCACTCTGAGGCAGGCCAAATGATTCTGATATTCCAGGAGGAGGTCGCGCGGGGGGAGACAGGCTTCAACAGCCAGAATATCGGTAGGGGTGCAAGCGAAACAGTTGGTGGTCCACCTTTGGACTTTGTGCCAGAAGGCAAAGAGCTTTCTTGTCATGTGGGCAGTTTGTTTGAAAGTATCCGCGCCGTAACTGAGGATGGGAAACAGAAGAGAGGAGGCCAGATGGTAGCACAGGAAGGCAGGCAGGCCCTTTCTCGGAGGGGAGAGGCTTTTGACGGCCACAAAGGCCCCTTGGGCCTTGGCCAGTCTCTTGGTGAAGTGGGCTGTGGTGGAGATTGAGGGGGTGAACCAATACCCCAGCCAACAGACCTCGTGCTTGGGGGGAAAAATTGACCTGTCTAGGTGAATCGGGGAGCGCGAGAGGGGACCTCTGTCCCTCTTGGTCCTCGAGTGGATGAGTTCTGCCTTTGGGATGGAGAAGCTAACACCCAGGCGGGCCCCTTTGGCCTTTAGTACAGCCTAGTGCCTCTGCAAGGTCTGGATATTGCCACGATAGGACGACGAAGAGACCGTCAGACCAAAGTCATCGATGTAGGCGAGGGTAAGGCCCCGGGGAATCTCAGAGTGTAGGCGGGGGACATAAATGACAAACAAAAGATGCGAGACAGGAGAGCCCTGCGGGGTGCCCACGCACACCGGGGCAAAGACCTTTGGCCATCCGTCGTACCTGAGCCGGCAGGATCTACCGGTGAGGAAGGACCTGGTCCAGGCAATGAGGTAGGGGTTGACAGCCTTTGCTCTGAGCATGCTGCAGAGGGTGGACGGGTTCACCTTGTCGAAACCCCACTTGATGTCCAGGAAGAGCGTGGAGACTTTTCTCCCAGCCAGCTAGAGGGTTCTTACTTCGTGGGTCAGGGTAGTGGTCCCATCCGAGGGGGAGAGGCCAGCTAGTGACCCACATTGGTGGGGGTTGAGGAGGCCGACTATGCGGGCCACACACAAAAGTCTTGAGTTTATGATCCTCTCAAGGATCTTAGAAAAGGTTTGCAAAAGAACTATGATGCAGAAGGAGGAGGGCGAGTTGTACTGGGGTTTACCCGGTTTATTGAGAAAGATGCCGTCGGCTGTCTTGAGAGTGGGGGGGTGGAAACCATGTGCAACCAGAGGGGCGAGGCGGTGGTAGATCAGGTGCGGGGCCACCCGGTGAATTCTCTTCCACACAGAGTTGGGGATCATGTCTGGGCCAGGGGCCGACGATGGAGACGAACGGGCTAGGGCTCTGCGTATCTCGTCCGCTGCCAGGGCCGGGCAGTCCTTTAATGGGAGCAGAATGGAGTCGACGGGCCTTGGTGGCTCGCCTGGGAAGAAGTAGTCAAGGAGGACTTTGTTGAGTTCCAATGGCGTTGAGGAACCAGGGCCGGGAAGCGGGGGGGCGGGCGTCCTACAGCAAACCTTTTCGCTGTCCAGACCGTCTGTGGTCTTGCAGAGGCCAGGAAGGCAGACCAGTGATCCCTCTTGGCTTCCTTAATGGCCTTAAAGTAGACCAACATGGCAGCCCTTGCCTAGGCAAGGAGGGCAGCGTCGAATCTATCTACCTTTGAGGAGCGGCGGGCGGAGTTGTAAGCCCTCATGAGCTGTGAGAGGAGATTAGACCACCAGGGTTTGGATCAGTAGGTAACCCTTTCGCTGGGGTGTGGAGGGCCAAGTTGGCCGTTATCCTGTCCAGGTTCGTCTTGAACCAGACCTCTATCGACCGAGTGGTCGGTAGAGAGGGGGGGTGAAATGGAGGCCGCTTTTAGCGAGGGGTCGAGGGCTGACCAATCGGACAGGGCCCAGTTGGGAGTGGGTGGGGGCGTGTCAAAGAGAGGAGCTTCGAAACGGAGAAGGATTGAGACGTGGTCTGAGCAGGTAGAGGAGAGCTGGTGGGACCATTCTGAAAAATACGGAGCAAGGAGGGGGCAGGCAAAGGCAAGGTCGAGGACGCTGGGGCGCCCAATGAGTGACATGGAAAATCGGGTAAAGACACCCAGGACGTTTAAGAGAGTATAGCCTAACTCCGTAGCCCTGTCAAAATAGGGTGTTGAGGTAGCGAGCTCATCCTCCTTGAAAACCCTTAGTGGGTCCGCCGTGGGGTGGTCGATGTTGAGGTCTGCAAGCGTGAGCGTGGGGAGAGGGGACGCAGGAAATATAATCTGCAGAGGGACAGAGTGGGTGTTGTTCAACCGACCGTTCGTAGTGTAGGAGTTGACAATCGTGAAGCTAGTGGTGGAAGGGTTAAAGAAGCTGTCAGGGGTGAAGAGGTCCAAAGCCATAACATCACCCCTGCCAAAAAACCGGGGCAGAAGGGAAACAGTTGATAAAAAGGAACTCTAAACGTAAAAGGCAACTTGGGGCTTGCAGCCGCTATTGGTGGGGGGGGGAAACGCCGAAAACAAATTAAAAGAAGGAGGTTTGCCCCTGTAGACCGGGAGGTCCTGCAGCGCAACAAGAGAGGGGGGTTGGGCCAATTGTTTAAAAGACTCAAAAAGGGAAAGAAACACATCCTAGCTCCCTAGGCAGTTGTATTGAACGAGTGTGAAGGGCGTCGGCGGGAGGGGGGAGGCCCGCTCGCCATCCCATGGCGTTTGGGTGTGCTGCATTAACGGGGCAGGCCCGAGGGGCTTCTACTCAGTGGAGAGGGGCTGACGGGCTCCACGGGAGAGAGCGTCCGACGGCCTTGGGTGGGCGCTAAGGGGGCTGGAAGTATCGTTGAGCTTCTGGCTCTTGGAGTAGCCATCTCGAACGCCGACTGGAGAGAGCGGGTGGGTGAAGCAGGTGACGAGAGGTCATCCTGGTCGGTGGCCGTGTCCATTTCGTCGCCAATGGGTGGCGGGGAACAATCGTTTCGGCAGCAGTGGAACGCGTGAGAGCGGGCGGTGACGGACAGGATTCAGAATCCCTGTTAGTCGCAGTATGGGGCCCGCAGCAGTTGATGCAGCGTGGCGGTGAGGAAGACCAACAGCCCGGAATAGCCTTAAGGTTGCCACCTCCAGGGCAGGTGGGGTTAGGGTATCGGTGCATTGCACGGGTGTGGGTGAGGGAGTAGATGGGGCACACAGCATCGGTAGAGGGCCACCTGGGGGCGACATGGCCGTATCCCCAGCAGTTCTTACACTGCGTGTACCGATTGGAGGAGTATCCGTGTTCAACCGTTCTTCGGCGTGAGAAGAGATCGATCGAGGAGCCAATTGTCGGGACTTCCCCGGGGTCGACCGAGACAATAATGGACGTGGCAAGCTTGCCCTCTCTGGCCTGTGCGTTTGGGTTGAGGTATCTGGCGGGGAGGATCTGTATGTCCTTAGAGTTAAGAATTGATTCCGCAAGGCAGGGGAAGTGTTCGTTCGGGTTTTCTGGAAGGAAGGCGATGGGGAGAGAGTGGATGGCGAGTTGGGCCACGTTGGTGGCGAGGCGGAAGGGCAACCAGGGAGAGTCTCCCACCGGGAAAGACTTGTTGAGCTGGGAGGAAAGGGCGTCGAAGTAGGTGCGAAGGCGGCCACGGGGATGGCAGGGCCGTTGACGAGGAGGGTGACGGATCCGCGGTCATTGACCTTGGTAGTAACTGCCAGGGGGAGGATACAGTTCGCATCACTAAGGACACGGGCAGCGATGTCGGGGAAGGTGGCTACGATAAGAGACGCTTGTGCGTGCTCGGAGGGGGAGGAACAAGGAGCGAAGAACCTTCTTTCGGCCGTGAGGAGCGACTTCGGTACCTGGCTGACAGGCACACTGTTGCTGGCTGAGGCGACTTTGGCGGCCGTGAGGGAGCTCATATTCTTTTTGCCCTTGGTAGCGCTGGACGAGGCGGCCTTGGCATACGATGGATTGGGTTTGGGGCAGTCAGGGGCGAGATGCCCAGCGATGAAGGTGGTGGGGTCAGGGTACTTGCCCTCTCGGAAAGCGTTCGCTTCCCACGAATCATTAAACTTGTGCGCCTACGCCCGGGGGTCGCCGTAGAAGGAGCAGGTATCGGTAGGGTTCGTTACGGGCCTGGTCCAATTCCCCGCCCAGCCCCGCTAAACGGCTCGGGGCGGGGCCTGGTATTTTACGGTTCCCTGCCCCTGCCCCCGGCCCTGCCCGTGCCCCAGAGGGGTCCCCGTTAAAACAGGTGGGGAGAAACGGGGCCCCATCCAGGGAATGAGCGGGGACTCGCCCCGGACGGGGGCGGCCCGGGGATCACCCCCAAAATAACCCCCCCGGCCCATTGTAAGGGCAGGTCCGGGCGAGTGAAAACCCGCCCCGCCCCGCCCTGTAACGAACTCTAGGTGTCGGGGTCATACCTCGGTATGTCCGGATAGAATGAGGACGAGGACCCCTAACTGTGGGGGGGTGCACAGGTCTTAGACCTGTGTGGAGGCCACGCGGGGGTGGTGCTTGTCGTAGCCCCGCATGGGGGGCCAGGAGGCCTAGTGGGGCCTTCTGCTGGATGTGTGGTGGTACCAGCAGGGGAAACTGCAGGCCGAGTGGGGGCGGGCGCTTGGGTCTTGGGGCCCACGAGCCTATGTGACACGTCACGTAAGGCTGCGTGGATAGGGGCGAGAGGCCCTTCGAGTGCCGGCCAGGTTGGGAGGGTTGCAACCCTCGCTTGGATGTTGCCTGATTGGGTTGTTATGGTGTCGAGCTGACGCGTCATGGAGGCGAGCGCGTTCAGGGTGGAGCAGGAGAGGGGGACGAGGATGATCCCCCTGTCTGAAAGTTCTGAGAGTTGCTCGTCATTGAGGATGGGGAGTTGGACCGAAGTGAAGTTCCGCCTTTGACGGGTCTCGCCAACGAAGGCACATATGTAGAGGTGGGACTCGGTGAGGTCCGGGGAGGATGATTGCCTTGAAGGAGCCCTTGAAGAGTTTCTCGAAGAGGGGAGGGGGGGGAGGTCTTCCATCTTGACGATAGGGCATCAGGGACGCCAGGCCTGAAATGCAGAAGGAGTTAGGGGGCGAGAGGGGATCGTGCACTGAACGACGTGGAGTTGTGATTTCAATGACTGGAGATGTGGGGGGCACGGAAGGAAATAAGGAGCTTTTTTTTTCTTTTTTTTCTTTTTTTATATCATATATTCATTGTTAAGGTACAAGAAATCGTATGGCGCCCTAGCTATGGCGAAAACAAAACCCAAAAGCCAAGAGGAACTAACAAAGGAAATATCCGGAACCATCTATGTTTAACTGGGGTCCGTACAGGTCCCAGGCCCACATACGGGCACGAAATTCAAACAAGTAATTGAAGAAAAGCCCTTCCTTAACCGGCAGACAGCATGAAAAAACCAACAATAGCAAACAAATGTAAACCTAGCGTTCCTGAGATGACAAAAAGTAACCAAAGGAAACAACATTAGACGACCAGGAAGAAACAGAGCCTACGGAGGAGGACGGGCGGGAAAACATGCCCGTGGGGAAAGCAGAGGCCGTGGACCTTATGAATCGGGTTAGCCCGCCCAGGAGGGCTATTGAGGACCATACGGGGGTGTCCGGGCCTAGTTCAGTCACCCCCAGAAGGTGGCGGATCCTGGCTGGCCTCTTTGCTAAACAGTGGAGAATGGCGTGGTCGAAGGTCTCTGGGGCCTCCTGGCAGCTGGGGCAGGTGGGCCGGGCAGTGTCGTCCCATGATGGGTGGCCGCGGAGGTAGTTCTTCCCAGACCTCATCTGGTCTAGGCGACCCGCGTCGAATTTGGAGAGGCCCATAAACGGGTGGGGCTTTAGTGAGGGGCGGTAGGCGTACCTTGCCGGGCCTGGTGCTTCCTTCTCCACTTCCTCCATGAGGAGGTTCCTGCCTAGGATTTTGCGCTGGGGGTAGGCGCGGCCAGAGGGCGGCGTAGGGTACATCTCGCCGAGCTGGTGCTGGAAGGTTACAGGGAGGGGAGCGGACCTGTCGGGGCCGAGGATGAATAGCATTGAGTGTGGGAGGGCCTCTAGATGGAGGTGCATTCTGTTCTTAGCGGGGGGTCTTGTCTGGAGCCACAGGTGGGGCAGGCGACCCCCATAGTTGCCACGGGAGAGGGCTCTGTGATAAGGGGCGTGGCGATGCAGCGAGGGCTTCTGGAGGGAGGGGGGTAGCCTAGCGGCAGCTGGGTTGATCTCCGTGGGAGAGCACATCACCCTGAGGCACGCAAGATGGTACTTGTACGCTACGAGGAGGTGGAGCGGAGGGAGGCAGGCCTCAACGGACAAGATATCGGTAGGGGTGCAAGAGAAACAGTTGGTGGTCCACCTCTGGACCTTATGCTAGTAGGCAGCGAGCTTCCTCATCATGTGAGCAGTGGGCTTGAAAGCATCCGCACCGTAGCTGAGGATGGGGAACAAGAGGAAGAAGGCCAAATGGTGGCAGAGGAAAGGAGGTAGGCCCATTCCTGGGGGGGAGAGCCTTTTGACGGCCACGAAGGCGGCTTGGGCCTTGGCTAGTCTCTTGGTCAAGTGAGGGGTCGTGGAGATTGAGGGGATGAACCAGTAGCCCAGCCAGCAGACCACATCCTTTGGGGGGAACATGGCACCATCAAGGTGGATTGGGGAGCGGGAGATCGGACCTCTGTCCCTGTTGGTCCGCCAGTGGATCTGCTCTATTTTGGGGATTGAGAAGCCCACACCCAGACGTGCCCCTTTGGCCTTCAGCGTTGCGTAATGCCTCTGCAGGATCTGGATGTTAGGCCGGTAGGACGTAGACGATACCGTCAGACCGAAGTTGTCAACATAAGAGAGGGTGAGACCCTGAGGGATCTCACAGTGCAGCTGGCAAACGTATATAATGGAGAAGAGGGGGGAAATTGGGGAACCATGGGGGGTGCCCACCGTGACTGGGGCGAAGACCATAGGCGATCCTTGGTAGAGTAGGCGGCATGTCCTGCCGGAGAGGAAGGACCTGGTCCAGGACACTAGGTATGGATTTACACCCTTCACTCACAGGATGCTGCAAAGGGTCGACGGGTTAACGTTGTCGAACCCCCCTTTTATGTCCAGGAAAACCGTATACACTTTGTTCCTGGCCAGCTGAAGGGTCCTTATTTCGTGGATTAGTGTGACGGTCGCGTCGGAGGCCAAGAGCCCGGCCAACGATCCGCACTGGTGGGGGTTGAGGAGGCCGACCAACCGCGCCACACACGAGAGTCTCGAGTTCATGATCCTATCGAGGATCTCAGGAAATGTTTGGAGGAGGACAATAACACCAAAGGAGGAGGGGGGGCTTTACGAAGGCTTCCCTGGCTTGTCTGGCACAATGCCGTCCGCCTTTTTGAGGGTGGGAGGGTGCAAGCCATGGGCAACCAGTGGAGCATGAAGGTCGTGGATCAGGTGTGGAGCCACACGATGAATTCTTTTCCACGCGGAATTGGGGGTCATGTCCGGACCAGGGGCTGATGAGGGTGAGGAGCGGGCAAGGTCCCTGCCCACTTCGTCCGCTGCCAGGGCCGGGCAGTCCTTAAACGGGAGCAGCATGGTGTCAAATGACCTGGCCAGTTCACCTGGGAAGAAATGGTCGAGGAGGGCCCTATTGAGATCCACAGGGGTGTTGGCGCCCAGAAGTGATGAAGCTAATGGAAAGCACAAAAGATGAAGGGAACGAAAGAGCGATCTCTACGGACAGTGAGTGGAGCAATCAAGGAAGGGCGGAACATTAAGATAGATGGCTGCTCTCTCTCTAGCTGCGGACAAGCCTGGAGATATATCTCCCCGTCTACTTAACAACAATAAAGTACTCCCGAAACCCAACGCAATCCAAAGAAACACACGCAGCTAACTAAACCTAATCCCTAATGATCACAAACAAACTAGACTCATGCTGATATCCCATCATCCTAAGGCCTATGCCCTGCCGTGTACTAACTCCCATCTGTCTAGTGACAAAGGGTATGAAAGAAATCATAAAACCAAATACCGATACCTCATACCCTATGTCTAAACACATCAACGAACCCATAAAGGAAATATCGTATGCCTAGCCACATAGGATGTAAAAACAACAACCTGTGGGAAAATACCTGACAGCCGGAAGAACAAGAAACCCCCTGCCCTAAACCAACCCGTCTCCTAGCTGCATATCCGTATAATGCATATGCGCACAACCCTCTAACCGCATGCCCTATAGGCAATCCAACACTCCCCCTGCCTGTAGTGCATGCCTAAAAAACACTACGGAACTCAGCCCAGTGTCTCCCCCGCTCTCGCCATACCAATCAACTCCAAAAAACGCCTATGACCATCTCCCGCCAAAGTCTTCGTAAACCCATCTGCCACCATCTAACTTGTTTCACAATAGCGTAAACCAACCTCTCCACCAGCAACCCTATCCCAAATACCATGATACTTCAAACCAATCGACTTATGACTCGTCTTGATATGCCCATCACCGATATTCGCAATACAGGCCTGATTGTCGCAATGGAGGATAGTTGTAAACTTTGGAGGAGCGACATCGAAGTAGGTAGAATGAGATTTGTCAACAACCTGTGAGGGATGAAGATGAGATTCCCCAATCAGATGCTCAAAGCCAATTTCGCTAAGAAGGCCACACATCCATTTCAGCTGCGAAACAGTATATGCACAGGCGACGAACTCAGCTTCCGCTGTCGACTGAGACCAGGTAGGCTGCCTTGTCGACCGTCAAGAGACTATCCCCCGCGTTCCAAGGCGTGCGGCATACCCCCTCGTCAACTTCAATGTTGCCGGGTCTTCATCCCAGTCCGAATCAGCATACCTGATCAGCAACCCACCATTAAACTGAGAACCGGTAAAGCCTTCCAGTTGTGTGAGGTCTCCCCAGAAAGTAAG
>Ga0307510_10009818_pt1 | contig 11389 bp, 10 predicted proteins | sample 12_EM_MG_FD_207224 | JGI IMG/M metagenome (GOLD analysis project Ga0307510, IMG submission 207224) | Populus trichocarpa ectomycorrhiza microbial communities from riparian zone in the Pacific Northwest, United States - 12_EM | ecosystem: Host-associated > Plants > Roots > Unclassified | place... | reverse complement strand
GCGACCAGGTCGTCGGCGGCGCCGATCTTCAACTTCAGCATCGGTCGGCGGGCGTTGGCGCGGGCCGCCTCGGCCATCTCGTCGGGCGAGGCGATGCTGATCGTGTAGCAGGTCTTCACCGGGTCGAGCCGAGCGAGGCCCGCCAGCGTCCAGGCCCGCACCCCCGCGCGCTTGGCCTCCAGGTCCCAGAGCGCGCAGTCGAGTGCGTTGCGCGCCGCACCCGCCGGCAAGAGCCGCGGCAGGTCCGCCCGGTCGGCGCCGGCCTCGATCTCGGCGCGCACGGCCTCGATCTGGGCGATCACACCCGCGGTAGTCTCGCCATAGCGGGCGTAGGGCACGGCCTCGCCACGACCACGCCGGCCGGCGTTGGCGATGTCGGCGACCACGACCTCAGCCTCAGTCTTTGAGCCGCGGGAAATGACGAAGGCGGCGGCGAGCGGCCAGCGCTCCGAACGGACGCCGAGCCGCGCCACGGTGCTAGACCGCGTCTCCCTGCGCGGCGTCGAGCAGGAGATAGAGGCGCCCGGCCTCGTCGCCTAAGAGGCTGGCCATCAGGAAGCCCTCCGGATCGCGCACCACCGCGTCATCCACCAGCGTCTGGTAGCGGCGGACATAAACCTGCGCCTGGCGCTTGACGCCGTCGTCGGTGAAGAGCCTGCGCGCAATGCGCCGCGTCGCGGCCGGCGCCAGGCGCTTGACCACCTCGCGCGCGCCCTCCAGGTCGCCGGTCTGCACGGCCGCGGCGATCTCGTCGATCCGCGCCTTGGGCAGCAGCTTTCCGGGCTCGACGCCCATCTTGGCGAGTTCGGCCTCCAGCTGGTCCTGCAGCCGCTCGCCCTCGGCGTCGGCGCCATCGATGGAGGCCAAGAGGTCCTTCCAGGTCCACTCGCCCTCCGGCGGGTCCTCACCGTCCGACAGCGGCCCGCCGGCGGCCTCGAACACGGCCGAAAATTCCTCGTCGGTGGCTGTGGGCGTCAACTTCAGGCGTGGCCGCAGCTTCTCCGCCAGGGTGGGATCGACGGGCTCCAGCTCCGTCTGCGGCGCAGGCCGGCCCGCCGCGAGCGGCTCCATCAGGTCTTCCAGCGCCAGCGCGCCGTCGTCGGCGTCTTCCGCGTCCGTTTCGATCGCCGGTTCAGGCGCCGGCGTCCGGCGCGCAGCCCTGGGTGGCGGCGTGAACCCACTCAGCGGCGGCGCGGAGGCCGCGCTGCCCATCAGCCGCACCGCCTCGCTCAGCATCTCGAAGTTGCGACGCACCCGGTCCTGGAAAGCCGCGTCGATGGCCTGGGCCTCCTCGGCCGTGCGGCGGGCCTGGGCCATCAGCTCGTCCATGCCCTTGGCGACGGTCGTACGGACCAGGTCGACCTGGCCGCGGGCGCTCACCGGCAGGCGCGCGGCCCGCTGCTCGAGCTCGGTCATCATGTCCTGCAGCTCCGCCAGCGTGGCGCGGGCGGACGCCGCGCCGGCCTCGAGCTTCAGGGCCGTCGCCGCCCCCGCCTCATCGACCATCGCCGAGGACTGTTCGACCAGCGTGCGCGCCTCCGCGAGGCGGGCCTCGAACACCTGGTTGGCCTTCTGGCCGGCCGAGAGGGCGGCTTCGGAGAGCTGGTCCACCTGTTCGCGGGCCGAAGCGGCGTGGCTGGCGGCGGCCGCGCGGGTCTCCTCGGCTGCGGCGGCGAGCGCATCGATGGCGGCGCGGGTCTGGGTCTCCAGCTTGGCGCGCTCCTCGGCGGCGGCGGCCGAGACGGATTCCAGCGACAGCACCGTCGACTGGCCGAACTCTTCGCGCTCGGCCTGGGCGGTCTCGGCCAGATCGCGGAACTGGGCTGCGGCGTCGGCCATCAGCTGGCGCAGGCTGTCGCCGCCCTTCAGCGCCCGATCGTTCATCTCGGCGGCCGAGAGCCGGGCCTGGCTGATGAACTCGCCCAGCGTGGCCGCATGGGCGTCGGCGTTGGCCGTGAAGGTCATGTGGTCGGACTGCAGCGCCTGGGCCAGCGTCACCAGGGCGGTGCGCTGGTCGCCGAGGCCGCCCTCGACGGCCCGGATCTGGTCGGCGACGCCGAGGCCGGCGGTCTCCAGCCGGGCGATGTGGCGGGTCAGGTCCTCGCCGGCGGTGCGGGCCGCGTCGCTGGTCTCGCCGGCCGCGGCGGCCAGGTCGGCCGCGCGGGCGGCGAGCGTCGCCTCGGCTTCCCTGAGCTGCGTCTCGGCCAGATCGGAGGCTTCGGCCACCATGCGGGCGTGCTGGGTGATGCTGTCGACCACCTTGGCGGCCTGCAGGTCCAGGCTCTGGGCCATGGCGCCCATCTCGGCCCGTTCGCGGCTGAGGGTGCCGGTCAGCTGATGGGCGATATGCACCGACTGCTGGGTGCCCTCCGCCAGCCGCTCGGTTTCGCCGGCCACGGCCTCGCGCAGCGCCAGCAGGGACTCGCGGGCCTGGTCGGCGGCGGCGCCGGCATGCAGGATCTCGTCGCGGACCACCTGCACCACCTGGCCGGCGCGGGCGGCGGCGGCGATAGCTGGGGCCAGCATGTCCTCGGCCATGGCCTTGGCCCGCCGCGCCTCGGCGGCCAGCTTCTGGCCCTGGCGCAGCATATAAGCCGCCCCGAACACGAAGAAGGCGGGCCCGATGGCCAGGAGGCCGAAGACCACCATGGCGAAGGTGTCGTTGAGCAGCGGAGCCACGCCCGCGCGGTAGCCCACCGCAAAGGCGATGGGGGCCAGCGCCCAAAGCACGGCCACGACGAAGGCGATGAGATAGATCGGCCAGGCCGGCGGCGGGCGGAAAGCGTCGATCGTCGGTGCGGGGTCGGCCTGCGCCTCGGTTCGGCGCACCGGCGTGCGGGCGGACGCGGTGGCTACGGCGCGCTTCTGCGGCGGCGGCTCCAGCGGGGCCGAGGGATCGGCATGCTCGAGAGGCTGGTCGAGGGCGAGCTTCACCCCCGCCTCGGCGGCAGGACCGGCGTCGGCCGCGACCAAGCGCTCGTCCGCGGCGGCGCCGAAGTCCGCCGGCAGGGTCCGCTTCCTGGTCTTCATTCGCGCTTTCGCCCTTCGCTCGCCCGCAGCCGGCCCGCCCCCGCGCCACGCAAAGAAGGATTACCCGCGATGGGTCGCGACGCAAACAGCCGAGCGGCGGTTGGAACGGTTCAGAGGCGCGATGTCACGGGCACAGGCCCCGCGGAAAGCCGGCTCAGACCTTGACGGCGCTGGTATGAACGCGCGCGCGCTGCTGGTCCGGGCAATTCGACAGCTTCTGGGCCTTGCGGTGACTGCGGGCCACCACGCGTTCCGATACCGGTGTCGCGCGTTGCTCAAACTGCGGCGTGTCGAGCGCCACGCCGAAATGCGAGAAGGCGATGGCCGACGAATGCACCACCACGGCGGCGACCAATTCCGTAAATGTCGTCATCTGGCCCTCCCCGCTGCGCTCTCGGTCGATTCCGTCGATCACGGGTATACGTGAAGCGCCGCCGTTGCGCGACGGTGTGACGCCATGAAATTTGCGTAATGTTTCCAGGCGCAACCGAGAACGGTTCAGTCGTTGAAGACCACCGTCTTGCGGCCGTTCAGCAGCACGCGGTCCTCCAGCGTCCAGCGCACCGCGCGGGCCAGCACCCGGCGTTCGATGTCGCGGCCTTTGCGGATCAGGTCCTTCGGCGCGTCTCGATGGCTGATCCGCTCCACGTCCTGTTCGATGATCGGCCCCTCGTCGAGATCGGGCGTCACGAAGTGGGCGGTGGCGCCGATCACCTTCACGCCGCGGGCATGAGCCTGGTGATAGGGCCTTGCGCCCTTGAAGCCCGGCAGGAAGGAATGGTGGATATTGATGCAGCGGCCCGCCAGCTTGGTCGAAAGCTCGTCCGAGAGCACCTGCATGTAGCGGGCGAGGACGACGAGTTCGGCGCGGGTTTCCTCGACAAGGCGCCAGATCGCGGCCTCCTGCTCGGATTTCGTCTCCGGCGTCACTGGCAGGTGGTGGAAGGCGACGCCCTTCAGGTCCGTGTGGGGGAAGGTCGAGGCGGGATGGTTCGAGACCACGCAGGCCAGGTCCATCGGCAGTTCGCCTTGCCGCCAGCGCCAGATCAGGTCCGCCAGGCAGTGGTCGGTCTGCGAGGCCAGGATCATCACCCGACGACGCTGTTTGCGGTCGCGCAGGGTCCAGGTCATGGCGAAGCCCTCGGCCAGCGCCGCGAAGGCGATCCGCAGCGGCTCCTGCCCTTCGGCGACCAAATCGAACACCACGCGCATGAAGAAGCGGCCGGTTTCCTCGTCGTCGTATTGCTGGGCGTCGAGGATATTGGCGCCGTGCTCGAAGAGCAGGGTCGCGACGCGAGCCACGATGCCGGTGCGGTCAGGGCAGGAGAGTGTGAGGATCATGACGCGGCGGGTCGCAGTTGGCCGTGGCCGCGTCAAGCCTCGCGGCGAGCCCGCCAGGCCCGCACGGCCCAGAATCCGAGCACGGCGAGCACCAGGGCGCCGGCCGCAACGAGCGTCCACCGCCCTGCATGGCGACCACCGAATATCCGCTGCACAGTCTCGCCGAACAGATAGCCCGCCGCGGTGAAGGCCGTGGCCCAGATCACGGCGCCCAGCAGGTTCAGCACGGTGAAGCGCCAGGTCGGCACCTGCGACACGCCGATGGCGATCGGGCTGGCGAGCCGCAGGCCGAAGATGAAGCGGAACACCAGGATGTAGGTGATCGGGAAGCGCTCGATGAAGTGAAGGGCGCGGGCGAAGGCCGCCTGCTCCCTGACGCGCACCACGTAGCGATGCGAGCGAAACCGGCGACCGGCGACGAACAGCAGGTGGTCCAGGATCCCGGAGCCCGCCGTCGCGCTGCCAAGCGTCAACCACAACGCCAGAAGGTGCTGGCGCGCCAGAAGGCCGCCCACCACCACCGCCGTCTGGCCCTCGAACGCCGCGCCCAGGAACACGCCGATCGCGCCGAATTTCGTGAGGAAGTCTTCCATCGCCTCGCCGCACCGCTTCGGAGGCGGGCTCATAGCACGGCGTGGCGGTGGAAGGTTCCTTGGACGTCAGGCCGCGAGCCTGCCCTTGAAGGTGGCGCCCTCGTGGCCCAGCAGCCACGCCTTGCGGGACAGGCCGCCGCCGTAGCCGGTGAGCGAGCCGTTGGTCCCGATCACCCGGTGACAGGGCACGACAACCGCGACCGGATTGGCGCCGTTGGCCAGGCCCACCGCGCGTACGGCGCTCGGCCGCCCGATGCGGTCGGCCAGGCCCGCATAGCTCAGGGTCTCGCCGGGCGGGATGGTGCAGAGGGTCTCCCAGACCTTCAGCTGGAACGCCGTGCCCGACGCCTTCCACGGCACGGCGTCAAGGGCCGAGGCGTCGCCCTTGAAATAGGCTTCGAACGGGGCCCGCACCGGCGCCGGCGCCCGTCCCTCCTGCAGCCGGGCCTTGGGATAGTGCCTGCCGATCCAGGCCAGCATGTGGGCCTCGTAGTCGGTCCAGTTGAAGGCGCGCAGATAGTCCGCCTCATCGGTGACCAGCAGCGCGGTCCCGATCGGCGTCGCCAGGCGATCCAGGGTCAGGGTTTCAGGCTGCACGACGGGCATCGGTCTTGGTCCTCTTGGTCTGGGCGGAGGTCACCGCCGCTTTTTCGGGTTGGACGGCGTCGGCCGCCCAGAGGTGTTGCGCGGCATAGGCCCGCCATGGCCGCCAGGCCTCGGCGCGCGCCAGCAACTCGGCGGGACTGGGTCTGAGGCCGGTCTCATCGGCCATGGCCCGCATCAGGCCGATGTCGGCCTGTGGGAAGGCGTCGGGTTCGCGCAGCTCGCGAAGCGCAATGTACTGCGCCGTCCATTCGCCGACCCCCGGCAGGGCCTTCAGGGCGGCTATGGCGCTTTCCAGGTCCGCCCGTGGCGTGAAGATCGTCGGGTCGGCCGCGACCGTGCGGGCCAGCGCCTCCAGCGCCGCGCCGCGGGCCTTGGGCATCCCCAGCGCGGCGATGTCCTGGCCCACCAGGCGGTCGGGCGTCGGGAAGACGCGGGAAAGACCCAGCTTCACCGCGGCCGGATCGTCGATCGACTCGCCATAGGCCTCCACCAGCTTGGCCGCGAGGCCGCGGGCGGCGGTGACGGTGACCTGCTGGCCAAGGATGGCGCGGACCGCCAGCTCGAAGCCGTCCCACGCCCCGGGCGCGCGCAGACCGGGCCGCGCGGCGACGAGGGGGGCCAGCACCGGATCCTGGCCGAGGTGCGCGCCGATCAGGCCGGGGTCGGCCGCCAGGTCGAAGACCCGGCGGATGCGCGCGATGACGGCCGGCAGGGCCCGGACCTTCGGAAAGTGAATCTGCGCCACAAGGAAGGCGCCCGAGCCCGGCGTCACGATCACCACGCCCCGCTCGCCGTCGACGGTCAGCGTGCGGGCGTAGCGGCGCGCGGTCACCACCTCGACGCCGGGGATCGCGCGGGCCGAAAGGAAGTTGATCATAGCGGCCCAGTCGTAGGGCGCGCGGTAGGGCAGGCGCACGGTGATGCCGCTGGCCGCCGAACTCGCCTCCTCGGCGTTTGAGCGCCGCAGCGCGCCGGGCGGGCGGCCGAAGAGCTGCTGGAAGGTCTCGTTGAACCGCCGCACGCTGCCGAACCCGGACGCCAGCGCCACCTCGCCCATGGGCAGCAGGGTCTCCTGGATCAGCTGCTTGGCCAGCAGCACGCGACGGGTCTGGGCCACCGCGACCGGCGAGGCGCCCAGGTGCTGCTTGAACAGCCGGCGCAACTGGCGCTCGCCAACCCCCAGCCGCGAGGCGAGCGCGTCGACGTCGCCGGCGTCCATCGCCCCGCCCTCGATCAGGGCCAGGGCGCGCGAGACGGTGTTGGACGTGCCGCGCCACGCGCCCAGGTCCGGCGACGACTCCGGCCGGCAGCGCAGGCAGGGCCTGAAACCCGCCTCCTGGCACCCTGCGGCGGTCGGATAGAAGGTCATGTTCTGAGGCTTGGGCGTGCGCGCCGGGCAGATCGGGCGGCAGTAGATGCCGGTGGTCTTCACTGCGCCGAAGATGCGCCCGTCAAACCGCGGATCGCGGGTCAGGAAGGCGCGGCGGCAGGCTTCGAAATCCATATCCATGCCGAATAGATGGGCGCTCGACGCCCGGATGTCTCGCGGTTTTCGGACATCCATGGGCGTGGCAGAGGCCGGCCCGCAAAACCATTCCGGCCGCGCTTGCGTCCTTCCACGGACCTGGGGCGTACATTTTGCAACGCGGCGCTCGCGCAACCCTCGCTGTTCGACTTCGACACACTGTTCAGCGATGACGTGCACGCTTTTCCCCGAGGCTGGGGCCTTTTTGATGCTGTTGTGGCTGACACTGTCGATTGCGATCGCGCTTTGCGCGCTGGCGATCGCCGTCGTCGTCATGATGCGTCGGGCCGAGCGCCGCGCCAGACACGCCCTCTATGTCGCCCTCGGCGTCGGCGACGACCTGATCGCCGCCCTGATGACCCAGAAGGGACCGGTCTCGGCCCAGATGGCGCTCGTCCGCCAGACCAGCATCATCGCGGGCCCACGCCCGGACGAGATGCCCAGTCGTGACGCCGGCCACCGCGCCTTCCGCTACACCCGCGCCCTGAACGGCACGCGCACGGCCAGCCAGGCCCGCGCCGCCCGTCGCAACACCGCCCAAGACCACCGCGACCCCTCCTGAAACGGCCAAGCGTTTTCTGGCGAATCCGCAATTATTCATCACTTGGCCAGATGGTCGCGCCGTGGCAGTTGCCTGCAGCGTGCGTAAGGGGAGTGGTATCGTGCAGGCGGTGGTCCATGACGGCTGAGGCAGGCGCTGCGTCGAAGACCTCCACCCATTTCAACTCATTGGACGGCGCGCGAGGGATCGCAGCCTTCCTGGTGATGATCGGTCACTCGGCCTACGTCTTTCGGGACAGCGGCGCGCCCTCGGAGGCGATCGGTTCGGTCCTGCGTTCGATCTCCCGACTGGGACACCCGGCCGTAATCCTGTTTTTCGTCCTCAGCGGGTTCGTCCTCTACGTGGCGAACTGGCGCAAGACCGCCTTGTGGTCGATCTATGTCGTCCGAAGGCTGTTCAGGCTCTATCCCGCTCTTCTGGTCTCAATCGCCGCAGCCCTGGCCTTGCATCTCTGGCAGAACCCGCAGCCGGAACCTGGGCTTGGCGGCTGGACCAAATCCGGTTGGGTGTTCAGCGTCGACGGCCCGATGCTGCTGCGCCATCTGCTGATGGTCGGCGTCGGTCCCCGCGACATTCAATTGGACCCGGTGATCTGGAGCCTGGTGCTCGAACTGCGCTTCTCGATCGTGTTCCTGGCGCTGGCCGCTCTCTGCCGCCGCAGCCGATGGATGTTCGTAGCGCTGTCGCTCGCGTCCTACGCGGCGGGGCTGCTCCTTGCGCAGCACCTGGGCCTGAGGTCGCCTTATCTGACCGGCCGCACCGGGCTTGGGTCGCTGGCCGTCACGCTCTTCTACCTGCCGGCGTTCTCGTTCGGCATCCTGGCCGCGGACCTCTTCCTCTCCCGGCCACGCTGGCGGCTGTGGCGGATCCCTGCCTGGTCGCACATACCCGTAGCGCTGATCGCGCTCGTTGCGGCGAAGGTGGTCGACAACGACCTCATGTGGGCCGCGTCCTGCGTCGTGGTGATCCTGGCGGCCTGCCTGCAAGGTCCGCTGCGCGGCCTGCTCCAGCTAGGCCCATGCACCTTCCTCGGCCGGATCTCCTACAGCCTCTATCTGATCCACTTCCCGATCCTGATGGCCGCCACCTACCTATGCCATCCGCAAATTCCGCTGATCGTCCCAGTGCTGCTGGCGCCGATCCTATCGATCGGTCTGGCGACGCTGATGCAGAGCTGCATCGAGCTGCCGGGCATCGAGGCCGGCAAACGGGTCGGCGCGGCCATGGCGCGCTGGCGCACGGCGGCCGCGCGGCCCGACGCCAGCGATCCCAGACCGAATTAACCGCTTCCTTAGGGCCCATGATGCAGGGTCCGCCCGACACAAGAGGCGGACGAACTCCCATGCCCTATGACGCGAGCGCGAACAGTACCGCGCCGTCACAGCATCGCCGCGGGCCCCTGCGCCCGAACCGGCTGACCAGCGCCCGCGCGCGGGTCGGCGGCGGCACCCTGACTCGCCTGGTCCAGCTGACCGACTTCGCCATCCTGCTCGCCTTCCTCGCCAACAGCTGGCTCGGGGACGACGGAGTCGCCGTCACAGGCCTGATGGCCGCCGGCTCAGCGCTCAGCGTGGCCACCTTGGTCAGCTTCGACGCCTATCACCTCGGCCCCCGGGAGCGGGCGACGCGGCACATCTACCGCGTGATCGGCGCGGTCGGCGCGGCCGGCCTGGTCCTGCTGACCTTCGCCCACCTTTTCCCGCTCGCCGAGCGCGCGCCCAACGTGCTGCACATCGTCGACTGGTGCCTGGCCGCCGCGGCCACGCTCGCCGCCTCGCACGCGACCTGGTTCGCCTATATCCACCGCCTGCGCCGCCAGGGGCTGCTGACGCCTAACCTGATGATCGTCGGCGCGACCCCCTCGGCCCAGCGGCTGATCACGGCGGCGCTAGCCAGCCGCGACGTCAATATCCTGGGCGTGTTCGACGATCGGGACGGCGCGCGCCGTCCCGAGCACATCTCCGGCGTCCCTGTGCTGGGGCGCACCTCCGCCATCAAGACCCATCGGCTCCTGCCCTATGTCGATCGGATCGTCGTCGCCGTGCCGCCCAACGCCCAGGCGCGCATCGCCCAGCTCATCGCCAAGCTGGCCTCGGTTCCCAACGCGGTCAGCCTGCTGGTGGAGAACGACGACGCCGCCAGCGAACAGGCCGCCCACGAACGGCTGCTGGACATGCCCCTGGCGCATCTGGCCGGCGCGAAGCAGGGCGTCACCCGCGCGATCCTGAAGCGAACCATGGACCTGACGCTGAGCATCGCCGCCGCAGTCGCCCTGATCCCGCTCCTGATCACGGTCGCCATCGCCATCCGCCTCGACAGCCCCGGGCCCGTGCTCTTCAAGCAGCGCCGCCACGGCTACCTCGACGAGGAGATCCTGGTTTGGAAATTCCGCTCCATGCGGGTCGAGACCTCCGATTACACCGCCAGCCGCCAGGTCACCGCGGACGACGATCGCGTGACCCGGGTCGGCCGCTTCATCCGCAAGACCAGCCTCGACGAGCTGCCGCAGCTCTGGAACGTGATCCGAGGCGAGATGTCCCTGGTCGGCCCGCGCCCGCACGCCATCGGCATGCTGAGCGGCGGCGACGAGGCCTCGAAGCTGGTGGAGACCTACGCCCACCGCCACCGCATGAAACCGGGCCTCACAGGCTGGGCGGCGGTCAACGGCTCGCGTGGGCCCGTCGACACGGCCGAGGCCGTACGCCGCCGGGTCTCGCTGGACCTGGAGTATGTCGAGCGCCAGTCGCTGTGGCTCGACATCGCCATCATCGCCCGCACCCTGCCCTGCGTGCTCGGCGACACCGCCAGCGTGCGCTGAAGCCTAGGGTTGGGCGGCGGCCGGTCTTGGGCGGTTCGCCGCCACCAGCTCCAGGATCGCGGCCGTCACCACCGCGGGCCGCTCGTTCATTATTAGGTGGCCTGACTTCACGATCCGCTGGTCGGATTTCAGGAAGCTCCGCGCCAAGTCGCGGTGCAGGCCCTGCCAGACCGCCGCGCCCGGGTCTTCCGGCCCCGCAGCCACCCCTGTCGGCGAGGCGGTGAGCACGATCGCCGGCACATCCTTCAGCAGGCCGCCGATCCGCTCCACCTCGTCGGAGGTGTCGGCGAAGAGCGTGTCGATCTCGGAGAGCTGGGTGCGCCATGTGCCGGGGCGCAGCGCGACCATCCGGGCGTGCAGCCCGCCGGTCTTCGGGACGCAGGCGGCATAGTCGTCGGCGGCCGAGGCGATCCTGCGGGCCGTCGTGGCCTCAAGGCAGCGCGCGACCCGCCGATGGATGCCCCCAACGCTGCCGGCGCCCGGCCCGAAAACCTCGGCCATGCGCTGGTCCTGATGTTCGATGGACGTGTCGACGAAGACCAAGCCCGCGGTCTCGTGCAGCCGCCGCGCCGCGAACAGGCGCGCGTAGAGGCCACCCGCCGAATGGCCGACGACGACGTAGGGCCCACGGATATTGGCCGCCTTCAGCGTCCGGTCGAGGTCGCGCGCGATCGCCGCCCCGTCGCGCGGCAGGGGACCGAGGTCGCTGAAGCCATAGCCGGCCCGATCGTACGAACAGACGCGCGTCATCGCGGCGACCTGCGGCTGCACCTTGCCCCAGGCGCTGGAACTGGCCCCGAAGCCGCTCTCGAGCAGGACGGTGGGCGAGCCCCTGCCGCTGCAACGCAGATTGATCCGGCGCCCGTACGAAAGCCGAACGAGCCGCCCGTGGCGGGCGAGACCCGCCTGCCAAT
>Ga0307510_10009816_pt1 | contig 11391 bp, 9 predicted proteins | sample 12_EM_MG_FD_207224 | JGI IMG/M metagenome (GOLD analysis project Ga0307510, IMG submission 207224) | Populus trichocarpa ectomycorrhiza microbial communities from riparian zone in the Pacific Northwest, United States - 12_EM | ecosystem: Host-associated > Plants > Roots > Unclassified | place... | reverse complement strand
GATGTGAGCAGCCGTTGGCGTCAGACAGATAGCGGACTCGAAGTGTCCGTGGTAAAAGCGCAACGTATCTATGACGATCACCGCTGGCCTAACCCTGTGGTGATAAAACTGGAGAACGTCGAACCAGCCTTCCGCACTGCCGCTGATGTACACACAGGAGCCAGCGCTATTGTTGATGGCAGGCCTGTCTTCTCCGGTAAAGCAGATGGACCCTGGAAAGGAGTAGTAAAGAAAGGATATTTTTATTACCGACCTTATGCGGGACAAGTAGAAACATTATATGCCGCTCCCTGGAAAAAGACGGATTCGGTTGCACTGGCTCCGGATGGCAGCTTCCGGCTGACCATGGCAGGCCTCGATAAAGGTCATGCTTATGAATACCGGGCAGCAGTCTCATACTATGGAGTGGAGATCAATGGGGAGAATAAGGTATTTCAGCTCGTTCCCGAACCAAAACTTATTGAATAAATCGAACAATTCAGATTATGGAAAGCAAAACCGCAGAAGAAAAATTGAACATCATGGGACTAAGCCTGCCGCCGGCGCCTGATCCTGTCGGTGTGTACAAACCTTACCTCATTGAAGGCAACTATCTCTATTTATCCGGGCATGGACCAGTACAGCATGACCGGAGTCTTATTATCGGTCGCATCGGCAGGGACATGGATGTGGAACAGGGCAAGCTGGCCGCGCGGCAGGTTGGCCTTACCATGCTGGCGACTATAATCAAACATATCGGAAGTCTCGATAAGATCAAACGGGTGATAAAAGTGCTGGGAATGGTCAATTGCACACCGGAATTTCTACGTCATCCGTACGTCATCAACGGGTGTAGCGAACTGTTCGCAGAAGTGTGGGGAAAGGATAATGGGGTGGGAGTGCGTAGTGCGGTTGGATTCGGATCGCTGCCGGATAATATTCCGGTGGAGATAGAAGCCGTGTTTCTTCTACACGACTAACAATTGTATTAGGGGATTCATTTTTATTGTCTGCCCGACATTTTTATGTAGGTTTGAAGTAGGAAAAAACCACCTGCGACCAATGGCTCCTACTCCAAAAGAAAAGAAAACTGAACTGGTAGCATTCGGTGAGCTGATGCTCCGATTGCATTGCCGCGAAGGCCGTCGTATTGTTCAAACCAATGCGTACGAAGTATATTATGCCGGAGCAGAAGCTAATGTCTGCGTACTGCTGTCCAGACTGGGCGTCCCCGTTGATTATATCACAAGGGTGCCGGAGAACGACATCGCCCGGGCGGGTATCGATCAGCTGCGGGGCCAGGGTGTAGGCACGGACAACATCGTTTTTGGCGGAGAAAAACTGGGGGTCTATTTTACCGAACCGGGCAATGGCATCCGACCTACCCGTGTCATCTATGACCGGGATGGTTCGGCTTATGCGACCATACAACCCGGTATTATAGACTGGCAAAATTCCTTGCCCACAGGAGCCACCTTTCATTGGTCAGGAGTGGCTGCTGCAGTCTCCCAGGGTGCTGCGGACGCTACAGCAGAGGCGCTTGCCGTAGCCCGCCAAAAGGGAATGCGGATCTCTGCTGATTTTAACTATCGAACCACGCTGTGGAAATACGGAAAGGCCCCCGGCGCCGTCATGCCGGACCTCCTGCAATACAGCCAGGTAGCCGTAGCAGACCTGGACTCGGCGGCTGTTTACTATGGGATAGAGACGGATCGGTCAGCCAGCTTTGAAGATCGTTTTCAACAGTGCAGCGCAGCCCTTCTGGAAAGAATACCAGGTCTGGAAGTGCTGGCCATGAGCTTCCGGACTACCCGCGGGATCCAGCATATCTATTCGGGCGCCCTGTTCTATAAAGGATCTTATTATTTTTCTCCCTATCAGGAGCTGCCTTTTGTGACAGACCAGATAGGCAGCGGTGACGCCTTCACAGGCGGTATGTTATATGGGTTGATGCGGGACTTGCCGCCACAGCAGATCATCGATTTTGCGGTAGCCTGCGGAGCTCTCAAACAAAGCATCACCGGCGACTGGGCACTTATCTCCCGGCAGGAAGTCGACGCATTCATCCGGAGCGGCTCTTCGGGCCGGATCATCCGGTAATTAAATATTTTTTATGTTGATCATAGATGCACACCTGGATCTGAGCATGAACGCAATGGAATGGAACCGCGATCTGCGTTTGCCCGTCGACGTTGTCAGAACCCGTGAAAAAGGATTGAGCGATAGACCCGATCGGGCCAAAGGCACGGTCTCTTTACCCGAATTGCGCCGTGGTGGCATCGGGCTGGTCGTGGCTACCCAGATAGCCCGTTATGTGGCGCCGGACAATCCCCTGCCGGGCTGGCATTCCCCCTGGCAAGCCTGGGCACAGACCCAGGGCCAGCTGGCCTGGTACAAGGCCATGGAAGAGGCCGGAGAAATGGTGATGATCCGCGACCTGCCATCTCTCGAAAAACATTTGTTGAGGTGGGCATCATCCGCCCCATCCCCTGACACCCGCCCCATCGGATACATCCTCAGCCTCGAAGGCGCCGACTCCATCGTCACACCCGACTACCTGCACCCCGCCTATGCCTACGGACTTCGGGCCATCGGCCCTGCCCATTACGGCCCCGGGCGTTATGCCAACGGGACGGATAGTACGGGAAAACTTAGTGCGGATGGGAAAAGCCTGTTGAGAGAGATGGACAAGCTCGGATTTATCCTGGATGCAACGCATTTGTGCGACGATGCGTTCTGGGATGCGATGGAATTGTATACAGGGCCTATATGGGCCAGCCACAATAATTGTCGTGCCTTAGTTGATCATAATCGCCAATTCAGCGATGATATGATCAGGGCGCTTGTCGCCAAAGGCGCAGTCATCGGCGGAGCGCTGGATGCCTGGATGATGGTGCCCGGATGGGTGAGAGGAACCTCCACACCTGAAGCCACACACTGCAATCTGGAAAAGGTCATCGACCACCTCGATCATATTTGTCAATTAGCCGGGAATGCCTTTCACGTAGGTCTGGGTACAGACCTCGACGGAGCTTTTGGTAAGGAACAATGTCCCTACGACCTGGAGACCATTGCGGATCTCCAAAAAATGCAGGGGCTCCTCGAAAAGCGGGGATATAGTGCCGATGATATTGAAAATGTCCTGCACGGCAACTGGCTGCGCTTCCTGCGAAAGGCCTGGGCCTGATTCGCAGCCTGTCTGCCACACCCGCGCCGAAACAGGATGCTATCCGCGTCTTCATTGCGCGCCTATTCCACGGGTGTCATCTTCAGACAAACCGGAGCGGGCACTTCGATCTTTTTGCCGCTATCCGTCAGCAGCCCCGTTTGCGGGTCGATCTTGAACACTATCACGCTCCTGCCATTCTGATTAGCGGCAAGCAACCAATGTCCCGTCGGGTCGATCATAAAATTACGGGGCGTTTTTCCCAGCGTCGACTGAAATCCTTTCAATGTCAATTTGCCCGTCGCAGGGGCGACCGAATAAATAGCGATACTATTGGCGTCGCCTCTGTTCGAGGCATATAAAAACTTTCCGTTGGGAGAGATATGAAGGTCCGCGCTGCCGATATTGCCGGTATAACCGGCAGGATGCGAAGACAACTGCTGGATCTGCTTCAGCTTGCCATTTGTATAATGAAACACGTCTACAGTACCCTTTAGCTCATTGATGAGATAGACATAGGGCTTGCCGGGATAAAAACAGGTGTGCCGGGGACCGGCGCCGGGATCCACCGTTACGATAGAGTCCGCTGCAGGGCTCAATGGCTTTTGAGCAGCCTGGTAATTGAACTGCTCGACAGAGATCTTGTCGAGCCCCAGGTCACAGACCAGCAAATATTTTTCATCGGGGGAAAGTATCGTAGAGTGCACATGCGCTCTTTCCTGGCGACCTGTATTGGGACCGCTGCCCGTATGCTGGATCGTTTGGGTAGCTGCGCCAAGGGTGCCGTCGCTGCCAATAGGTAAAGCGGAAAAACTACCGCCTCCATAATTGGCTACCAGCGCCCATTTGCGATGAGCGTCGACAGAAATATAACAGGGACCACCCCCGCCACTCTGCTGCTTGTTGATGAATTTTAATTCACCCGTCTTTTTATCAAAAGAGAATGCGCTGACAGCGCCTGGTTTTGCTCCGTCGGTCTCATTGACGGCATACAGGAATTTTCCGCCCGGCGCCAGGGCCAGATAAGAAGGGTTATCCGTAGCCATCGTGCTTACCGGCTTCAGTTCACCGGTCACCCCGTCAAATTTGTACACATAAATGCCCTTGCTATCCCCGGTCTTAAAAGAACCTTCTGTATAAGTGCCTACAAAAAGATAATACTGTTGGGAAAAACCTGCCAGGGACAGGAGCAGGAAAGCGGTTAAAAATGTACAACGCATGAGGGAATAATAATTTAGTATGACAAGAGATTCCCTGCAATATAATGAATAATGAGCCTGTTCGTCCGCCTTCTGCGGAATTTACGCAAAGGGGCTGTAAGCTTACTCGAAATTTCCCCGTAATCTTACGGAACTCAATTTCGGTATCTACTGGAGCCTAAGTATTTACAATTAGAAGGCGGTAAGATAACCACAAAAACAAATGGATTGGTCATGCGAAAAATTTGAATTCTTCTCGCACTGACGGAACTTTGCCTCAGTGAATGAATGAATTTGGTCCGTATCCTTGAAACAGCCAAACTGATTATCCAATACCACTGAAAGCTGAAGTCCAATGTCCGTCCTGTTTAGGGCTCTGCTGTAAGAAACGTCCAATCTTGCAGTGAATTGATTACCCCGTCTGCAACCCTGCCGGCGGGGTTTTTGTTTGCGCCTCCCCGAGGGGAGCTGGCGCGGGTGGCGGATCAGACCCATTTTAGGCTGTATCCTCTTCATTAAGTACTTTTAGTGTCAAAATAAATTACTTACACATGCGCAAGCTTCATTTTCTTCCTGCTGCTCTGCTGGTAGCAATGGCATCCTGCAACAATGCAGGTGACAAGGCCGCTTCGACCGACACGACTGCTGCGGCGGCCAAAGACTCTATGGTCATGCCAAAAACAGACTCGTCGGTTGCCATCACCCCCGTGCCCCCCGTTCCGGCCGGCGCAAAGGTTTTCTTTAAGAACCTGAAAGACGGCGAGACCGTTAAATCCCCCCTCAAGGTGGAAATGGGTATCGATGGCCTGAAACTCGATACGGCAGGCGCCATCGTAGCGGGCACAGGACATCATCACCTGCTGATCGATGCAGGGGATTCCATTCCTGTTGGTACCGTAGTACCCAAGGACGCTACACACCTGCATTTTGGCAAGGCACAGTCTTCCGCAGAAGTCCCTCTGACTCCAGGGAAACACGTGCTTACCCTTCAGTTTGCCGATGGGATCCACCGCTCCTATGGTAGCCAACTGGCAGCGACCATCACCGTAACCGTAAAATAACCGTTCTTTCCTTTTTCGCCTGCCGCCTGGTCCACCCGGCCGGCAGGCGATTTTTTTTTAGCTACCCTCCGAAGCCGGCAACCCGCGCAACGAAAAGGCCGTAAGTGTTGTCATGGAGATGAAACCCATTGTGATGGGGGTTACAATGCTTACAAAAAGTATAAAATCATGAGAAACAGCAAGAAACAATTTTTTTGGGGAGCCACGTTTATTGTTATTTTAGCAGCAGGATGGGTCGGTTGTGCTAAGACCGGGTCTACCTACACCACCAGTCCCGTTACTTATGTCACCGTAATGAACGAGGCGCCTTATGGACCGACCACCGACATTTATCTGAACAGCCAGCTGGCTACCGGGACAGGCGGCATCATAGCCGGAGCCTATTCTACTAAATATGGCGCCTTACAGCCCGGTACCTATTCGATAACGTTCAAAAAGAATGGCAGCGGCGACAGCCTGACATCAATCGCAGGTCAACAGGTGTTGGATACGTTGAATTTCTATACCCTTATCATGTACAATGACACTACAAAGGCTATACAATCCATGCTGATCCACGATGATTTTACCAGCATCTCTACTGGTAATGCCAATTATCGTTTCTTCAACCTCAGCCCGGATGCGCATAATGTAGATTTCTACATCAATGGCGAGGGTTCTGGAGTGTCACCTACCTACGCCCAGCGTACAACAGGGGACAACGTCATTTATACCAACTACAACACCTTTATTTCCACTGCCCCAAGTTCCTACAACTTCGAAGTAAGAAATCACTATACGGATAGTGTGGTCGCTTCTACAACTGCAACAAATCTGGTCGGCGGAAATGTGTACACCATCTTTTTGACAGGGACTACTAATAATTGGAAAATCAACGTTTTACCAGCTTCATATTGATTTAAATTGGAAAGAGGGGCCCTGAAAGGGGCTCCTTCTTTTATTTGAAGGAACCGGGTAGGACCTTATGGTATTTTTTAAACATACAAATAAACGCGCTGACCTTCTCATAGCCTAGCCGGTAGGCTGTCTCCGATACGCTGATCTTTCTCTCCTGTAAAAGCCATTTGGCCAGCTCCATCTTTTTTTCCAGATAATAGTCGTACATGGTCTTTCCATACACCGCCTTAAAATGTCTTTTAAGGGTGGACTCGCTAAGCGCGAATTCTCTTGCCAGCTGTTTCTGGGAAGGCAGCATGTCTTCCAGGCTCTGAACCAGCCGCTGTTCGACCAGCTGGATGGTCTTTACATGCCAGGTCTTTCGGGCCGGGAGTCTTGCACTCGTCTGCCTGGGCCAGCGGCCAATAATATTCGACAATAAGAGTAATACCCGGGCTCTTATGGTCAGCAGGTTTATCCTCGGCTGACGCAGCTCGGGCTCGAGCTCTTCCAGCAGAGCTTCATCAGCGGACAGCGTTCGCTCCGTCAGAATGGAAGAAGGCTCTATCGTTATCAGCGAATTTTCCATGACGGGGATCTTATCTTCCATTCCCTCCAGATGCGTCGAAAGCCAGTCCCGCGTAAATAAAATTTCGATGGTCCGGGACATCACTCCCTCAGGGATCTGCACCGACAGCCGTCTGTTGTTGGAGGTAAGAAAAATATTCCCCGACGTCATACAGGGAAGGACAGACTGCGTTGGCGACCTGACCAGCTTGAGAGAACCCGGGGTTAGCAGATAACACAGCGAAAAGATAGACTCACCCTCCACCTGACCAGAGGATAATCGTATGATCCCGGTATCTTCATTATAACAGACCTGTGTATAACGCAGGTAAAGACCATCTTCAAGAGACACACCCCTGACAAAACCGGTTCCCAGGTGGGCAGGAACTTGTATCATGTTATTGACAACAGGCGCGGGGAACTGTCTGGAGAGAGAATTTAGACCGGATTCAAAACTGTCGTCCCTTAAAATAAAACTATGCATAGGTAATCACGGGGTTATTTGAGAATGTGATTCGCTATAAGTTTTCTAAGGGCACACTAACTTACGGAATTTTACGGACAACAGATCATACTGACCGCATAGAGGTATTATTGCTCTTATTTTGAATTTTTTAAGGGATTTATTTAGTCAGAGACTACAGTACCTTTACTAAGATTATTTTTTCCTGTTTCACATATCTCCATTCCTATCGAATCTCCTCTTGATCCTGTATCTTTCATCATAAAGTGAGAGATTTTTATCGTTGTCTCTTAAAACTCCCTTCGCACTTCTCTTTCCATTGATTTGTATTTAACTCGTCGACGCGTTGCAATGCAGGCTGGCCCCTGCTTATCTAAATCAAAACATCGTTTTGGTTTAGCTGGCATCCTATTCCTTAAATCTAAAAAACTCATCATGAGGGTAAAACTTATGAGACAAATTTCTACGCTTACCACCTCCACATTTTTAATCATTTGCTTCTTATCAAATCGTACCTGGGGACAGAACATGCCAATGAATAGCAAGGCAGTCACTACGGTATTCGCAGACCGGGCTGCCACTACTCCCGTACTTCCCAGCTCTGTTACCAAAGACTGGTACGGTAAGGCCGTTGCTACCATCTCCGAGAGAGAATATAATATCCGAACATTTGATCAGCCCGGTGTCTATGGCGCCGTCAATCATGCTCAGCACCTCAGTTATGTATTTACAGACCGTGGGTATGCGGTAAAGAATTTCAATGAGGATGGATCTTTGAAAGATACCTGGAGAGTACAGCTACTGGTCGCCGGCATCGGCCGGAAAGGCAATCTCAGCACCAGGCACCTGCAGAAGTCAGGTCTTACCGGAGACCGCTCTCTGTCTTTTGATTATGGAGAGTATGCACTTACTTACAACAATGGCAACGAAGGAATGGAACAAAGGTTCATTCTTCATAAAAGACCCGCAGGCAGGGGTGGTCTGCAAATCGCAATGGCATTGGGTGGTGACCTGCAGGCGAGCCTCGGCGATAAGGATCAGCTGTTGTTGTGCAGCACCGGCGACAAAAAGACGATCAGACTGGTCTATGATCAGCTGAAAGTATGGGACAGGAATAAAAGACTGCTTCCGGCTCACATGAGTCTCGATTGCAACCGCCTTATATTGTCGGTGGATGATCGGGGTGCAGTGTATCCATTGACTGTAGATCCTTTGAATCATACTCCTTTCTGGAATGGTATCGGTAGTGATATGGGCGTTACCGTTAGTGTAGCTGCTCCCATGGTATATGGCTACTCGGTCAGTGGAGCAGGTGATGTCAACAACGATGGTATTGCGGATCTTATCATCGGAGCTCCGACCTATACTAAAATAGCCACTATTACTATTACCGGCACCGATCTTACGACGGCTACGGTCAATTTCAGCACGGGAGCGGTAGGCGCGGCCTTTGTTTATTACGGCCAGAATGCTGTTATGCCTTCTACCGTGGCTTCCAAGGTCCTTCAGCCGGGCACGCTCGCCCTGGGTGCACTCTTTGGCTTTAGCGTCAACACTACCGGGAAGATCGACGCCAATAATTCCGGCGTGGTCATCGGGGCGCCAGGTGACCAGGTACTGCTGAACAATATAATATTGATCCCTACACTCTATCCCATCGGTAAGGTCTATGTGTATGCCGGCACAACCTTTACAACAGGGGATGTCACTACCGTTGCTACTACACCCACCAATACCCTGACCTTAGCCCAGGCCGACTTTAACAGCTCATTCTTAAACGCAGGTACCTTTCTCAGTCCACTATACGGATTTTCTGTCAGCAATGGCGGTACTATCAAGGGTGGAACTATTGGAAGCATCCTGGTTGGTTGTCCCTTTTACCCTGATCTTACCTTCCTTGCGCTGGAAGGAAGGACAGACATTTACTATGGTACGGGTTCCGGTCTGAATACAACTCCCACTATCCTGCTTGGGGATCCTTCCATTGCTAAAAATGCTTTTGGATTTAGTCTCAGCTCAGCGGGTGATGTCAATGGAGATGGATTCGGCGATATTATTATCGGGGCTCCTGGTGTTGGGTCCTTGTCGCTGGCCGGCAAAGCCCTTATCTATACCGGGAGTGCTTCCGGTATCAACACTACCATTGCCACTACTTTAACTCCGGGGCCATCCATCGTCCAGTCGCTGTTTGGCTATTCCGTCAGTGGCGGCGCAGATGTCAACGGTGATACCAAATCGGATGTTATTGTTGGCGAACCCCTCTCTATGGATCTGACACTGGGCTCACCGCGTGCTGCCGGTAAGGCATATATTTTTTACAGCGGCCCGGGTGTAGGTGTCGGCATACAGACCACTGGATTCACTACGCTGGGCAGTCCCCGTGCCGGAGCAGTTTCCGGGAACCTGCTTTTTGGCTTCAGCGTTGCGATGATCGGTGATGTCACCGGCGATGGTCGCAGTGAAGTGCTCGTAGGCGAGCCGGGCAACCAGCCTCTGATCAGTACATTGGCAACCTCCCTCTCTGAGCTCCCCGCCGTGTATAATACCACGGTATCTGGTCAGGCCTATCTTTTTGCCAGTAATCCATCCGGTACTATTGCCAATGGGGCCGCGGCATACTGGACATTACAGACGGCGCCGGAAGCTCCGCTCATCGGCAGCTCTCTGCATGCTGCCGGGGATGTCAACAACGATGGAGTCCCTGACTACCTGATCGGCGCACCCAACGCTGTTCTCAGCCTGCAATTCGATCTGACTCTGCCGGGCGGGGCTGCGCTTTCTGTCGGAACAGGTAGCGGATCGGGTCTTATCGAATCCAGCGGTACCATCAACAATAGCCTCAATTCCGGGAATGCTTATCTTTTCTCCGGCATCGTCATCCTTCCTGTCAACCTTTTGAGCTTCACCGGCCAGGCCGAAGGCAGCGATGTCCTGCTCAACTGGTCTACGGCACAGGAGCAGAACAGCGACTACTTCCAGATCGAACGCAGCGCCGATAACCAGAACTTCACCGCCATCGGTAAAGTCACAGCCGCTCACAACAGCACGCTGCAGACAAACTATTCATTTACCGACGCCTCACCACTGACCGGCAACAACTACTACCGGTTGAAAATGGTGGACATAGACGGCTCATCTACCTATAGCAAGATCGTTGTCGTCAGCTTCGGAAATACCAACCAGCAGGTGCTGGCTACCTATCCCAATCCTGCACATGGCAGCTTCCAGCTCCTGTTTAAGAATATGACGCCGGGCCGTTACGCGATGAACCTCATCAACTCTTCCGGTCAGATCGTGTTCACCAGGAATATCCAGGTCGCCAATGCGCAGCAATACAATGAATCCATAGGTCTAAGCTCGTCTCTCGCACAGGGAACCTATGTGATCCGGGTTGTTGATCAGCAGAATCATGCGTACATTACCCGCATCGTGATCAATTAACAGGATATAAAAAATCCCCGGTTTTTTGAACCGGGGATTTTTTTATTTTAAAGCTAATCGGAAAACATACCAGTCCGCTTCCTCTTTCTGTCCCTGGTTGCCGCCACCACCGCCGCCGCCGCCATATCGGTGACCTCCTCCTCCAAGGCCAACCCGCATACCACCCATACCACCGCTCATACCATGCATTCCACCGCCATTGGGACGTCCGCCGCCTCCGGCTCTCATGCCGGGAGTGGAATTCAGTACGATGCCCACGCTGAAATTCTTTTTGGCTGCTTTGGCCTTCCAATTGGCGCCTAATACGTTTTGTATCGGGATCATGAGCTCATATACAAGTACTGTATCCTGGTCATCAGGTTTTATCGCCAGATGAACAGGTCCCTTTGTATCCGTCACACCAAACTGGCCATTCTCTATCCCCGGAAAACCCGTCGTATTATAGTAGTTGGATTGCAACAGCAGCTCCGCTTCACGGGTATTAAGATCGCTGCCACCGCCGTTGCCACGATACCGCTCCGGCTCGGGCTCTCTGCGGAGAGGAAAATAAAGCCCGACGGTTTTATTCTTTTCGCCTTTCGGATCAAACCAGATGGTCATACCCGATCTCAGCATCCGCAGCTGCGTCGCGGTTTCATG
>Ga0307510_10009815_pt1 | contig 11392 bp, 14 predicted proteins | sample 12_EM_MG_FD_207224 | JGI IMG/M metagenome (GOLD analysis project Ga0307510, IMG submission 207224) | Populus trichocarpa ectomycorrhiza microbial communities from riparian zone in the Pacific Northwest, United States - 12_EM | ecosystem: Host-associated > Plants > Roots > Unclassified | place... | reverse complement strand
GTGAATTGATACGATATAGCAGGCATAACCTGCCAATAGACCACGGTCTCCCAGAAGACCATGCGACGCTTTGATCACTTCCCATTGAACTACTGACACAACACGAAGTCCTAGTTCTTATATTCCAAGAAGCGGATGTTTATGAGATCCACCGTGCACGATCCACGGGCACCCTACACTTTAGAAACCAGGGCAGTCGCAATGATTGGGTTTGGGTACAAGCGGGCACAGAAGAAATGTATGGTACGCTGAGAGGTGGTCTCCCGGCAAAGCTAGTAGCCCTCTTCAAGATCAGGGACCCCAGATCCGAGGATACTGTGCGTCGAGTCGCCGGTGTTCAGTTGCTGACCCCAGTGAACTCAGGGCGTCTATCGGATCTCCATGGCTTGGTTACAGTGCAGATGAGGGAAGACATGCGAGGGTTTACAATAGTTGATATAGGAACAATGCTCGGTCTGGCAGTCCTGATCCTGGAGGAGGACCGGGGATGGCTTGTAAATAGCCGGATTGATTTGTGAACATTTAATGAGGTTTATTAAGGGATCGGGATGAGAGAAGCCGGATTCGGCAATGCGTGAGAATCCTACATATTGATACTGTATATAGTAGAAGATATATAAGCGACTTTCTTGAAACTTAGATCATTAGTTCGCCAGACCAGTGAGGCGTGAGAGGTGAGAGCCGGGAGGGACCAAACAAGGTGCTGCCGCCCCAGACACCAGGCGACGTCGGAGCAAGCAGCAAATTAGTTGTGATTACCCAAGCGGGGATGAGGAGTGGGTCAGGACGCAGAGAAGAGGTGATGAGGAGCTATCGCCGCATCAGGAGAAAGAAGAGATGAGAGAAAGAGTCTAGGGTAGTCCAGACGTAGGGAGGGTGCCAGGATGCGTCAGGAAGCAAGGAACGTTGCCAGGTAGCATCTGGAAGTGTGAGATGTGGCGGGGCGTTGCAACGCAAGTCAGGACGCAGGGGACGCAACGCCGACGGATCAGAGGCAGGGTGCGTTTTTGCTGATAACCATGGGAGACCAGAGGCGAGAGCCGGTTAAGGATAAGGTTAGAAGTGAATTTGGTGATTCTCTTCCAGACTAAGTTGGAAGTCATGTCGGGGCCTGTGGCTGACGACGGGGAGGAGAGTACAAGCCCCCTTTCGACCTCCAAGGCCACAAGCACGGGGGAATCCTTGAATGGGAGGAGAAGAGAGGTAGCCGCCCCGGCAGGGTCTCCTGAGAAGACATGATCGAGGAGAGCCTGGTTTAGTTCAACAGGGGTCGTGGCCCCTGGTAGTTTGGGGAATCGAGAGGCTGGGCGGCCTATGGCAAACCTTTTGGCCTTCCATACAGTTTGTGGGGTTGCTGTTGTCAGGCAAGAGCTTCAACTGTCCCTTTTCGCGTTCTTGATCCATTTGAAGTACCAGGAACGAGCAGCTCTGGCCGACGCCAGCAGGCAAGGGTCGAAACGGTTGTTCTTAGAGCACCTGAGTTCGGAATTGTAGGCCTTCCTGAGGATCAATCGGGACGCCAACCACCAGGGCTTTGACCAGTGAGTTATGCACTTGAGTGGGGAGTGGAGGGCAAGCAGGGCGTTGACCTTATTGAGGTTGGTGTCAAACCACGTCCCAAGGGAGGCAGAGGTCGGAAAGGGCGGGGGCTGTGGAAGAACTAGTGCTTCGAGAGCTGCATCTACAACGGGCCAGTCAGTCAGGGCCCAGTTGGCCTTAGGAGACCGAGTTTGAAAAAAGGGGGCTTCACAACGAAGTAAAATGGGGATGTGGTCAGACCCCGTAGATGGTAGAGGGTCAGACCATTCTGAAAAGTAGGGTGCAAGTCAGGGGCAGGCGAAGGCCAGGTCAAGAACACCTGGTCTGCCAACCAGGGACATAGAGACACGGGTGTACACCCCAGGTACTAGTATGTTGAGGAGGGTGTATTCAAGCTCCGTGGCTTGGCCGAAGTAGGGGACTAAGGTAGCAAGCTCGTCCTCCTTGAATATCCTGAGAGGGTTTGCTGTGGGGTGATGGATGTTGAGGTCACCCAGAGTGAGTACTGGGCCAGGCCGAGCAGCAAAAATAAGGTCGGCCAGAACTGAACACGTATTATTAAACCGACCCTGGGTGCTGTAGGTGTTGTGTATTATAAAGCCAAACATGGATGGGTTGAAGAATCCTTCAGGTGTGAAAAGGTCCAAGGCTATTACATTTGATTCCTTCCAAAGAATCTGGGTAAAAGGGTAACAGTGGAAAGAAAAGTACTAAAAATATTAGAAGCAACGCGAGGCTTCTGGCCATTCACACTATGGGGTGAAAAGCTCGTGTACAGCTGAAAGGACTAAAGTTTGCCCCTGTAACGCGGGGGGTCTTGGAGGGCAACAATTGAGCGGGCGAGGGCCAATTGAGAAAAAGAACCAAATAAGGAAAGAAACACATCCCAGCTCCTGAGGCAGTTGTGTTGAACAAGTGTGAAGGGCTTTGGTGGGGGCGGAGAGACCTGCTCAACCTCCCGTGGTACTTGGTCGTACTGCATTAACTGGCCAGGCCCGGGGGATTGTGGGGCACGGGTGAGGGACTAGCAGCCTCCACAGGAGGAGGACCATCAGAGCTGTGGGGAGGCCTTGGGCGGGCCGGAATCATTGTTGTTCTCCTGGCTCGTGGCGTTACTGTCTCACAAGCACTCCGGAGCGAGCGGGTGGGTGAAGCGGGGGGTGATTGGTCAACACTATCAGTGGCTGTCTCCATCGCGTTGCCAATGGGCTGTGGAGATATGTTTTCTGGGGGAGGGGCGGAACACCTCAGAGTGGGAGGAGCTGGGCCGCTAGGGCAGTGTTTGAAAAGCGCAGTGTGTTCCCCTCCGCAGTTGACACAACGGGATGGTGAGGAAGAGCAGCAGCCAGGACTAGGCTTAAGGTTGCAACTGCTAGGGCAGGTGGGGCTTGGGCATGAGTGGTTTGAGCGGGTATAGTCAAGGGAGCAGAGCGGGCACACTCGGTCTGATGTGGGGCAGCTGGGCGCAACGTGGCTGAAGCCCCAGCAGTTCCTACATGGTGTGTATCAGTTCGAGGAGTAGACCCGCTCGAATGTCCTCCAGCGGGAGTTGAGTCTGATTGATGATCCCATCCTGGGGACGGCACCTGGGTTGACTGAGACGATTACCGAGGTGGCTGACTTACCTGCTCTTGACTCCGGGTTTGGGATGAGGAATCTAGCGGAGAGAATCTGTACTTCTTTTGAGTTGAGGATGGAGACTACAAGGCTGGGGAAGAGCTCCTCAGCGTACTCGGGGAGGAAGGCGAGAGGCAGGGAGTGGATCACTAGCGGGACCTCGTTGGGGGCGAGGTGAAAGGGCAACCCGGGAGAGTCTCCCACCGGGAAGGAATGGTTGAGTTGGGTGGTGAGGGCATCAAAATATTGTAGAAACGCAGCCGCCAGGGTGGTAGGGTCAGAAACAAGAAGGGTGACCAATCCCCTGTCATTGACTTTGGCTGTGATGGCGAGGGGGAGGGTGCAGTTTGTATCCCTGAGGACGCAAGCAGCAATGTCAGGGAAGGTATCATAGAGAGATAGCCGATGCCCCTTTATATATTCCTTCCCAAGAGGAGAGCAATCTGAGCTCCTACCATTGAGAAGTAGCAGAAATGATGATATTGTGAAATATTGCAGGAGAAGACATTCTAGATTTTGCAACATTATTATATCTGCTACTTCTTCATAGTAGGAACTCCAACTCTTTCATCTTTGATAAAGAATATATAAAGGAGTATCTTCTATCCTTCAGTGATTTAAAACCTCCCTTTATGCTTGTTTTGCCTTGTATATAAAGAAATATGTTGTTTTCAGAAATATAGCATATATTTATATTGTGACATGCTGAACAGGGCCTAAATGATATTCACCAGACTTTTTTCCCTCACTAAATTCAGCTGGGAAGAGCCAATCACACTTGCCCACAGGTTCTGTTGCCAAACAAAATTTATCGCATAAGCCACAGTTTGCCGTACAGGGGGTTGTGGGTAAGTCTGGCGAACGTGGCTCACAGAATTTCTATTTAAATGGCAGCCAAGACTTCCACCATATTGAAAAGAAGAAAATCTAGGGAATTGTTTCCAGTTTATAGAAGTGGGGAACTACGGGAAAACAACTGTCACTTTCAAAGAACACTCAAGTAGAAACAAAACCACAGAAGTCATGATCAGTCTAAATTCACTAAGGTATGTGGTAGAACCAAACCCACAAACCACACAAGACATATAATTCCTGCTTCAAAGAAAGTCCAACCCAGCAGGTTGTCCGACTAGCTAAGTACAGGTCCAATTTTCCTTCTGCCAATCAGACGATCATCATTGCTGTTTGTTGGAAATTAACCCCTTTATGCTGCTCACTATATATTTTCCATTCCCACTGGATTGGAAATGCAACTACGATCAGCTATAAGCCTAAAACGAACGGTAGCTTCACTAGCATTCCACCACTATTAGCTTCTTACCACAGAACACCCTGATCCTGCATACCTGGTGCGATATCACCAAACACTGATTCACCAAGGATGAAACACGAACACCAGCAAGAGCCGAACATCTATCCTCACCCCCGGTGACTAACACTAGCCTGGGCAGGTGGCATAACACTACCCTCGGGCACGATACTTCTACCTCGGATATGAATCGGCACAACCCAAAAGAAGGACGACCTAGGGATAGAAAGTGGAAGCGAAATCTGGCATGCTCTGAAAGTGTGCGGGGAGGAAGGTTTTCACTTGAGGAGGATATAAGATAGCCGGTTCTTCCCTTTGTTTGTTCATGATCAGTTCATCATTGAATTTTCGCTCACAGTCCTACGGTTATCTCTTGTCTTGTCGAAGTCATTCGTTATTGTATACGATCTCTTTATTCTTTGATTCTGCTCTTATATCTTTTGTCCATCATCTTTATTCGTATCAATAAAAGTGTTCGCGCCGTTTGGGAAACTAAGGATTAGATCCACTGCACCCTACCGCCTATTAGTTGTTTAAAACCGGTGTCCTCTCTTGGGGGGGAGGTCATTGGTGGGGGAATGGCAGAAGCGCAGCGTGAGAGAAGAAAAACCTAATTTACATAGAAGCCCCTGTCCGCCAAGCTTAGGCAACAACCACCCTTGCAGAACCACAAAACCACACAAAGCCAAGATTGTGACAAACTATTTATTTAGTATAAGTTAATTGTAGAGAAGCTAGAAAAGAGCAAGTTAAGAAAGTCAAATTTAAACCCTAACAGTACCTTTACTCACACTCTAGTACTTTTGCTCACACATTAGTAGTAGGAGAGGGTGTTGCGCTAGTAGGGGTGGATTACAATACATATTTCAATACCTTCGCATCCAATTTGCTACAATTTCTTATGGTAACCCACTGCAAGATATTCAAGAGGACCCTTCCCCCACTCAAAAGAAAGTAGGACAATCACAAAAGCATGGTTTAGGGGTGCAAGAATCAGCGAATGGGTTGGAGGAGCAGGAGGATTCTGTAAAATGAAATCAGCCCGTATGAGGTGGATTTTGGTTAGAGATATTGTAAAAATCTAAGATTTTGTTGGGAGGTATGACATGATATGGAAAAAACTACGTTAATACACAATTTGAAGTATCGTAGTTGTTGGATAGGGGAGGGTGGTGGTGGTGCTCTGTTGTTGGTAAACCCTTCAGGGAATTTCCTCACTTTGTATGCGAAATTCCAGCACTCACAGGCCGCTGTTGTTGCCCATGCACTATCCTAGAGACACTCAAGTTGTGAACTGTTTTTTTCTCTTTGTTTTTCCTTCCTCCTTGTCCTTTCCGCGGCTCTTTCTTCCTTTCTATTCCTTGCTTTCCCCTTGACTTCCCTATCTAAATACTCAAGGGAAGAAATCATGACCTCCTTCAATACTTAATTTAAACTGTGTTCACTCACGCAGCTTCGTTCCACTGCATAAAACCCTCAATGTCCCTTATCACTTATGCTTGTCTCTGCATCAATTACCCCTAAAAAGTCTTTTCATAAACCTCCATTCATATTAAATTTCCTTCCTCCTTGCCTTTCCCTTCCTTTCCTTTCTTCTCTCAAGCGATCCCAGAACTCAATTCCTTAAACACAAATTACTCTCCTTCACCCCAGCCACTTCGCTCCACTCTGTAAAATCTGTTAGGGCATTGCCTCCACCAAAAGTAACACATCTATTCCTATCAGCCCCCCACCCCCTCATATCTCCTGTATCTCCCCCCACTGTCCTTTGGCAGGCCTCCAGTGCTTGCCCTACCGGCGAAATCTACTGCCCTACCCTCCTTCCGTCCCTCTCATTTTCCCAAAACACCTTTTTCCCATTCCTTCATCACATATTTATTATGATACCTCTATTACCTTTTTTGTTCTATTTTTTTCTTTTTTTCTTTTTTATATCATGTATTCGTTGTTAAGTACAAGAAACAGCATGGAGCGCTAGCTATGGCCGAAACAAAACTATCAAACAATCCAACGGCCCGCTACATCTCGTCATGGGACAAACAAATACCCCCTACCCGTAGGCAAGCAATCAAACATGAAGACCAAAACCGTACTCCCAAGACCCTATGGTATGGGCCTAACCCCACACCAGCCACCAGCCTGAACCAATGGGGAGGAAAGCATAGGAAAGCCAAACATGAAGACAACCCACATAAAGATGTACAGGAGCAAAGAAACCCTTCAGCAGGCTCCCCACAACAAATGAAAAGAATCATGTGGCCCAGGGCCGACGGAGCAGAAGGATAAAACTAGTGTTGCCGGGTGCCCTAATGGAAAAACGTACTAAACCCCAAACCCAAAGGGCTACAGGGGCGAGCGTGTCGGGGACGGACTGTCCCCCGTAATCGGCGAGCGGCAGACTTTAGGAACATCTAAGAAGGTAGTACTATACCATGGTATACCGTAACCACCACGGTGTGTGACTGTAGAGTAAATCGCGGGAGAGGGAGAAGGACGAGGGGAGTGACCCTGTGAGGAGAGCCACTCAGCAGAGGGGGTGCCAGCCACAGGGGATAGACCAAGGGCCGACTGGACGATATTACCACTTCTCTGATGTGGTCCCTTGTTACAGAAGAGAGAGCGTAACTACCGGAAAGGATCCCGGACGATGGGGAGACCCAAGGAGCAGGAGGAGGAGGCGGGGGCAGTAAGGTGCCAGCTAGGTGGAGCAGTACGGTGCAAGCGGATCCAAAGCGTGGGAAGCGGGAGAGGGAACGGTCGCCAGTAACCAAGAAGTACGAACACGGAGGACGGGGACAAGGTCACGATTTTTCGCATGCCGACCGTACCGACAGCGCAACTCAGGAGAGAGTGCAATACCAGAGAGCAGGCCCACCAGGGCAACTACTTCACTGATAGCCCGAAGCTAGCGACCGTGTGTTGACGATGGAAAGAGGGTTGCCGACTGCGCAAATCCCTAAGCGAGACGCTTCACGAAGTGCGGGGTCAGGGGGAGAAACATCAACGCAAGCGTGCTCAACGAAGACAGAATTAGGAACCCCGAGGGAGGGGAGGCCAAAGATTCAGGAGAGAGGAAAGGGAGAGATGGGCGCGTAACACTCCTCGGCAGATGCCATCGGGGGAGGTCAGAGGCAAAGGACACTCTCAGGATGATTTCTCATGGTGTTGAGAGTTCAATCGCTGGAGGTGGACCGGACGAGAAAGATGGATACCTCTATTACCTGACACCCCTTTAGTGTAAGTTCTTCTAAATCTCCGTATTTCAAGTGCTTGTAGTTCACAGCTACCTGAGACCTTCATTATGTCTAGCAACTGTCAATATGCCACTGGGACAGCAACAGGCCCACTGAAGATGTTTAAACCTACGAACAGGAATAGCACCAGTATCTCCGCATTGATATGGTTGCCCTTTCTCCCAAAGAATTTCCTGCTGAGTGACAAATTATCTATAATGACCGATATATTCTAACTGCTGGTCACACCCACACCGTTGCCTCTGGGCGCGCCGGATTTGTTGGATTGCCTATAGAGCATGCTGTTACGGGGTTGTGCGGATATGGATGCATCGTATGATAGGATATCATATGATATCAGTCCGGAGCAACATTGTCGGCCGTCGCACAGTGGCAGAAGAGGCCGGAGATGCAGTGTATAGTAATAGGACTTGAAAAATAAAAGCCAGAGAGAGATTGATTCTATCTTGCTTGCGCGCCTGTAGACGCACCAGAGACTATGGTAGTTTATAACAATCCGGAGTATCAACATACATCAATATGACTCTAGTTACTTCCTCGTACCCCACATTCCAAGTAGCCTGGCCATTGGCCGAACATATGTGCACCGCACATCACATTGAAGTAATACTTCTGACAAACATTGTTTTAGTAGCTGAGTGATATCTGGTGAGTATGATTTGGTGACTGTAACAAGTCTGGTGTCCTCCCGAAGCGAGAAGTGCAACGAGCACACCTAGAGAGAGATTGCGTTATCATACTGTGCCCGACTTACCCTTTCTCAGAGTGAATTACATTACTAAGAAACACATCCTTCGCTATCATAATAATAATATTATCATAGGCGCAATATGAGAAGACCAAGAAGAATGTGAAGGAAAACCGGAGGGTCCCAATCTGAACAAAGAAAAATAGACAAGTAAAAATTATAGGGCTCATATGAGCATGCAGGCACCTTAAATCCCATAAGACCCCAGTACAAACACCGAACATTTATCACATTACAGCAGTTTTACCTTCGGTCAGAAAAAGTGATCTTAGAACCCTCTGAGAGGAGAGCCTGTTGTTTGGGCTACAGTCTTTTCACCATTGGCCGGTCGTACCTTATTTTGGCAGAGGGAAGTGGGTTAATCAATCATCAAGTCATCCGCATGAACTGTCCCATTAGAAGCGAACTGCTAAGCCTTATCAACTCCCTACTCGAACGTAGCCTAAGTGACAGCCCTCATAGAGAACGCACCTAATGATCCTCCCGCAACAACACGCGGCTCCCCGCCACGTAACTCCATGCGCAACCTGGTAGGCACGCGTCTCTACCTCTCCGCCAGCGGCTCACAAATGCTCACTTCCACAACCCATGCTGTTGCTTGGCTGGAACCCGGAAGCTTTAACTCATGCACCTCCGATACGGCAGACTCGGGCAATGTTGCACTGGGGGGGGTCAATCCAAAAATGATCGAAGACTAGGAATACGCTTTTCCGAACCGGGGGGTTATATTATAGAAATAACCCCTTCAGCCAAATCGGTAAATAGCGATTACTCAAGGAAGTAGTGGCAGGAGATCTGGTAGTTGCGGCCAGACAGACGAAGAGGACTATGAACAGCAAAGTGAAGGTGATGGGAGGTCATGGGTACTCAGGGTATGGGAGATGCACAAGGTGCACAAGGTACCGGGACACAGAAGGTGCAGGGGGTGGAGCAATTGTTGGATTCACAGAGTAGGGAAGGGGAGTCGGAGGAGCATGGACAGGGGTTAGCGGGGAAGGAGGAAGATGAAGATGAAAAGACTGAGGATGAGAGGCTCGAGGAAAATCAGGTCCAGGCAGAGTATGCAGAGGAATCCAGGGAGCTAAATATGACCATGGCCCCTGTCCGCTGCAAGTGGTCAGAGCAAGGGACTGATACATTCTGTGAGGCCCTGGTCAATATCATCAGGGCTGATGGACGCGCAGATGGTGGATTCAAAACTCCCGTTTGGGCAGAGGTTTGCAGTCGTTTAAACAAAAAGTATGGTCTCAGAGCTTCTACTTTGGCACTCAAGTATTGCAAGGGCATGTGTGGTAATGTGAGTTCGATTGGGTCCTTCAATTGACAAAAGAGAGGTAACGTATTTGACCTAGTAATGGGACACTCACTAGATATGGGACAGTTGGCAATTACAGTGTCCAACATACTAAAATAGGAATGCCTCAACCAAAACTAACTCTACTAATCTGTAAATCTATTTATAGATAGCTAATATATCTTTAAATATGTTCTAGCAATATTACTCTCCCATTGGCAAAAGTGATTAAACAATAGTACAAAGTGTAGAGAAATAATCAATTAGCTATATAGTGAGTAATGTATTTTATATAAAATTGATAAGAAATGGTAAAATTATTCTAACTACTGGAGGAGGTAGAGGCACATCTTCTCTTGAGCCTGCATGTTGTAAAAGGTTGATTGAATATCTACAAAGTCCAAGTCGTTTATTTCAATCAGTAGAACATTTGACAGACAAAAAAGTATAATATTTCTACTCTGTATATAACCTAATACATATTTTAAGTATTCTACTAGTTTAAGAATGAAATTGTACTTTGGTTTCTGTAATTCTAGTGACCTTTAATAACTGAAACTGCTAACTCCATATTGTAAATCTTGTATAAAATACAAATATTATACTTGAAGTCACCCACAAGCTCCATCCCCTCTATGTTCCTCACTTTTGGTTGCAACCAATCAGATCCCCGGATTTAGAAAAACACAACACCACACATCATCACCAGTCCCAGTGGCAAATTTGCCCCAGCCATCAACCCTCCCTGTCACCCATCTGAAATAGCTTCCCAGATGGAGGAGACTCTCGCATCCCCTACCCCTAGGGTGTTTAGCCCATGGTATCATGAATTTATGCATGGTATCAGAGGCATGGTACCCAAAATGTCTCTTCCGGAAAATCCAGCCCTGAAAGACAATATTAAATCCAGAAGAAACCGAGATGTCAGATGGCGAAGTGCTAAACGTCACTTTTCAACTCGAGGTTCTAGGAGTCATCCAAGGACTACAACACCAGGTAGTCAACCTGACCAGTACAGTGGACACACTTGTGGCCACGGTCAAAACCCTTTCAAATAACGCCAAAGACGTGTCCACGAATGTGGCAGCTCCAGCAGTGAAAACAACCCCACAAGTCACCATATTGCAACGGCCACCAACGAAGTCGTATGCAGAAGCGGCAGCACAACCGCCCAAGACACCAGCGAACGGGAGGAAGAGATCGGCAACTCAAGGACCCACCCCTCCAAAGAACCCTAAACAGAAACAGACGAAAGAGGCTCGAGCACCAGAGAACAAAGGTGCAACACCAGCCAAAGGCAACAACGAAAACGCCACTATTTCTCACCCGAAAACCACCACAATTGCCAAAAGACCTATCTACGCCGCTCGGGCAATGCCGGCACCGCTACCCGAAGTGTCGAAACTCTAACCTAAAATAAGTATGGCGATAACAAAGCAACTACAGAAATGTAGATGGTCAGCCCCCACCAACCTCCAAATCCAAATAAACCCTACCAATGGTACTGTTTCCCTGACCACTGCTCATGGCACCAAAGCAACTGAATACATGAATTACCTCGCACCGATGACAACAGCCCTTTCAGCAACCCTACCGGAAGCGGCCAGGGACTACAAGGAATTCAAAAGAGC
>Ga0307510_10009814_pt1 | contig 11392 bp, 4 predicted proteins | sample 12_EM_MG_FD_207224 | JGI IMG/M metagenome (GOLD analysis project Ga0307510, IMG submission 207224) | Populus trichocarpa ectomycorrhiza microbial communities from riparian zone in the Pacific Northwest, United States - 12_EM | ecosystem: Host-associated > Plants > Roots > Unclassified | place... | reverse complement strand
TACAATAGTTTTTATTTTTTAATGTATTTTAAAACTATGTTTCACTTGAAAAATCATAAAATTGATGTTTTTATTATTTTTTATGGTTAAATAAAAACATCTTAATAAAAAATTATGTATTTTAAAATAAATACTTTTAAAAAACATTCCGCACTATATTACAAAACTATTACAATCACATAAGAGTAGTTGTGTGTTTAATGATGCACTTCAAAATACTTTTTAAAAATATATTTTAATTTAAAATATATTAAAATAATATTTTTTAATTTTTTGTATATAAACATACCAAAATCATTGAAAAACACTAATTTAATACTTTTTTTTTGTGAAAAGTGAGTTGAACCATATTATTTATGCTTCTATTTTTTTTTATATTTTTCAAAATTGTTTTTGAATTGGAAACACGTCAAATTAATGTTTTTTTCAATATTGATAATTTTTATGTGTTGATGTCAAAATAAAATTTAAATGTATTTTAAAACAAAAAACTATTTTAAAACATATTTTGCACCACAATCTTAAACACATACTAAACCTTGTATAACTCAAATTCTAGACCACTAATTGAAATTTCTCTAGTATCAAATTTAAATTATATTAAAAAAAAGTTACGGTATAATTTTTTTTTCCATTTTATAGAAAAAAAAAGGAAATGTATTTTCCGTTTATTTTTAAAAGGAATTTAAGTTAGAACTATATTAGACTTTAGGTTTTAAAATGATATCTTACCTTTTTTTTTAAAAAAAAGGTACATATTGCAAGCCCGTGGAGACTAACATGTTAAAATTAAATTAAAAGGGTAACTATACAAAAGTAATGGAGATGAGCCTGAGCAGGAGTGGATTGTCTGAGTCTCTGAGAAGAGAAGTTCCACGCAGCCTAAACGAACGACAAGAGCGAGAGGGAGAGATAGACACACGCATACACGGACCAGACGACACCGCTTTGTTTCTGGCTCCAATTTACTTAGCTTGCGGCTTCCTTTGCCATGGCTATTGCTGGAATGCCAAAAACCCATCCCCAACTCATATTATCTTGTACCAAAACCAGCACATAACCGGCAAAAATAATTGTAAACACATCCCCATTTTCTTATTTCATCGTTTTTCTCTCAGATCCAGGCCCAAGTTCAAATCTAAATACTCCCTATTGGATCCTATATGATTCAGATTGGATTTTCATTTTTGATTTCCCTTCATGAACTGCGAATTATAGTTTTTTCTCTTCAATAACTTCTTCTTCTTCTTCTTCGTCTATAATCCAAATTATCTGGATTAGATCGAACACGTGATTTTTTGAAGGCTAATAACCCCGCGACTTAACCATGAACATGGAATAGTGTAATTGGGAGATCAATTTAATGAACCAATGAAGGAAGGGAAATTTTATTATGTTTATTGAGTAACTAATAATATTACATTAGTAATCATCAAGTATATGGTCTGGTGATAATAGTTTGGAATTAAGAGGTTTATCCCCTGTAATTTTAAATTTAAGTCTTGTGATTACTAATATAATAGTTACTGAAGGTTTATATGGTCGTTAACTTCAGAACTCGTGAGATTAGTCGAGGCACGTGCAAGCTGACCCAGACACCCATGTTAATTAAAAAAACAAAAATATTACAGTAGTTATTTTTAGAATTTATCTTGAAAAAAAGACAAATATAAAAATAAAACAAGTGATTCACTAAAAATTATAATAATATTTCCACGTAGAATTTTTTTTTCAGTAATATTTTTTTTTTTCTTTAAAGTCAGTTAAGGAAACAATTAACAGGATATTATCGGTCAATCCCCGGCACCATAAATTTCTCGGGAAGAAGTTGAAAAAAAACACAAGAGTTTATTGTTTTTTTTCCTTTTCATGGAGAGAGAGAAACGAGGAAGAGAGAGAGAGAGTGATTTGTTATTTTTTTATATAATATATTATATATACGAGGATGATAACATTATTTTATAAGGTTTAAAAATCTAGGTTAATTAGATATAAAGTGTATTTTTCTAAACTGCAAATGCAAAAATAAATAAAAAAAGACAAAATGATTAAAATATTGTGAAAAAAATGGAAAAAAAGAGGAAATGTAACTGCTAAAAAAAAGGAAATGATTGAAATATTTTTCTATATGGAAGGAATATTTATTTTTCTCTATCACTACAAAAAGAAAATATAAAATTTGAGTTAATTTTGGGGAAAATCTAGGTTTAGTTTATTTTCAACTCGAACAACACGTTTTAGCTAACCAAGTTTAAACAAATAATACCACCTACGGTGCCATTTTTTTCCTGATTATGATGGTTGTTATTTTTGCTTCTCCTCTCTCTTTCTATGTGAAGTTGACTGAAAATAATAACAACAAAACGCATAGCAGGGGTGGCTCTGTGAATAACATGTCACGTGCCCTTTTCTATGCTGCTTCGGCCTGGCGGCACGAGTCCAATGCAGGCCGCCATGCTATCTCTGCTCACTTAAGTCTGATTTATTCTAAACCAGCAATGACAGGCCCATTAATGACCCACTTGAATCTGGGCCTCTGCTACACATGACAGAAAGCTAAATTTAAGCAATTCGGTGCATCTCTAATGAGAAGCGTTTTTCAAGGTTTGGGCCCGCCAAAACTAACGAGAAACTAGGCAGGGACCCTCTATAATTTAAAGAAATACTTAATAAATACAAGCTAACCATCAAGAACAGCCCGGGTGGGTTTGAAGAAAGATGGTTGAAATGGTCCCGTGTCAATTAAATGGGTTTAAAAACATTGCATCTAGGCTGGAATTTCAGCGCTCACAAGGTAAGTTCAAATAACCAATATTCAATATGTTCTCTATAATTAAGTGTCATGTTAGTGTTATATTGTTCTAAAATTGTATGTCTATTTATTTTCTTACTTAATTTATATTTACTAAATTTAAATCATGTATACGTTAGCTATTAGTTATATTAGGTTGCGTGATTTTTGGTATGATATCCACGTAAGAGCAACGAAGAAGGTTGAGTCAATGACATATAGATGAGAAAAAGGTATAAAAAAAAATATATCACATACTGTAATTGAATGGTGTGTATTGAATTTATAGTATTATAAAGTTTTATATATCGATCAAGATCTAGTATACAAAATCAAAATAAAAAACTCAAGGTTCGATGAGCAAGTATACTAGAGGAGCAATTCTAGTGTTATACGAGGAAAAAAAGCTTGGTTGAGAACTGACTTGAATGGAGCTATATGAGGAAAATCATATTAAAAAGGGGGATAAAGGGAAAATAAAAAAAAGTTGGTTGATAAAAGAGTGGATATGTTCGTTGTGAGTGTTTTGATAATTATAATTGGTTTAATATTATTTATTTATATCAATAATATGAAATGTAATTGAATTTTAAAAATTGATTTTTTTTGTTTTACAAAAAAGATATAATGCCAACATGGTTGAGAAATTCAACAAAGACACTTTCACACATACTCTTCATGATCCTCAAGTGTAGTTGAAGGCTACTGTAAGTGATTGACCCGATATGAATCAGCTTTATGATTTGGATATGACATCTTTTTGAGAACCTTATTGAGAACCTTAGAGGGTCATATAATTTCAATTCTAGACATAGCACATTACAACACAAGTTACTAATCATATAAGTTTGATGAGATTATGGAGAAAAAAGGTTAAGGAACAAGTGGTTGTTGAGTTAGAGAAGATGAATGCACAATTCATATAACAAAATATAATGTATTGGGCTCAACTAGCTTTTCCTCTTCCTCAATCTTCAACACCTCCAATGTGATGTACTTCACCTTGTTGATCTTATTGTATTTCAATTGGAATTTTAATGGTTCCTACTAGTATCTTTTATTGTACATTTCTACTCTTTTTTTCTTTGTAATGTTTATGTATGTAATTCTATCTATCTTATTGTTTTGAGCTATTTATATGAATTTACTATTTAAATCTTTCAACTGTGAAAACTCGTAGGTCCACGTATATATTCCATTTAGCATTATCCATTGTTAAATTTGTTGAAAATTTCTGGAGTTGCTTCTTGTTCTTGTTGTGGGTTTATTGTGAATGATTTTTGGATTGGGGATTATAACAAACAAAAAAAATTAAAAACTCCAACGGAGTCTCCGATACTTTCCAATTTTTAAATATTTTTTTATATTTAGTTGGCAATTGGGAAATTTCAATGGATTTTTCGATGAAAAATAGACGGTGAAAGCTAATTTTAGGTGTGAATATTCTATCGATGATTCTATCGGTATTGAAATTTTTTTCCTGAATAAAAAACCTGACAAGTTAGTTTCTGACGGTAGTATTTCATCGCTGTTTTCATTGACAATTTTCAGTAATAACAGAATCTTCTCTCTACATCAATAGAATATTCCGAGACATTTTCCAATTTTTTTTTTTAGTAGGCCCGTGACAAAATCCTTAGTAAACTTCCATGCCAGCTTATTTAAAGGCATTATCTGTCAACTCGAGCAAAAAAAACAATGATTCATGTTTCCGGTTAGCCTATGAATTATATAGGATTACTATAATGGCGTTGATCTTCGTTCAATTTGCCAAATATACTAACAAGAACTTGATTTTCCTTTAGAGTCCAAGCGTACTTGGAATATCACTAATAGAAATATCCCTTTTTGTGAACAAAAACATTCTAAACTTAATCCTGCGCAGGATAATCTAGCTTGCAACATGCAAAATGCCCAATTGTGTCCATAAACTAGTGTTTGTTTGTGCTAAAGAAAGAGAGCAAAGGAGGGCATCAATTACGTGCAGCAGTATTTCCGAATCGAAAATGTGTTTTTAATTGAAAGCCGGCTTCCTAATGATCCATGCTTAGTTGTTTTCGGGTCCCCTTGTTGAATCTGGATAATTGGCCATGCGTTTTGGGCCATATCATGAAAGTAATCCTTCCACGTTATAAGTATTATAAAAACAAAAAAAAAAAAAGTTCTAGATTATATGAAAGATATAGATGCATAATTCTCACTCTTCTTTGCTTGGATAATTGCGATGGTCCCTCGAGGCTAAAGGCCTTCAGGGACCAGTCGGCATGGCAGATTATCATTGACATCTACTAGAAATTAGCTAGCATTCCTCTAATCTTTGTTTGTTTAACAAGTACTAGACCATTTCTTCACGTACTAATAATACTATGCTTTCCGGTGCCTTGAATGCCTCAAGATTTCATCGTTTTAAAGTCTCCAGCACCTCCTTCAATGTGCTTAAAAGGAAGCAACTTTTTTCACTTACATTTTTAAACATCATACTTGCAGAACATCTTGTTCTGTGCACTACAGCAGCAGATTTATTGAACATCGTAGCGATGCATTAGGTTTTAGAATACAATCCTTGTTGTAATCCAATCCCTCCGTACGACAGGAAGATTAATAAATGGTTAAACCGTGTTTTGGAAAATGGGATTTAATGCTTGATTTAACCTTAACAGCGAGATCTTTCGCTATCGTTTCCTCATTTAATAAGTGATCCAGTATTCGATCGAGGCTATAGATCGAGTTGATATCTATACGGGGCTGATCAAATAATTAAGGCCAGAGATCTAGTTCTGAAAACAGTCCCAAATTTAATTTCCAGAGCATATACCATGCAGCTTTAAGGATTCATTTATGTGGTGGAAAAGATTTGGTGAGATCTAGAAGAGAGAAGTAGGATACTGGAGATGTAGCTCAAGGTTTTACAGTAAATCCCTTCGAAGGCATTTAATTTCATGCATGCTGGCGGATTATACAGAACCGAAATAATTAGCAAGCTTTTGTTGTCACAAAAGCCGGCATATAATAATGCAACTAACCATGATTTTGATCAGTAATCACCATCAAATCCATAGCCTGCGAACCTTAAACAGCTGTACCTAGCAGGTAAAAAATTAAATATTGAACAGTACAGTTATCATATGAGTCAGCAGCTACTGATTACACTAATTACAGCATGCATTTTGCCTTTGTCTCTGCTGTCCCAATGTTAAATGCATGTTACAAAAGAAACACTGGAAAATAAAAATACACTAGCAATTTACAAGACACTTCTCTGGGCTGACCCATGATCCAACCCCACCTTTCACGTTTGAGGCACGTGACGCCTCACTTCGTGTAATCAGAACACTTGCAATATCACACGTTATTAGCTGATCAGCCACATAGAAGAAAGAAAGAGACGTAACAAACTCCCATGTGACCTCTATCTCCTTTGTTACCCAGATCCAGGACTTACATAACCAGCTAAAATAGCGTACAGTGCACTGAAACATACATGGACCACTGACCACATTACTGGTGGCGCTTGTTTTACACACCCCACCACGGCGTGTGAGGTCAAACTAAACGCTACCCCATCCATATATACTGATCAACAATATAAGAGCTACCTGATTGTCAAACTACATCTACGATAACCCATCGTCCTTGAGAAGTCCTGGGTCGAAACTTTCACAGCTTCTAACAAGAAATAAATCATTTGTAATTAGAAGAACCCACCTAACCTCCTCTGTCGTTCAGTTTTGATCTCAGATTAACCTCCTCCCCCTCGCTCTTTCTATCCCCATCAGCATCATGTTATACGCAAATAACATGTAGCTTTAGCAGCAAAGATGGGGAAGAGAAGCGAGAAAGTTTCGACAAGATCGTCTCAAACTCTACCACCGTCACCCTCACATTCTTTCTCTTCCTCTTCCTCCTCAGACTTTGAGTTCACAATCTCTTTATCTCCACGCAAATCCTCAACAACTCTTTGCCCAGCTGATGAGCTCTTCTACAAGGGCCAGCTCTTGCCTCTCCATCTCTCTCCACGCATCTCCATGGTCCGTACTCTTCTCTTAGCTTCATCAAGCACCTCTTCCTCCTCTGACACCACCACCACCGCCTCCCGTGACTCCACTGGCAGCTCCAATGACTCTACTTCATCCTTTACGAGTGATATGGTCTTGCTAGGAGATTGTGACTCGTCAAGACCTAGTTCAGTCACCGAAGATGATGAGTTCAGGAGGCTTAATAACAACCACCCTCATTTTCAAAACGATGTTCACTTGAGTTCACAGATCAATAAGAAGGGTAGCAATAAGTACTTCTCTCTATCAAGATTCTCTTCTGTTTTCAAGAAAGAGAACAAGAGCCGTGAAAATGATAACGTACCCGGTTCTTCAGTGAAAAGAATAAGCGTTACAGCAAAAGAGGTTATAAGGAAGTACTTCAAGAAAGTGAAGCCATTGTATGAGAAACTATCTCAGAAACAACAGCAAAAAATGGGAGGCCATGTGCATTCAATATTGCCGACATCAACAGCAATTAATACAACTGTCACTCTGTCAACGAAATTGGAGAGATCTATGAAAGATATTGATGATGTGATCTCTGGCAAGGATGCGAGAAAGGAAAGTACTGCTAATACTGGAGTATTTTCTCATTCTTTCTCGGGAAATTTGAGGTACCCAAGAAGGAGAAGCTGCGTTTCTAGCTGTCCATCCTCAATGCGGTCATCTCCTAGTCACTCTGGTGTGCTCAGTAAAAACGGGTTTATGGGTGGTTCAGCAGCTGGTCCAACAAGTAGGATTGCTGCATCTGCAGGTGGTGGCATGTGCTACGGAGACGCATCATCAATGGAGGAGCTGCAGAGTGCTATACAAGGTGCGATTGCTCATTGCAAGAACTCCATGATGCAAAACAAGACCATGATCAATAATGAAATCTAATGCAAGCTAGAGATTTAATTAACTCTTGATCAGGAAGCTAATTTATTTTACTTAATTTTAGTACTGTTATGTGTGTTCCCTGCATATGGTGTACTTGTGCAACACTGAATTTTAATTTTGTCAGTTAATTTGGACATGAAAATCGAAGTTTGTTAGCCTTGGAACCTGTAATTTGAGGTCTTTTAGGTTTTGTCTTTCACTAGCTAATTTGATACTCAACTCTAGCAACTCCCAAGTCCCAACTGTTTAATTAACTTGTTTGCATTTCTCCATTTCCCTAGGTTGTTTTCTTTTTTTGACATGAACAGAACAGTTACATGTTGGGTTGTCGTTATAATTACTTTTTGTGCCTGGTGATCTTGTTGCCTTTATGTTTTAGATCTGAAAACGTCTTGTCATTAGGTCCCCAAAAAAACAGTGATTGCCATTTCGGCCGAGCCATTAATTATGCCAGGTATTTCCATTTTTTCTAGTAAGCAACTATGCATGCATGGTATCTGAGTCCTTGGCTTCTTTTTTTTTTGTTTTTTTTATATTGTGTTTCCTGGAATCAGCGAGCCATGTGCATAACAATGAATAAATTTCAGGCCTTCCGGAATCTCTTCTGATAGATAAAGACGGTGCATTTATTACATAGCATGCATAAAGCTGAAGCAACGTTGAAGTTTCTCATTTATGATATTTTCAAATTCAAATTTGAAACATTATTGTTCCGGTTTTTAATAATCCAAAATCACATGTTGTCCGCAAGTGCACACGCCATTAATTCCTTTTCTAAATTGTTTTCAATCATTGAGCTAGAAAACAAATACATGTAATATATATATATAAAAGAAATTATACTCATGTGAGGTCCAGTACTATCTATACGATCGAGTTAATGGAGCGCAGATTGTAGAAATTACTTTTAGATTGGAATTAAATTAAATTAAGAAACTAGAAGTTTCAGATCCATTTAATTCGGACAAAATAATATTTCTACCGATTTGATATAAAATAAAATAAAAATAAAATAAAAACTCGCCAATAACACCGGCCGGTCTATCTGCAGCACAGTACTACCCACCTTCGCAATTAATGTGGTTTGATGATGAAATAAATTTATTTAACATAATATTGATCATATGATTCCACTTGTGGATCCTACGATGATCAGTGAGCATAGCTTAATCCATCTCAGATTAACCTGAATATTCTTCCGAACACTTTATGTCCCTTTTTTGCATTATAGTCGGATGACGGATGATGTTTCATATCAGTATACGCGCGCAAATACATGAAGAATTATGAACCCGTGACTCTTCGGGGGTCCAAGAGAGGTGCCCTCCCCAACTTCGATAAGTTTCTAAATTAATTACTTTTGAAATCTTATATATATATATATTATACGCACCCTTGAAATTAATTTAGCGCATATTCCGTAAAAAATATGGATCTAGCCGTCCCCACCAAAAACAAAAAAAAACTTACTGTGGGCCAATAATCCACCCTTATTTATTTAATATCAAATTTTAAGTAGACCCTTGTTTCTAGAATTTTAGTTTCACCTTGTCCCTGAGATTGCACTTTGCGTGTCCTTTACAATAAGCAAATAGCACCCGTGTTTTTTAACCCTATAATTCTTCTTTAAAAAGAAAAAAAAGATCGCTGGTGCATGATAGTGAAACGAGCGAGGCAATGATACAATACACCGATACAGTACAAGTACGGGACCGATTATTTCGCGATTCAGTTTCGAGTTGTTGTAGCCTTGCATTCATGATTTTGTTGGTTAGTGTAGCTTCTTTATGGCGAGAAATGAGAGACGATTTCAACAGCCAATTTCTTATCATAAACGGATCATCTTGAGATTTTTACAAGTATAATGTTTTCTAAGGGGCCCGGGCTGATGATATGATGGGCCCCTCCAAGGATATCATCGCCATTTATAGTTACGTACTTTTGATGATAGAGATATATGCTTGGGTGAGGACACTTATACGAGAATTATGATCTATATTGAGTTCCTTGCTCTCTAATTTTACCTTGCCAGTAAATCCAAGGCCCCTTGAACTTCTGCGTGGCTCAAGCATGCAAGATCTTATCTGATTTCAGGCTTGAATTATTCGACCATGGGGTCTCTCAATAAATCATCGACTTTATTTATATTAATTTTTTATTTAAAATAATATTATTTCATGTTTTTCTATTTAATTTTTTAAAATTAATCTGGTTATATTTTATCCAATTTTAATCAAGCCAATTTGATTATAAACTAACCCTTGAATCACTTCAACTTAATCAGATTAATATCTAAAATAATTCAAAATAAAATCTAACTTCAATCAAACTTCATATCACATTTAGAGAACTAAACTAAGTTTAATAGCTATACACCATGAAATGTGTTTCTAATTTGGAAGGAGCTATTAAGATATTTTGTTTTGTGATCAACTACGAGTCATACATTTATTCTTGTTTGTTATGATTCTGTTTATTTTTGTATTTTAAAAGTATTTTTTAAAAATTAATTTTTATTTTTTTATTTTCAATTAATATTTTTTTGTATTTTTAAATTATTTTAATGCGTTGATGTCAAAAATAATTTTTTAAAAATAAAATAATATAATTTTAATATGATTTAAAATAAAATATATTTTTAAAATAACCATAACCCTATTTTCGAATACATGGTACGACGGGGTAAAAGGGATAGCGATGGAACCTGTGGTTTGGGAAATGGGGCTTACAAGTCACTAAAGTTGACCTTAAGTTTTGGATCTTCCACTTGTCGTTTAAGATCCGGTTTGGCAAAACCGCTGGCCATAAGTTTGCCAAAAATTTAAATTTGTTTTTGAATTTTTTTGAATTTATTGATATTTAAAATTAATTTTAAAAATTAAAAAATATTTTTATTATATATTTTTAAGTAATTAACAATTTAAAATATAATTACTATCACAATATTAAACATTACCTAAAATAAACTTTCATATAAATATATAAACAAGTTACAAGCTAAAAGCATCTCTAACGGAAAAACTAAATGAAGAAGCAATTTAAAAAGTTGTTCTTTTAGCTTTTGTTTATGTTTTTATTCACTCAAACGGCTCAGGTAAATGAATAGCTAAAATAGATATTCATCCTTTGAAGAGCTATTTTTATATTTTTCTGTAGAAATGGTAAAAGAAAATGACTGTTGGCCAACGACTATTTTTATAGCTGTTGGCCAACAATTTATTTTTTTCTTTAAAAGCAGAAGGAAAGAAACTTGTAAATTTTAAACTTGTATTGTGCCTCACCCTTCTCTCAAATTTAGAAAAACAAGAATCAATTATTCTCCGGTTAATTAATAACATCGGTTGTGTTAGTTAGCAGAAATTAAAAGGTATGCTTGTTTAAAAGCTTTTTATATTTTCTCTTTTATATCTCTTGATTTTTTAGATATTTTGTTGTTAATTTGATATTTGTGATGATTTTTATTTCTTTGTTATTTTATGTTTTTGATATGAGTCAAGGAAGATAATTTTTATTTATGTTGTTATCTTTGATAAAATTGAAAAGAAGTAATAATGGTAGCTGATATTGATAAAAATATAGAGTGACATATTTAAAATTTATTTTTGATTGTCTGTTTTAATTTGAGGTCAATTATATTTTGTCTTGTTGAAAATGCAATTAAACCAGTATATCAATCCTCTTTTAG
>Ga0307510_10009813_pt1 | contig 11392 bp, 12 predicted proteins | sample 12_EM_MG_FD_207224 | JGI IMG/M metagenome (GOLD analysis project Ga0307510, IMG submission 207224) | Populus trichocarpa ectomycorrhiza microbial communities from riparian zone in the Pacific Northwest, United States - 12_EM | ecosystem: Host-associated > Plants > Roots > Unclassified | place... | reverse complement strand
AAGTGTAACATGCCTGCGACGTGATGTGCAGAATAAGAGTGTTTTGACAGTTATTTGAGAGAGAGGGAGACTCAAGACTGGGAGCTGTACAGTGGGCGTTAAACGCGTTAAGAGTCAAGTGACTGCTGTTAAGCGCCGAAAATCAGTACAGAGACGGACGAAGAATGTGACAACTTGAAGGACACCATTTTATACCTACCAATCTCCGCAGATAAGTTACAAGTCTCGACGTGTCTGTGCATCAGCCAAACCCTCCAACTCGAAGACCGAGGTTAATGTTATTTCACAATTGATCTAAGGAGTGTCAGTCCAATTCGTGGGCGAAGTATCTAGTCCAAATAGTGTCCAAATGCAACTTTGACAACAGGCAACTCGAGCCAGTACATAAAAGCCGGTCCATGGAAACATCCGAGAGGTAATGATAAACACACGGAAAGAACAAGTAATCGTTCAACGGACGTGCTCGCAACACGTTAACAGTCTCTCATTTATCGACGTCGCTGCCGTCGTCATTACGATGTCGTCGGTTGGTATCCCACCAATTGGTCCCACCTTGGCAAGCACGACAGTCCAGAATAATCTAACGTAAAAAAACAAAGACAATCAGCTATAAGACGAGCGTATGAATCGCGAATTGTTGTACGCACCGACGCTGCGCGCGGGGTTAGGGTCGCACGAGCACCGGCCGCGACTCCAAAGATCGCCTCTGGGACAATGCGTATACTCGTAATGCGAGTACCCGATTTCGTCGAAAAAGTGAATACGTTCCGTGCCCGCGAAGAGCGCCGCACCAATCGTGTGCACGTTCGCGTCGCCCCAACGCTATTTATACACACACGATTCCCCAATCGGAAAAAAAGTTTAGGCCACATGAGATTAGGGAGTGATGGATGGGTGGCGACGATGGCGGAACGTACCTCGTAATAGAAGCCTCCATTCTGATCGAGATAATCGAAATAGGCCGAGAAGGCATCTCCACGCCAAAAATCCATATCAGCGATCTCAAAGTTGTTGTAGACTATCCTAAAATTAGCACCCGGTTCCGGAGGGAAAGAGGGAGGGAGGGGGTAGACATACAAGTACAGAGGTTGTGTTCGTTACCGTCATTGTCGGACACGAACTGCATCGCAGGGTCCGGCGCAAGGTATTCGGGGTGTTGGGTGATGAATTCTGCAGGGGGAAAGATGCGTGAGCGCAACCGATCGAGGTTTTGCTGAGGATTAGGCGGACCTTTCACAGTGGGCCAAAGAGACGTGATTGTAGGGCCATACTCGTACATGGCGATGTTCCACCCTGGATTGGGCGGGGGTTGATTTATGTATCCGCTAGACAAGGGCACGAAAAAGACGAACCAAACACTTTGTCATTCTCGCGCAGGAAGGTGAATGGATCAAAGTCGATGTCGCAATGGAAGTGTACGTCGGGCCTGGACGAAGTAAGTGGGCTGGGGCGGACGATTTGTAGGATAGGACGTACTCGACACGCCAAGAATATCGGTAATTTTGCAGCATTGGATGGCGATAGTAGAACTAGATAGGCTCGTTAGTACGGACATGTGCGACTGAGACGAGGGCAGGTCTTACCCCAGAGTTAAATCGGCACATATTGTGATACCTAAATACCAAAGGGACACGTCGTCAGGACTACTCAAACGCGGGACAGGAAAGGACGAAAGCCGCACGATATACTACCAGCCCGTGGGATGCCGTCCATATTGCGCATTTCCTCTTCCACCCTCGTCTCGTTGAGCCACGGAGGCACGTTCCAATCCGAAAAGGGGATCACCTCAAAAAATACGTCCCCGGACACAATAATTGAGAGGCGACTTGGATATTGGGTATGAGGTTAGGATTCAGAACACTGGGAAGAGGAAAACGAGCGAGGGCGCACGATTTGAACTCCTCCGAGAAGGGCTTGTCGTTTAGGAAGATCCAAGGGTAGTGGTATTTGTGGTTGAACCTATCCTCCAACTGACGTACGGACTGCACTGCGCCCCTGATGTCTGACTCGGAGTTGGTCGTGAGCATGAAGAACGTCGCATTTTCACGGTGAGGTTGTGGTGGCGACGATGGGGCATTAGAGTGTACCGGTTGAGTTTCGAAGGAGTCGTCAGGAGGAGGCAGTCGATTTGGAGCGGTCGAATCGGAAGGATAATTTAGGGACGGGAAGGAGCCGCTATTGTAAGTGTGTGGAGCTAAGAGGGAGATTGACAGGAAGCAGAGCTGCATGTCGTGTCAACGTCAACGTTAGCGATCACACACGGTCGTAGACGGTTATTGGCATTCACAGCTATGAAAATGACGATGAGAACTGGACGTGAAATTCTTGTTGTCCGAAGCATTGGGTGTGGTGGGCGGAGCAAGGCGTGACTTGTACTTTTGCTTGGCAGGGGACCGTCGCTTGCTTGGAAGGTGGTTGGGCTGCTCAAGGGCATGAGATTCACCGTTTAGGCTAGAGAAGCAGATAAAAAAATAAATACCTCCTATGCGATAAGGGGCAGCAAGGATGGGGGTGGCGAACGACCGCTAGGGTTGGGAAGAAAAGGCAACGTGGGCGTGCGCGCACGAATTTGTCGGGTGGACGTGAGAGTACAACAACAACAAGAAGCTTCCGGACAGCGGGAATGTATTATTCATGGTCTTGGGCGGCGCACGGAAATATTTCGCACAGCCTCGAACTAAACTCCAAAGGGAAGTGACGGAGTAGTGACGGGCGTAATGTGATAGGAGGCGCCAATTACGTACCCATTCACCACGTTATCTCCCTCTGCCCTTGATCCCTTCGCATGCTTTTAAGCTGGTTTACCTATCCACGCCATACTTTATATAATACAGAACTGTGAATGCATTTTTCTCGAACTGATTGGTGCTACCGGATGGTGGCAGAACGAGATGTACAGTAGGCCACCGCTACTGTCAGCGCACATCGACATGCCATCATCGGTCGGCAAGTGGGCGACACCTGATTGCCGATTTAGATTTATGAACCTCTGGAGCCATTCACTCGGAAACCGCAGATTCATGCCAAAAGTAGGACTTGGTTTACGGCAACTGACTTTAGACGTAAATCATGATGTTCCTGGACCTAAAGTGGAATTTATTACATTACAGGGTGTGACCATGGTGTGTGACGGTGACAGGATTTCTCCAACGAAGTTCCCACGCTTAACCCCACAACGAGATCATCATCATTTGATCATCAGTATCACATAAGCTGCGTTAGGTGCGCGTCGTCCAATCCACGTGACACGTACAACGGAACTCTGGTCTACGATCAAACTGGCTTGATAAAGCCCATGAGTTCCCTCGCTTTCCTCGTCACAGACCTTCAGGTGCGTTACATTTCCCTGCCCGTCCTTCTCTGGTTCACGACCTCTTACTTGGGCCTGTCTAGTCTCTTGCCAGCGAGACAAGAAGAAAACACCCAGAAGTCCGCGAGGTACTTGGTGGATTGCTGTCCTACCCACGCATAATGCCGCTAATGATCCCTATCATCGACATAGGCCGCGGAAAAGTCTATTGCTCTACTTAAATCCTCGCCAAGTCTCGTTACTGCCAATGTGACTTCAGGTACGTTATGTTCTTTCGCTTGCACACGAGTATCGTGGCCGCGCCACTCGCCGCAAGGACTGACGTCTTTCTTGCCTGGCAAGATGGCTGGCACACAGAAGATCTCCTTCGCCCTGTATTCATGGGCTGCGCGACGAAAAATACCAAAGTAATCACGATCGCACTCGGCTCGCTCCAACGCCTCATCTCCCTCCGCGCCGTCTCCCTCTCCGCCGTCCCGGCTATCATCCAAACGATGAATGACTGCATTTCGCAAGGTGTCGACATCCAACTCAAGATCCTCCAAACCCTCCTATCCCTCATCACTAATTTCCCCGCCGTGCACGGCCGACTGCTCGCAAACGTGCGTACTTGAATTTCACTTTCGTGCTGCGCACCCCTTTCTCTTCTACCTTGTCCTGATGGATGATGAATTTTGAATACATGTGACACTGCAGGCCCTGCTATTATGTTTCAGGCTGCACGAATCCAGGACGGCCGTCGTGTCGTCCACGGCGGCGGCGACCCTGCGGCAACTCGTCATGTTCGTCGTTGACAAGGTCGTCGAAGAGGATCGCCGTCTGCTGCTCGCCAGCGAGCTCGAATCAATCACCCTTCCGGACGGAACGACGCGATCTCTCGGCCCCGCGGCGCGTGACGCGTTCGCTATCTTCGAGGACCTATGCCTGCTGGGAAACGGCGAGCGTCCGCAGTTCCTGCAGCTCGAACATCTCCACAAGACATTTGCGCTAGAACTAATCGAGAGCGTACTGACGAACTATCACGAACTTTTCCACAAGGCGCGTGTCTCTTCCAGCTTATTCCATACCAGCAGTCCTTACTTCGCTGTCATGTTCACAGCACCCGGAACTCCTACTCTTATTACAACATCACCTCTCCCCACTGCTTCTCAAAACGCTTTCCGAACGCTCCGCTTTCCCCCTCACGCTCCGCGGGACTCGAGTCGTCTTTCTCTTACTTAAACAGTTCTCCTCCGAACTTGCGACAGAAGCTGAAGTCTTTCTTACTCTGCTGATCAAACTCGTCAGTGGTGAGGCGGAGGCCGGTGAGACTCGGCCAGGGTGGATGAGGGTGCTCGCGATGGAGATCATGCGAGGGTGCGTCTTCCTCTTATCACTGATCGTACGGCGCTTATGTGTACATGTCTCACACGTGCAGGCTCTGCGGGGACGCCGAGTTCATGCGTAGCATCTGGCAACGCTACGATGCCTTGGCCACCGACGGCGACACCGGCAGTGCCTCTGGCGCGCGTGTCTTCACGCTCTTTGTCGCCACCCTCCAACGCCTCGTCACATCACGTCCGTCACTACTCGGCGTCTCTGCGCAAATGCAGGGCGTGGGTGTGCCCGCGAGCGACTCGATACCGTATTCTCATAGTCATAGCTTGGACAGCGTCGCGGAGATGGTGGCGACAGCAGCAAGTGCGACTGTCTCGAACGTCGTCGGAATGATCGGTACTGAGGCAGGCCTGAGCGTACAAAATGCTGCGATGAAAGTGCAGTGGTACGGCCTACTTCCCTTTCTTCATCTGAGCCCTCATCACCCATTCTTTCTCACAGCATCGACCAACTCGACAAGACAGACGCGCCACCCATCCCCGAAGCGTATATATATCTCCTCGGCGTCCAATGCCTCGTCTCGCTCTGCGACGGCCTCGCAGGGTACGCGATTCCCCTCTACAACACCCTCGCAGTCCAGAAGCGCCCCGCCGGATCGCCAGAGCCTGTGCGCGCACCAGGCCCGCTCGACCCGTCGACGCTACCCGAATCCGAGCCCGCCCGTGTGGGCCTGCAGACAGTGCGCGCGATGCTTAATGCTGGCTGGCCCGCGCTGCTCGCCGCTCTCTCCTTCCTTCTCACCACCAACCTTTCCGACCCCCTATTTGGGGATGTCCTCGGAGCGCTGCAGGCGCTCGCCCGCACAGCGGGATGCCTTGCGCTTCCTACGCCTCGCGACGCTTTCCTCACCGCGCTTGCAAAAGCCGCGCTCCCACCACGTGTCGTCGCAGCGCTCGACGAACCACCGCAAGCGCAGCAGACGCCGCGTTCCCCCGTCTCGTTGGAGGGACTCACGCTCGGCCTCGCAGGCAGCGGTGGGGGCAGCGGAAGTGGAAGCGGCGCCGGACTGAGCCCGCGCAATTTGGCGTGCCTGCGCGCACTCGTCGCCGCTGCGATGTTTCTAGCTGGCACGCTGGGCTCCAGCTGGTTCGCGGTGCTTGAGGCGCTCCAGAACGCGGATTACGTCCTTACAACGCGCGGTACTGCCCTGCCTAGTTCAGCGACCTTGGGTCCCAACACCGGTGCAACTTCTGGTACGCCAACCAAGCGTGGTGGTACGATAGTTGAAGGGCTAGCCGGTGGTGGGCAACAACAACTGCAACAACAACAGCAATCCAGGCAACAGGCAGTACATCCACTTCTTACAGACCTTGATCCAGAGAGCGTTCAGGCTGCAATACAGCGTCTTTTCGATGCGAGCGTAATTCTGGAAGATTCGGCGTTCCACGATTTCGTCGGCGCTTTGTGTAAGTTGAGTTTGGAGATGGTCAGCATGCAAAGCGGCACAGATGTCGGCACTATTACTGCTGCTGGGGAGGGAACTTTGGACGCAGAAGACGATACTATTCCAAGTGCGAGCACGAGTGCGACCAGTCTCGTGACTCCCCGCACAGAGCTGTTTAGCAGGAGGAGGGTAAGCGGAATCCATATTCCGCGGACCTTGGTGCGTAGATTTTGTACCTCTTATCGCCAAACGTTCTCCCTCGATTGATTAAAACGAACGAATGGACAGCGATCTGGTGACTTTGGTATTGCGCGCCTGGGCGGCGTCGCCGCACTCAACATTCAACGACTTGTCCATCGGTCTCCGGACGTCGCGTGGGATACCATTACCTCACATCTCATCTTCGTTCTCCGTCATCCCGCGGCGCCGCAGCCCATCCGTCTGCAGGCCGCACGCACCCTCGATGACATTCTCGTCATCATCCCGCGCCACCTTACCGCCGCACCCAGCGATCTCCAAGCGGCAGTTCAGCGGCGCGTTCTCGATGTTCTCGCGCAACAGATTATGCTCAGTGGCGCCGCCTCGAGCACTAACATGGACTTGCGCCGCTTGGGCCTGGAGACTCTTCACCAGATCCTGCAGGCGTCGGGTCACACCCTCCTTGTCGGATGGGAAACTATCTTCGAGGTGCTTGGCAGCGTTTGCCGGCCCGCGCCTTCCGACCCCGCTTCGTATCTTGCTCCGCCCGAGTCCAGTACGTCTCACGGACGTCCGACGCCGCTCGGTTACCTGCAGGAGAAGGGCTATTCTGCGTTGATCAAGATCGCGTTCCAATGTATGACGCTCATGTGCGATGGCCTCTCCGCGCTCTCTCCCGAGCACCTGAGGCTCTGCATCAGCACGCTTGGGCAGTTCGGGCGGCAAGCGGACACGAATATCGCGCTGACGGCGGCTGAAAGCCTTTTCTGGGGGGTGTCTGATGCGATACAGGCGAAGCGGCGCGAGGCGGACCACGAGCCGGCGTACAGCGCGCTCTGGATGCACCTCTTACTGGAGATTCTGCGTCTGTGTGCGGACGCCAGGCCAGAGGTCCGGATGGGTGCGATACAGACGTTATTTAGGACCCTACAGCTGTACGGAGCTACGCTAAGCCTCGATACTTGGGACGAATGCGTGTGGAAGGTCACATTCCCGCTGCTCGACAAGCTCTCGCCGCACGTACACGCGAACCCACTAACACCCCCGTCATCGCCCGATTCCACCGCCTCACCCGCTGATGCGAACAAGCAGGCACTAGACTCGTCATCGTGGGACGAGTCAAAGGTGGTCGCGCTGCAATCGATCGGTGCGATCCTGAACGACTTTCTCGTATCGAAGATTATGCACTTGCCTTCGTTCGCTGCGGCATGGGAGACCTTTGTCTCACACATCCGAGACGCGTTTCTACTTGACGGGCGTGCCGTCAGCGCCCCGGCGCTGCGCTGTCTCGAGCGTGCACTCAAGGCTGCTGCGGCAGCCGTGCCGTCGACTGACGCCGAAGCAGGCCTCAGATCGTCTCTGGTAGAGATTTGGGAAAAGACGTGGGCGAAGTGCGAGGAGATGGGCGCTGTGATAGTTCGACGGGCGAGTGCGGCTGCGCAGCATGTAGGTTCGCCTCCACCTTTTACTCAGGAGAGTCTGGTCGTGTTTGTGGATGTTATCAAGTCCGTGAGGAGTATCAGTCGAACGTTGGACGGCGCTGAGTGGCCGTTGGAGCGCGTCTCCACTCTTATGACGATTCTGAAAGGTGAGTTCGTTTATTGGTCTCGTCCATAGCCGTGGCGGTGACGGTGTCAAATATCTTCCAGGTGTATTGACCTATCCAAACTCACCGGATTACCGATCTGACATCGATAATCTGTCACCCGTCCAGGTAGGATCAAACTCGGACCCGTTTCCTTGTCACGAATGCCCACTGAACGCGCTGCTTCCAGGCCAACGTCATGGATACCGTCAACGGAATTGAATTGATCGAATCAGGCACCCCATCCCATATCCTCAGAGACCTGTCCGAGTATGCCACTCTGGCATTTATCGCGTCCTTCGACGTCCCACAGGCACACAAGCACGACGCGGAGCCTTCTATAGCTACACAAGCATCGGACTCAATGACAACAGCGCCACAACGAAAGCGAATAACGTACATCGCCCTCGCGAAGATGTGCATGCCCAAGCTGGCCGAGCTGTTCTTGCGATTCAAGGACAAGGACGAGATTTTCGTTGACGGGACCGTCGAAGCTGTCCTTTCGGCGTACGCTGTCCCGATCAAGCTCAAGTATGACTGTCCGCCACCATCAAAGTTTGGGAAGGACCTGCCGCTGTGGAAGACTGCGACGACGTGCTTCTTGAAGGTCGTTAAGGAGGTTGGACCGAAGATTAGTACCCTTTGTTCTAGTATGATCCCTCATAGCTAGAGTATACCTATTCGTGTGCTGACATGCTTATAACGACTGCACAGGATTATCGCCAGTGAGGGTGGAGAGCATTTGGAGGCAGGTGATCGTTGTTTACCGCGGTGGCATTCTTGCAGACTGGTACGTCCTCTTGCTGCGAGCTGCGTTTCCATCTCTTTGCTCAAGCGCCATGCGTGAATAAGTTCCGCCACAGATAGTCTCCCCTTCACGGAGCAAGAGGAAGAAGAGAACTTTGATCTGTCGTTGATCAGGTCTCTTGAAACTGATGCTATTCCTTGTCTCGGTGATGACCGCGTTCCCGACTATCTTATCACCCAGCTAGCCAAGGTCTTACAACAAGGCTCGCATCTCTTGCAGCACGAACAGGATGATGGCCTCCCGCCGATGCTAAGTAATCCACCACAACCGAACACTAAGTCTGCTGCACGGAGTAGCAAGGCTGAGAGCGAAACGGTAGTGGGCAGCACGGCGCCCATCGGGGAGGTCTCGAGGGAACGGTTTTCTTATTGGTGTCTTGATCTCCTCTTTCTCATTTGCTCTGATACTTCGAAAGGTAAAGTCTCATGGCTCCTGTGTGACATAAGCTAGGCGATTTATGGTATATCCCTTTTCTTAGATCGTGAATCGTCGCGGAGGAGGGTCGCCGCGCTGTGCCTGCCTGCGCTCATTGGGCGATGTCGCACCACCCTCGCTGGTTACGTCGCGGATGAAAAGATTCGCGGAAGCCTCCCATTCCCAAGGTATACTACCTGATTTATGGAACCATATGCATATCGTTCGACATTGTGACATTATATTGTGCAGGGTTCGAGAAGAGGAGCTGATGTATGTGTTACACAAGCTACGAGAGCTCCAATTATGGCCGGGGTCGCTCTGGGCGGCTCTCTCGGAATCACCGTCTAAATATGCAATGGAGCAGCCCCGTATGTAGCACAATTCTCTTCCGCCGTCGTTGGCTGATGTATAGAAACGCCCAATCCGCTCCCGAAGCCATCGACGCGTCTCTACCGCCTTCGGAGCTCATCGCGGACGCAGTAAAGCGGTCGTCGCGCGCGCACATGTTCCACTTCTACAGTCTGCTATGCGAGATCGCGTCTGTACCACGAAAATCGCCAAATGCGTGGATCGCGGCGGATCGCCTGGCCACATCTGGCGGGCCCGCCGCCGGTAAGAAGGAACGGGCTGTAGGGGCTCACATCAATCACGGTGGCAAACCGACACAGGCTTCTACAACTGCTAGTACTGTGACTACTGGTAGCGGGGCTGGCTCAAACCTAGGCCATGTGGTGTCATTCGACGCCCGAGTGTTGGCGAGGGAATGTTTGAAGGAGGTTGGGCGTGAACTCGGCGTGCCGCGATGATCTATCGCTAGGGAACGTTTATTCTGTCTGTGGAGATAGCTTTTCTTTTTGGTAAACGCTTAACTGACTACGCCGCTGTTTGAGGAACAGATCGAATGCTTAAGAACTTGGAATTCATGTGAATTATTTGTGAGACTCCCTAGAATATCAATAGTCCTTTGTGCGAGATTCACTTAGAGTGAGTAAGATGCATCGTACGTCGTACTGCACCTTATGCAGCGGGCAGTTGAGCGAGGAATACAATGCTTCTTCCCTCTAAGAAGGGAGAGCGGCCGGAAGACATATGGGGCGACAAGGTTTACCTCTGTTTGATGCGGAATCTGCTCACAAAGTCAAAGTGACAGAGAAAGGCAATCCACAAATGATTTCCACAAGGCTAGGTAGCTCAGTTGGAAGAGCACCTGGTATATATATTCAGGAAGCCTGGGTTCAATCCCTGTTGCAAACTTTGTGTTAGAAATATGAGTTCCGGGCACGCGTCGGCCTCAGAACGCGTGTGCGGGTCAGACACGGGAACTAGTGTGGTATTGAGGACTAGGCTACTCACCTCAGAACGCGCGTGCGGGTCAGACACGGGAACTGAGGGTACAAAAATCAACCTAACTACGGTATATAACGGGTAAATAAGGTTCTGGTTCTAGGCTAGTAAGGTATGTCACAGTACAGTACTCGAGCTGTCAATGTACATGGATATCTAATCGATCCGCTCGCGCGCGCTATTTGCTACAATCCCCAGTCTGGCCATAATTCTAGGCTGCAACAACCTCATCTTGATCTTAATCTCTTTGGCCCATGCAAGGTATAAGAGCATAAGAAAGATACATGGGAGTGGAGACACCATTGGACCATATTTTGATTCATAAACAGGATTTTGTGTTCAGCGGGGGCGCTGAAGATTGGGCCTCCGCTGAAGATTGGGTAACATGAAATATTATAAAGCATACTTCCTTCATGGTAAGAAAATACAGATATTAAAACCCAGGGGTACCCCGATAGTTTAATTGTGACATCGCCAAGAGCCAAATCTCCTCAGGGTACCGCAGATATAAGGTCTTTGGCTTGCTCTATTACCCATGATGGAAACTACGCCGTTACAAACTGCACAGTATAATGACAAAGGGCATACAAGTAAGAAAGTATCATTACAACACTACTTACATTGGCTCTTAACACATGTCGTGGTTGTGATCTGTGGGGTCGCCTAGGGCGGCAGACCGGTGCTACGCCCTACTAGAAGCATCCGTGCGAGATCGACATGGCCATTCTCCGATGCCAAATCCAGCGCAGTCGACCCGTCCTTCTTCTGGGCTGACACGTCAGCGCCACGCTCTATGAGCATCCGTGCGAGATCGACATGGCCATTCCGAGATGCCAAATGCAGCGCAGTCGACCCGTCCTTCTTCTGGGCTGACACGTCAGCGCCGCACTCTATGAGCATCCGTGCGAGATCGACATGACCATCCTCCGATGCCAAATCCAGCGCAGTCCACCCGTCCTTCTTCTGGGC
>Ga0307510_10009809_pt1 | contig 11396 bp, 8 predicted proteins | sample 12_EM_MG_FD_207224 | JGI IMG/M metagenome (GOLD analysis project Ga0307510, IMG submission 207224) | Populus trichocarpa ectomycorrhiza microbial communities from riparian zone in the Pacific Northwest, United States - 12_EM | ecosystem: Host-associated > Plants > Roots > Unclassified | place... | reverse complement strand
TTATATGATAGCCCGTTTTTGATGGGAGAATTGGAAGTACTGCCGCCATTCAGCGTTCAAAATAAACCACACAACTTTATTGGCTATAAATTGCCAGCCTTTGACCGGGCGGCTTTTATGAGTGATTTGAAAAAAATCGTACAAACAGGTAGTAACATTATCGGTGAAATACCATATACTCATTACACCTTTTTATCAATTGGCGCAGGCGGCGGCGGTATAGAACATTTGAATTCATCATCATTGAGCTTTAGCGGGGGAGAGGGTTTTAATAGCCCCGAGGCCAGGAAAAAGCTATATAATTTTATTGCACATGAATACTTTCATCACTATAATGTGAAAAGAATAAGGCCGATAGAACTAGGGCCCTTCGATTATTCAAAAGAAAATCACACCAATATGCTTTGGGTGTCAGAAGGGTTTACAGTTTACTATGAATATCTTATAGTACGGCATGCCGGTTTGATGACAGACGAAGATATGCTTAAAGATTTGCAGACAAACTTGAAAAACTACGAAAACAAGCCGGGGCATTTATATCAGTCGGCTACACAAGCAAGTTACTACACATGGAACGATGGCCCTAACGGACGGGTAAATGATGAATTCAACAAAACCATATCCTATTATGACAAGGGCCCTATTTTAGGGCTAATGCTTGATTTTAATATACGCCATGCTACTCATAACAAAAAAACACTTGATGATGTAATGCGCCTGCTTTATTATAAATACTATAAACAACTAAAACGTGGCTTTACTGAAAACGAGTTTAGAAAAGAATGTGAAAAAATGGCTGGAATACCAATGTCCGAATTGTTTGCGTACGCATCAACAGTAGAACCACCAAACTATCCTAAATACTTTGCCTACGGCGGATTAGATATTGACACCGCTACTGCTATTGCAAGTAATGCATGGTTGGGTATCAACGCCAGGATGCAGCGTGATACACTCAGGGTAACATCAGTAGATTATGATTCGCCCGCCTGGAAAAAGAATGTAAGAGGCCATTCTGAAATTTTAGCTATTAACGGAGTGCCGGCAACAATCGATATTTTTAATAAAGCATTGGAAGGAAAAAAAGAAGGAGACACGATAACTCTGGAACTGGAAAAAGAAGGCGTTAAACAACAGGTAATTGTGGTTTTAGGTATAAAAAGTGAAAAGACCTTTAAAATTACGCCAATGACGCATCCGGATGCGCTGCAAGCCGCTATTTACAAGAGCTGGATTGGAGATTAATGGAGATGTTCGCGCAATAGTTGTAAAAAACAAAGTTCAGTCCGTTTCAACTCTTGTAACGGCGCTATGTTGGTATAATTTATTTAAATAAAAAACAGCGAGGGTTTTAAACTTCAAACTTAATACCTATCTTTGCACCTCAATTAACAAAAATTTATAACGCTTTAATATTATTCAGGTAATGTATTTAAGTAAAGAAGCAAAAACAGAGATTTTTGCAAAACACGGCAAAAGCGCCACCGATACAGGATCGGCAGAAGGACAAGTAGCTTTATTCACCACACGTATCGCGCATTTGACCGGACATTTGAAAAACAACAAAAAGGATTTTTCAACCCAGCTTTCGCTTCAAAAATTAGTAGGTAAACGCCGTGCATTATTGGCTTACCTTTATAAAAAAGACATTGAGAGATATCGTGCTATCATCAAGGCTTTACAGCTGAGAGATATCATCAAATAAATCTTTTCAGTTTTTCTTAAAAAGCCATCCGCCAAGTCGGGTGGCTTTTTTACTTTTGCAACCATTATAGGCTACAATAAAAAAACAAATGCCTGTAATAGGTTCATTGCCGATAAAAGGCAAATTATAGAATGAAAATAATATACACAAAATAAAAACCGGTGTGTTCTGAAGATGAAAAGCACATCATAACAAAAACAAGATGAGTTTAAATGTAATTAAAAAGGTTATCGATCTGGGTGACGGACGCACCATTGAGATCGAAACCGGTAAGCTGGCCAAACAGGCTGATGGGTCTGTAGTTGTAAAAATGGGGGACACGATGTTATTGGCCACTGTCGTTTCTTCGCCCGAAGCAAAAGAAGGGGTTGATTTTTTACCGTTATCAGTTGACTACCAGGAGAAATATGCTGCTACAGGCCGTATACCAGGTGGTTTTTTACGCCGCGAGGCCAGGTTATCAGACTATGAGGTTTTGATTTCGCGTTTGGTTGACCGCGCTTTACGTCCATTGTTCCCTGAAGATTATCACGCAGATACACAAGTGATGATCTCGCTAATTTCTGCGGATAAAGACATTATGCCTGACTGCTTAGCAGGTTTAGCCGCATCAGCGGCCCTGGCTGTTTCTGATATCCCTTTCAACGGACCTATTTCAGAAGTTCGTGTAGCTAAGATCGACGGCAAGTTGGTGATCAACCCAGCATTAAGTCAGTTAGAAACTGCTACTCTTGAATTTATCGTAGCCGGTTCTGAGTTTGACATCAACATGGTTGAAGGAGAAGCTAAAGAGATCCAGGAAACTGAGATGATCGAAGCTATCAAGTTTGCTCATGAAGCTATAAAAATCCAATGTCTAATTCAAAGAGAATTGACTATTGCTGTTGGTAAAACCGAAAAACGTGTTTACAGCCACGAAAATCATAACGAAGAATTAAAGAAAGCGATCTATGCTGCCACTTATGAACAGGTATATGCAATTGCTTCTTCTGCTTCTGCAAAAGATGAGCGCACAACAAAGTTCAAAGAAGTGCGTGATACTTATATCGAAACTTTGGGCGAGATTGATGATGTTACCAAGTTTCTTGCTAAAAAATACTATCACGACGTAGAATATGACGCTATCCGTAACCTGGTATTAGACGAAGGAAAACGTTTAGATGGTCGTACAACTACACAAATACGCCCGATATGGAGCGAAGTTGGCTACCTGCCATCTGCTCACGGCTCGGCAATATTTACACGTGGTGAAACACAATCATTAACTACAGTTACCTTGGGTGCTAAAGATGATGAGCAAATGATTGATGGTGCATTTATTAATGGCTACCAGAAATTCCTGCTTCATTATAACTTCCCTGGTTTCTCAACTGGTGAGGTTCGCCCGAACAGGGGAGCCGGCCGCAGGGAAATAGGCCACGGTAACCTGGCTATGCGTTCGTTAAAACAGGTGTTGCCTTCTGACGATGAAAACCCATACACTATCCGTATCGTATCTGATATTCTGGAATCCAACGGTTCATCTTCAATGGCTACTGTTTGTGCCGGAACTTTGGCCCTGATGGATGCCGGTGTAAAGATTAAGGCACCTGTAACGGGTATAGCAATGGGTTTGATCACCAATGAGATGGGCACCAAGTACGCAATCTTATCTGATATCTTAGGTGACGAAGACCATTTAGGTGATATGGACTTTAAAGTTACCGGTACTTCGAAGGGTATTGTAGCTTGCCAGATGGACTTGAAGATCAATGGTTTATCATACGAAGTTTTAACAAAAGCTTTAGATCAGGCTAAAGAAGGTCGTTTGCATATCTTAAATGAGATCAAAAAGACTATTAGTGCACCACGTGAAGATTACAAGCCACATGCCCCACGTATCGTTACCATTAAGATCGATAAGGAATACATTGGTGCTGTAATAGGCCCAGGTGGTAAGATCATCCAGGAAATGCAGCGTGAAACTGGTGCTACTATTTCTATCGAAGAAAAAGATAACCAGGGTATTGTTCAAATATTTGCTTCAAATAAAGAATCAATTGATGCTGCTGTAGCACGTATCAAGGGTATTGCTGCAAGGCCTGAAGTTGGCGAGATTTACGAGGGTAAGGTAAAATCAATTATGCCTTTTGGTGCATTTGTTGAGATCATGCCAGGAAAAGATGGCCTGTTGCATATTTCTGAGATCGACCATAAACGCTTTGAAACCATGGATGGTATCTTTAAGGTAGGCGATGAAGTAAGGGTAAAATTGCTGGATATCGACAAACAAGGCAAACTAAAACTTTCGAGAAAAGCTTTATTGCCAAAGCCGGAAAAAGCACAATAATCTAAAGATCAATTTATTATTAAGAGCCCTCTTTTGAGGGCTCTTTTTTTTGAAATATTTTTTACTTTATTGAAAACAAAATCCACTTTTTAGAACTTTTACTTAATAGATGCATGCCAAACCAATATCCGGCCATATTGAAAAGATGAATTCTATCCAAATTGATCCTGTAAATTTTCTTAATAGTGAACTGGCCGGACTGCAAAATATCTCTCAAACAGATTTGATACAATCGTTGCTGTATGAGATCATCCGGGTTAAAGAATTGATAAAATATTACAAATCTATCCCCAATAACGAGGGGCAGTTGAGTGTATCTATTTTGCATGAACTGGTTTCTGAAGCATATTCCTCTCTCGTCGATTACGACATTGCATTGATGAACAAGTATTACGATCTTTTAAGAAATTGTGATTGATATTGTTCAAAAACCATTTACTGCTTCATTAGTGTATGGCATTGGTTTGTAAAATGTCAAAATGAATCAGTGGCTCCGAAATTTTGAATAAGTAATCGATGATCTCCAATCACTAATTACTATATTCGGCCCATGAACCATCTTGTAGCACCTTCCATTTTAGCATCGGATTTTGGTAACCTGCAGCGTGATATAGAAATGCTGAATCGGAGCGAGGCCGACTGGGTACATGTGGATGTTATGGATGGGTTGTTTGTGCCAAATATTTCTTTTGGTTTCCCGGTAATGGAGGCAGTAAAAAAGCACGCGACAAAACCACTGGATGTGCATTTAATGATTGTTGACCCCGACAGGTATATAAAAGAATTTAAGGAGAAGGGTGCTGACGGGATTACTGTACACTTTGAGGCTTGTACACATCTGCACCGCACCATACAGGGGATTAAAGAATTGGGTTGCCGGGCGGGCGTAGCCTTAAACCCACATACACCGGTCGCTTTTTTAGATGATATTATTGAGGACCTGGATTTGGTACTTATCATGTCGGTTAATCCTGGCTTTGGCGGGCAGAAGTTCATCAATAATACCTACAAAAAATTACACGATCTGAAAGCTTTAAGCTCGTCGCGTAATCCCGGCTTATTCATCGAGGTAGATGGAGGAGTGAGTGAGCAAAATATCAAAAATTTAGTTGATGCAGGGGCAAATGTTTTTGTGGCGGGCAATTCGGTATTCTCCGCTACTGACCAGCGCCAGGCTATCAAAAATCTAAAAAATCTCTAATAAATTATTACTATTATAAATTACTCACTTAATACTGGGTTAAAATTACTTTTTTAATATTATGTCAATTTACAGTGTTAATTAAATTGACAATCTTGATAAAAAAATTGCAAATAAACTCTACTATCATTATCAAATTTATTAGCTTTGCGCCAACCAAATATAAAGTTGGCAATTATGCCAGTAAGTTGTTTTAATCAATAACAATATGAAACACAATTTCGGTGCCGGACCAGGCATCTTACCACATGAAGTATTCAAACAGGCTGCAGCAGCAGTATTAGATTTCAATGGAACAGGATTATCGATATTAGAGATATCGCACCGTTCGCCTGAATTTGAAGCTGTTTTGGATGAGGCTGTAAAATTGGTAAAAGAGCTTTTTGAAGTTCCCGAAGGTTATTCCATATTATTTTTACAGGGCGGCGCCAGTACGCAATTCGCTTTAGCTCCTTATAACTTATTGCCCGAAGGTGGTAAAGCTGCATATGTTGAAAGTGGTGTTTGGGCTAATAAAGCGTTGAAAGAAGCCAAATTTTTTGGCGAAGTCGCTGTAGTGGCCACGTCTAAAGAAAGTAATTTTACATACATCCCTAAGGATTTTGAAATACCGAAGGATGCAGCTTATTTACACATCACCTCCAACAACACTATTTACGGTACTCAACTTCACAAATTCTATAAGTCGCCGATACCGGTAGTTTGCGATATGTCGTCAGATATTTTCAGCCGTAAAGTTAATGTTGCTGATTTTGGTTTGATCTATGCTGGTGCACAAAAGAATATGGGGCCAGCTGGCGCTACACTAGTTATCGTAAAAGATTCATTGTTAGGAAAAACCGGTCGTAAGATACCTTCTATGTTTAATTATCAAACTCAAATAGAGGGCGGATCAATGTACAATACACCACCGGTATTTGCTATTTATGTTTGTATGCTTACACTAAACTGGCTTAAGGCAAAAGGTGGTGTTGAGGGCATTGAAAAAGAAAATGACGCTAAAGCAAAGGCGTTATATACTGAAATTGACCGCAACCCATTGTTTAAAGGCGTATGTGTTCAGGAAGACCGTTCGCACATGAATGTTTGTTTTGTAGTTGAAAACCCCGAGCATGAAAAACCATTCCTGAAATATTGCGAGGAAAAAGGTATTGTAGGTATCAAGGGCCACAGGAGTGTTGGTGGGTTCAGGGCATCAATTTACAATGCATTGCCTATTACCAGCGTACATGTGCTGATAGATGCCATGCAGGAATTCCAGGAAAAGAATAAATAATTAGTTCATTGGCTCATTGGTTCAATTGTTCATTAGTTTTTAATGAAGCAGACCAATGAACTAATGATACAAATGAACAATTGAACAAAAAAAGATGATCAAAATATTAGCTAACGACGGTATCGATCCGATAGGTAAAAAAATGCTGGAAGACGCCGGTTTTTTTGTAGATACCAATAACATACCACAGGATGAATTGCCTGTGAAACTACAGGCATATGATGCCATAACTGTACGCAGTGCAACCAAAGTGCGTAAAGCACTGATCGATGCCTGTCCTGATCTTAAACTGATTGGCCGTGGTGGTGTCGGTGTTGATAATATCGACGTAGAATATGCTAAAGAAAAGGGGATAGGTGTTTATAACACACCTGCATCATCATCATTATCAGTTGCTGAATTGGTATTCGGACAATTGTTCGGATGTGTGCGCTTTTTGCCGGATAGCAACCGCAAAATGCCGGTTGAAGGCGGTACGAAATTCAACGATCTTAAAAAAGCTTACGCCAAGGGTATTGAACTTAGGGGCAAAACTTTAGGTATTGTAGGTTTTGGCCGTATCGGCCGTGAAGTAGCTAAAATTGCTATCGGTGTAGGGATGGATGTATTAGCTTATGATCTTTATCCGTTCAATCCTGAAGTTGAAATATTATTGGGTGGCGGTACTGCAGTGAGTGCAAAGGTTACTATTGCTTCTTTAGAAGAAGTGATTGCGCAATCTGATTTTATTACACTCCACACTCCATTTGTAGATAAAGCCCTATTTGGCGCTGCTGAATTAGCTCAGACTAAAAAGGGTGTTGGCCTGGTAAATATATCACGCGGTGGCCTGATTGATGAGTTGGCTTTGATTGATGCCCTGAATAGCGGACAGGTTTCATTTGCTGCATTGGATGTGTTTGACAATGAACCAACCCCACGCGAAGAAATATTGAAACACCCTAAAATATCATTAACGCCACATATTGGCGCTGCAACCAATGAAGCCCAGGAAAGAATAGGGGTTGAATTGGCAAGTTTGATTATAGGACACTTTAAGAAGTAAGCACTGATCCCACAAATTTTAGTGAATTACACGAATGAAACTATTAGTTTAATTCATGTAATTCGCTTTTTTCGTTTGTGACAATTCGTGTTTATAAATTATAACTAACATCCTTCTCCGGAATCGATACAGGATAACCTTCTCCCTCCAATGCATCCGATAAAGCCTGCATGCTGGCTTCTTCGCCATGTACCAGGAAAATGGTTCTCAGTTTTTCTTTGTCCTGTTGCCGGGCAACATTCAACAGGTCTTCGTGGTCGCCGTGGGCGCTTAAAACATCGGTCTGTTTAATGGTGGCGTAAACAGAAAGCTCTCGGTCTTTGATGTGAACGATAGGATCACCGCGAAGTAAGCGATGGCCTAATGTGCCCTTTGCACAATAACCAATGAATAGAATAGTGCAATAATAATTCTGGATGTTATTGTATAGGTGATCTTGTATGCGGCCGCCTTCCAGCATACCGGCGGATGAAATGATAATACAAGGTTCAAAATAATTGGAAACCTGGCGGCTATCCTTCAGGTTTTCTACATACACCAGGTTTTCAAATTCAAACTCGTCGCCTTTGGTTTGATAGAATTCACGTGCATCCTCATTTACCAGTCCGTGATGCTTCCTGAACAACTCTGTAGCTGCAATGGCCATCGGGCTGTCAACAAATACCTTAACAGGCGGCAACAAGCCTTCAGTGAATATCTTATTTAATGAATATACAAGTGATTGTGTACGTCCGATGCTGAATGCAGGAATGATCAATCTACCCGATTCTTTGATACATGCTTTATCAATAGTTTCTATCAATGCCTGCTCAACTGTTTTATCTTTGGTGTGCATCCGGCCACCATAAGTCGATTCTGAGACCAGGTAATCCACCTGTGGCAAATCCTGCGGATCATTAAGCACCGGATAGTTCTTGCGGCCTATATCGCCTGTAAATGCGATTGTTTTCTCTTCTCCGTGATCATTTATTTTCAGAACAGCAGCAGCTGCTCCTAATAGGTGCCCTACAGGTATAAAAGTAAGTTCGATATCGCCATTAATACGGAACGACCTGTTAAAACCGATGGTCACAAAACGTTCTACAGTATCCATTACGTGTTTCTGTAGATATAGCGGTTGCTGTGTATTTTGATGCTTCTTACGGTTGTGCTTACGACTTTTATTTATCTTGTTCATAAAGATACTCACCGAATCCAGCAATAAAAGTTCCGTCAGGTCCGCCGTAGCAGGAGTGCATAATATTTGCCCCTCAAAACCCATCCTGACCAGGGTAGGTAAATTGCCGGAATGGTCAATGTGGGCGTGGGTAAGAATAACCACATCAATATCTGATGGATCAAATGGAAAATTCTCATTGGATTGAATACTGCGGTCTTTTTCATAATCCAGTCCGCAATCGATCAATAATTTATATTGGCCAACCTCGAGCAAATGCATACTTCCTGTAACTTGCCTGGCTGCGCCGTGTATGGTTAGTTTCATTCTTTATTTTAGTTCATGGTTCATAGTTCATAGCAAAACCGCCATATCTATAATGAACAATGATATTTGATTTATTTCATAATTTGCGGTGACATTTCATAAACAGCCATGATCTATGAACTATCATCTATAAGCTAAACTTCAAACTGTAGTTGGCTCAAATAACGGTAAAGGCCATTTTCGTTGCCAAGCAGTTCTTCGTGGTTACCGCTCTCTATCACTTTCCCTTTTTCCAGTACGATGATCTTATCCGCTTCGCGGATGGTGGATAAGCGGTGTGCAATAATAATAGATGTACGGTTTTTCATCAACTCCTCTAATGCTTCCTGTACCAGGCGTTCAGATTCTGAATCCAGAGAAGAAGTAGCCTCATCCAGGATCAATATAGATGGGTTTTTTAATAATGCCCTGGCTATGGCGATGCGCTGCCTTTGTCCGCCTGAAAGTTTAACACCACGTTCGCCAACGACCGTGTCGTAACCTTCCGGGAAAGAGGTAACAAATTGATGCGCATTGGCACGCTGTGCGGCTTGCATAATTTCTTCTTTAGTTGCGCTTAATTTACCGTAAGCGATATTTTCCTGTATTGTTCCGCCAAAAAGCATTACATCCTGTGGAACTATGGCCACCTGGTTACGGATATCGGTCAGGCTGTATTGATCTGATGGAATACCATCAAACAGGATTGTTCCGCTTTGCGCATGATAAAACTGCAATATCAGCGCCGCCATAGTTGATTTACCGGAACCGCTAGGGCCAACTATCGCGATCTTTTGCCCTGTTTTGGCATCGAAAGAAACATCTTTTAACACTTCCATTTCCGGGCGGGATGGATAATGGAAATTGACGCTATCAAAAGCAATATTGCCTTGTATTTTTTGTTTGATGGCATTGTCAGCATGGTCAATTGAAACGTCTTCGCCTTGCTCGGCTAATATCTCCAATACGCGTTCGCTTGCTCCAACGGCCTTTTGTACATTGGCATATAGTTCAGGAAAGCTGCCCATCGCACTACCTACAAATACGGCATACAAGGCAAATTTGAATAATTCTCCTACAGTAAGCTCATTATGACTTACTAATAAACATCCATAAGCAATTACTGCCACAATTGCCCCAAACATACCGAACACAATAAAAGAAGCAAATAACCCCCTGAATTTGGCGCCCCTGATAGCGATGTTAGCTACTTCCCGGATATTTTTACCATACCGGCCAGCCTCGAAAGATTCATTGACAAAAGCTTTCACATTGGCTATTCCCTGTAAAGTTTCCTCTACAATGGTATTTGATTCGGCCAGTTTATCCTGTGCCTTCCTTGAAATCTTACGGATAAATCTGCCAAAGAATACTGCTGTAACCACTAATACCGGTAGTACAACCAATAAGGCAAGCGTGAGTTTGATCGAAACAATGGCCAGAAAAGCAATCCCGCCAATCAACAGCACCAGTTGCCTGATCATTTCGGCGACGGTGGTTGTTAAGGTATCCTGTATTTGTGAAAGGTCGGCTGAGATGCGGCTGTTCAATTCGCCCACACGACGGTTTGAAAAGAAATTCATTGGCAGCGTGATCAGCTTAAAATAAGTGTCACGCCTGATGTCGGCTAATGACCGCTCAGCAACCTGTACAAACCACAATATCCTGAAGAAAGAAACAAATGCTTGTGAGAAGAGTACAATTATGGCCAGTAAGCCGATCCCCTGGATAGTTGGCGGTAATAACTTATTACTATGTTTTCCCTGTGCTACGTCAATTAGCGCCCCTAAAAATGACGGAAATGCGAGCCCTACCAGGCTCGATAAAAACAAGAAAAGTAATGCAGCTATAAACTTACCCCGGTAAGGTTTAAGGTACGAGAGTAGTTTTGAAATGTTTTTTAACGTTTGCCTGGTTAATTTAGCCTTTGGTAACTCTTCTGCTTGCTTGTTACCGCTATTCAAACTGCCTCTTCCTCTTGCCATATTTGGATGTATATTCTGTATAAAACCACCAAAATTAAGGCTTTACCACACGTTTTCTTGATAATAAATATAAAATTGACGCAAACATGAGAACTGCGATGATGATAAAGATACGTAACAGTTTTCCCTGGTGCTCTTTTTCTTTTTGCGTTTCGAGCTTTAGCTGGTCTATCTGCTGCCTTAACCGGTTAATTGTATTCATATAAGCCAGGGTGACATTCTCAGACTCTGTTGAATGCGTTTGGGCTTGTTGCTGTTGGAAAACGCGATAATCCATCAATATTTTTAGCTCACGGAAAATATCATCATCGGTTTTAACAATATCCATCAGAATATCATTCGATCGGCGAATATCCTTTTTGGTCTGCAGGCCGAATATACCTGTATGTTTCG
>Ga0307510_10009807_pt1 | contig 11396 bp, 14 predicted proteins | sample 12_EM_MG_FD_207224 | JGI IMG/M metagenome (GOLD analysis project Ga0307510, IMG submission 207224) | Populus trichocarpa ectomycorrhiza microbial communities from riparian zone in the Pacific Northwest, United States - 12_EM | ecosystem: Host-associated > Plants > Roots > Unclassified | place... | reverse complement strand
GTTTGGAGATCTGTACAAAGCTCCTCCGGGATATAGAGAAGGAACTGGGCACTCCGGTTGCCTCTGGCCCTCAACCCGACTTCAATTGTGAGCTTATGTGAATGATACTACTTCCTATGTGTACTAACTTTCCGCCCTAAACTCAGGAAATCGAGCGATAACATTGATGGTCGCACTGAGCCCTCCGAACGCTCCCCCTCACGCCAGCCTAACCGCCAAAGCCCTGTCCCTTCACCCTGCCCTCCCCCGGGCCCTCGAGATCGTCACCTCGATTCAAGCGCGTTCTCCCCTTTATTTTCCTCCTCCACTCACGCACATAGTTTCATATTTATGCCACCGCTCGTCATTGATCTGCCTGCCAGGCTGCCTTCCGTGTTTAGTATGTCTCCTATCCCCCGTTTTATGTTTGTTCACAGGCGCATGTATACCTCGTAGATTTCCTAGGACAGTCTCGCTGGATGCTTCGAAAATATCACGATTGCCGCGAAGCCTTTGCTTTGACTATTAGGTGGATTCTGATCGAGCCAGGCCAGAAACCGAGAAGTTGAGCCCCTCCCCCGTTACATCCGATCTCACCAACGTTCGATGAGCGACAAGCACCCGCCGAAGCTGTTGCTACTCCATGTCAGTGCCTCCCGAAGCGACCTGAGATTCCTTAACGGCGCTGAATGCTCGGATCTCAGGCCTCGCCGCAGGAAGTTGGTCGACAATGTACGCGTTCATGCCTCCGATATACTTCCTTGCAACTCCTTGCAACTTGCTGCGTTTCGGACCGACACTGACAAGCGGGGTGGTAGGAAGCACGGAGATGATATATCATATATCACCGTACAGTTCGCGGAGTCTCGTTCGGCTTCACTCGCTTGTTCTCCCCCGGCGGGGCTCTACACCTTGTCAATGTTCCTGTTCCCGAATTCACTCCCTTTCCTCACCTCCGCGTCGTTCTCTTAATCCTGTGTTTTGCTCTTCGCTTGACTGGTCTGGTGCATGATTCTCACGAGAGTATCCTGGTGGTACTCCCACTCCCAACCTCGGATTTGCGTTCAGTGGTGCCGTTCGGCGTTCACATCCGGGATTTGCTACATGGGATCTTGAGACATCGTTTACTGGAACCGCGTCTTTGTTGATATTAACATGTGGAACTGGCTAGGCCATCTCCGAACACACTATTGACCGTTGGAATGTGGACGGGAAGAAAAGTGGTGGGTACTGCGAGAGCGGAAGGAAGAGGGGGGTCCATGTAGTGAGTGCTAGATATCCATCTCATGTGAGTCGGTTAGGAGAAGATTTGTGGTTGCGATTTTTAGGCGTCTGCATGCTCCTCCTAACTAGGTTATCCCTGGCTATAACGATTATACGGGTTTTGCAAGTTTCGCACCACAGCAGGTCGGTCTTGGTCGTACCTCCCCGTTTGCGTGGACGAACCGTACAGTTTCATCCCCCGGGGACGTTCCCAAGATTCCCAAAGTCTGAGGTGAAGATGTGGCCCTGCGTTACTCCAGCGCCCTCCTACTAAACTGCCCGGGTTTTCGCCAGTAACGTGTATAGCCGGAAGTTCGACAATAACTCCCATCCTCACCCTACACCATACTTAAGGACAATGGAGGAACCCGTGTCAAGTCCGAACAGTACGGTGACGGCTATCCTCTGCCCGAGGGCCGTTTTGTGGTCGAAGGGGTGACGGACGATGGAACTCCTCGTACGATGCGGAGCTAACGAACGTCGAACCTCTCGCCCTAAAGATACCATCCATATGTTGCTTCTACTGTTTCCTGTCACTCGCGATGGCAGAAACTCTGTCCGGCGCTTGAAACCCTCCGCCGGCGACTGAAAACGTGATTCCCCATCGGGGACTCGCGCTGGCAGTGAAGGCACGAAATGGGCAGGTCTCCCATTACCGAAGCTTGGCTAGTACACACAGCATCTCAGAAGTGGTTGATCTGTAGAGGGCGTGGAGTGCGGGGGCACGCGGAGCCGACGGAGAACTTTCTGGCGGTTCCTGCAATGATCTACCTTTTAAGTAATCTCCGGGTACCATGTCGTCATCCTCGCCCCTCGAACGCTCAGAACCTCAGCTCGAGCTCAAGACCTTATCGATAGATACGACATCATGATACGGCAACTTGTCTATTTAATTATTTCATACAAGACAGCGAGTTCTGTACGCCATCGACCACGATCAAATTCCTGACTTGGAGCAGTGTAGCTATAGTGTGTGCGTTAATAGTACATTGTGGAGGATAATATGCATGTGCAAATGAGGGGGGCATACGAGAATATATCAGGGGTGTGTGCTCAATGCTCAATGCTTCTTGGATCCCTTCAGCTGATACGCAACTTCTCGAATCTTCTCAGCCTTGGCTTCAGTCGACAACTGAACGGAATCAGTAAGGGTCGGCGCGATCGATCGAAAACACGTAGGAACTTACCTGAGCAAAGGCATAACTTCGTTCACGACCATCGGCTTTCAACTTGTCCGCATAGTTAGAAACCAGCCTGGGGAGAGGCGGAGGGGTTTTTTCGGGGTTTTGCACATTAAATACTCCTTCCGGCGTCCTGTCGCTGTTGGCCGGTCGGTCGCCCTGCCAGTAGGGATGTTTGTAGACGGCATCGTTAGTCCAGTCGTTGAACTCGTCTGGTTGCCAATCTCCCCAGGGTGGAGAGACAGTGGCCTGTTTTGTCTCCCTGGCCCAGTCGTTCAACTCATCTGGCTCTGCACCCCAACCCCACGTGAGAGGGTTGTTCAACCGCTCGTTCCACTTCTCCCGCTCTCTATCAAGACGGTTGTACAGATCCTCCATCTTCTGCAGCTCACCACCGTTGTGTGCGGCGAAGACGTTCTGGCGCCACACAGATATGACCTCCCTGGCGACATCGGACTCGTCTGGTATCACCGGGCCTACGTAAGAACACGTGGGGACAAGCCTGCAACAGATCACGTACCAATCGTCCCAGACCAAGGGTCCGCGGTGGATCCCCAGCCTTCAGCCTGAACGTTGACGACGGGTGGATTAACCGTGGCAGGTTCCTTCTGTGGCTGGTGCCGCGGTTTACGCCTCCGGTTATGGTTTGTATTTGTGTTCGTTACAGCATTTTTGCGAGACTGCATGGTTCGGCGATGGGAGGGGATGTGCTGGAGTGAGATGACGAGCGTCAGGACTAAGTCGAGATGCAATGCGAATCCATGGCTCACCGAATTTGGACTGAGCCACGGACCAGGCCAGGTGACCAACTTAAGTGATAAAATTCTCATCACGTGCTACGGAGTAATCCACGCGCTGGAGTGTCGGCCCGGTCAATTACGTAGATGGTCTGAACCGGGCAAGACGTAGAGGTAAGGGGAGAGGAGATAACGACCCCAGTACGTGTACTCGCACGCATTCTAAATCACAACCACTGAGTACTTTTGGCAGGCAAGGTTTCTGCCGACGTCAAATCAGCATTTTTCTAGTTGTACCCAAATTTGACCCAAACATCCGACAAATCCCGAAGAGGGACGCTGGAACACTGATTCACACAGCCGCGTTCAACACGCAATTGAGAGGTCTGAGAACACGAAGACGAGCCTGGTCGATACACACGTCAGGGGGGCGCTACTCCGATACATGATTGCCCTAATAAATAATTCATATCTCAGACTAGACCGTCCTCAGGAGTGAACAAAGCCATCCTCCACAGCTCCGGTATGGGTCATGCAACCGTATAAATCACCAGGAAGGCAGAAAAAGATGGGTGAGTCTGAGGTCATCGCTCAGGGAGGAACACGGATTGCGTACTCGTAAACAACACGGTCAGGGTCAGGATTTCCCCCTGCGTACATGCCACCCGCCATGAGAGGGAACTTGATAATGAACGGGGGCGTGCACTTGGGAGAAGAGTCGATGGTGACGTTGTAGGAGTTGAACGTATGAGCGTATTGGTTGCTGGGAGAGGACAGATAAAAAAGCTCAGAAAACGCGCCGAGATGGGTCACTCACTGACCGGGGGCACCATTAATACGTCGCCCCTAATTGATCGCATCCTGGAAATAGACAGCAGCGTATTCCCTACCAGCACTACGCAGGGCTCTGGGTCGGATATTAGAGCCCGTGGACAAGTCTGCTGAAAATTTGGGGGATTCTGTGCGGCGACGAGAATGAGCCTTCGTTAGAAACAAAACCAAATTTAGATGGTGTGCGGCGACCCTGTACCGTGGCGTATGAGGCGGGTTTGTTAATGTTAATTCATCGACATAGCGTTTGCAGCACTGTGTGTAGGGTGGGTTGCATGGCGAATGAGAACACCGGAGTTCTAGTGCCTGCAAAGAACGGGTCATCGCCGGCAGATTACACGTTCTCCAACTGTCTGCGCACCAGAGAATGTTGCCCCTGCAACCTGATAATTTTCCCAGCGGAGAGAAAGGCCCAGAAGGCAATCTGATGTATGAACATCCCGGCGATCCCGGTCCTGCTATGCTGGCAGGTGGGTTTCGCAAGGACGAACAGTAAGTACACCGGGAGCGGGAAGCTGCGACCACGGCCAGAATATATGACAGACGCCATCATTGTCATCAACCGCGCTGGAGCACACCAATGCACGTTGAATCGCTTCCACGGCAGGGTCGTTGTGAACTGCCCATGACCCTGACATGCCGTTGCTACAGCTCAGCCATGAATCCAAGATGTTTTCCACTTACACAGTGGAACAATGGGTCGCCCTCCGATGTACACTGGCTGTGGTCGCCTTATAAGTTTACGAGGAGAACCGTTCAACGGTGCCGGTGAGCCCTCGCAGGTGTGTCCATACTGTAGGACTTCTCCTCCCCCCCAGTCCGCGTTTCCACCCCGTCCAAAGCTCGAGTATCGTTCTCAGCCTTCATCGACTATCTCCCGAGTCACCGCGTGGTTCGGCAACGGCCCGAAATACATGAGGTGATAGGATCCCAAATCTCGCCTCGTATACCATCCGGCCACCGGTATTTGGAAATAAAATCAAGTCATCTGTCTTTACTCGGCAAAGCGTGGCGCTTGCGAGGACCCGAATTGCCCACAGGGGTAGTGGTACCCAGGTGAACCGAACCAAGCGTCAGTCGCCCAGCACATTGATGGCGTTGGGATCGGACGAGATGGACACACCAACTTGAAGCACAAGACCGGCGGGGCCGAGAATTACGCGACGCGTCACAACGGAGAATTAATATTTAAAATGATAAATATTGATGGAACAACTTAGTCAGTGTGTCCAGCTGCATTTGACGTCGTGAGGAGCCGCGGAGGGAGAAAGGATGCATGCTAGGCCTCTTGGCTGGTCATTGGTGATCGACTGAGCTGGCGGAAGGCAGGCAGATTGCCTTTTCTTATTGTTCGGTAGTTTGCGAGAGCTTCTACTCGATTCCGCAATTTATCGTCTTGTAGCATGACAGGTTTGGCAAAAGCGTAACGCTCCCATTCTCCGATCACCCGGCCATTGCCAGGAATCGATGACATATTTCCTCCTCTTTCCAAGAAGGAAAAGCTGTTCCGGCCATCCCGGGATTGGTAATAGATATGTATTGGATGGACAAACAATCGTTTGGCAGCGCCTTACTCTCCGTTCGGGGTACTCGGCCAATCTGACTGGAGTTGGCCCAGATCCAGAAAGATGGATGATCGCGTTTCCACAAGGTCCCGATGTTATGGGAAACTCCATAACCAAACACCTCAAATTCGCGGCGTTCGAAACTTAAATCTGAATTGTGATCGATCCACTCTGCATTCCCTCCCAGGATTGAAGTACGCAGAGCTAGATTGTTCAGCTGACCCGTACGTCGCTGTAATTTTGTTGAACTCCGTCAACGTTTGCTCCACAGATAAATTTATTTGAAACGCCTGAGAACCGTTTAGTAACTATGCGCGGTGAATCGACCAGGATTTGGGAGGAATGCACACCTGTGCCAGCCGAACAAATTTACCTCCCAAATGGTACTTCACCGGGAATTTCCGGCCGCAATACTCAGAGGTTCAGCGACGTGAACGAGATCGAGATAGAGACCAAGAAATGGTTGCACCACACGCGCGTCTAGTTATGTGCATAAGGTTGGATTGTCAATAGATATTCACATCACGTATAACTTCCGGTCGTCATTTCTGTACCAACCTATCGGAGTTTTAGAAGGGTTCTAAAGAACCACCAAAGAGAGGGATTACAATTACATGCCTCCGATCTCGGTGGAGATAGGTATGAAACACTTCTAGTGCATTTCCACAAGCTTGTCAAATCGACTTGCGCCCCCGGAGCAAAGATATCTATGAACCTCCTATTTTCCAGGCGTGTCAGTTGTTGGACCAAACCCAGGAGGGCGGATTACAAATTTCAATAACTCCCCGATACGCCTGGATGAAATCATCCCCAAAGAACTTCCCCATTGTGCCCTGCTCTTCGAGACAACGGAACGCCTCGTGGAACGAGCGCGGCAACTCATCTGGAATGACGGCTACCATCTTCGCGTTTTGACCTAACAGAGCCGTGGAATCGCTAGCAGTCAGTGTCATCCGATTATCTACCCCTTCAATCGCCACTGCTACGATGGATGCGAGGAGCGGGTATGGATTCCCGCTCGCATCGACGCTCCTCAATTCAATGAGCTCCTGGAGGTCCGCACAAACGGATTGGGACCTGCCGGTGGCAGGTTCCCCAGCAAACGTGCTTCCCTGGGCCCCATACATGCTGAACCTACTCGCGGGCATACTCTTCCGTTCGTTCGTAGGATGAAGGTGCTGTCGTTGAGAATGTCCAGATTCCTCCCAAGTTATCGAGCAGTGATTGAAGGAAAATCGCTTCGAGGGGATTCAAGACAAGAGGTTTCTCCTTCTCCTTCTGAAGCCTCGGGAGAGTGGATGGAAACGTGGGTGTGAAGTCCATTGCCATCTACGAGAGACGGATATAAGTGACAAAGGGAGATAGTGTATCGTAGATCAGTGTTCGTAAACCCAGGGTGCGAACATCGCTCTACGCCGTTGTCCGCTCGCAACTCCCCGTATGACGTCCCGAGAGAACGAAAGCGCGTCCGCAGCTTTTATGGCCCGGTCACGATCTTGTATTGTCCCGGCCCAGCCTCTGTATGGAACGAATGGTCAACGGTTCCTCCTCGTTCCAAAGCAGTGACCATCGCATCGAGAATTTCTGTGGGTGCACCAGGGTGCAGAGAGGAAGAAGTGCTCCAGTCGTGATCATCCAAAACTTCCGTTCCTTCGCCATCTCTGAGCAGGGTGAACTCGAGTTCGAACCCGACGAGGAAGGTCAATTCGCAGGTGAGAGCTTCTCTACGAAGAATGTTGGTACTATGTAGGACATATAACTGTTTGGACGACGCACTCGACCATATTCTTCAGTATCGTTCGTGGACAGAGTGGATCGATCAGCCGAGGTTCAGGACCGATATATATCGGTTTCAGCCCCCCAAAGACCATCGCGTGACCAGTAATATACGGTAGGAGCCTCGAGGAGCTCAGGTCCACTTCAAAAAACGACGGAGAATCTATCGACCAACGTCCGACCGACGAGTCCCAAACTCGCAGTGGCGAGGGTAGTGGTGGGCACACCACCAGGGGATTTAGAGACCAGGGTTCGGAAATGCTTCAAAGTCAAGACTTTGCACCTGATCACAGATGAAATATCCACCCGGGTAAGGCGGATGAACCTGGTATCGTTCCAAGCTGCTAAGACGGTCCATGTGGGTGCTTCGAACTTGAGATTTGCGTCTGCGGGAGTGTATTTGATCACATAGCCACTTGACACTGACAGGTCGGACAGCTACGGTTAGAGGCAGTTCGCGCCAAGGACCGGCAGTGATTGATCCGGGAGCGGAAGCCGACCGTTCCGTTCTTACAAATCCGAAACTCATCCCGGCGACGCGGCGTTCGTTTTTATTTTTAGTTACCTCCGCACCCCAACAGAGGAGTCGTGCAGTGACAGCGAACTGGATAGCCATGCACTCGTCCCGACTGCGGTACACCTTCACTGTCTTTTTGCTTTGTCTGGCCGCGACACCGGCGCTGGGGCATAAACATGACGGCGAGATTTCTAACGAGGAAGCCAATGAGCCTGTGGATCCGATTCTATGGATTCACATGTTTCTGCAGGCTGCCGTATGGGGTTTTCTCTTCCCAATTGGGATGGTACTGGGGCTGTCGAGGAGCAGATGGCATGTGCCGTTACAGGTATGCACTGAAACCCAAATCCCTATCTATGCCCGGTCATGCCAACACACGCATCGGATATCCACAGAACACGGGCTTTGCGTTAACGATCGGAGGATACTTCCTTGGGCACATACACGGTGGTCGGAAATTCCCCAAGTCGGCTCACGGAACGTTCGCGAATATCGTCATGATATTCGTTGCTGCACAGCTCGTGCTCGGCATCTACCTCAAACTTCACATTCACGAAAGGTCGATACGACCTTATGCTGTGATACTGCATGGGATCGTTGGCAAGGCATACCCGATTATCGGCTGGACTCAAATGTTGTTTGGGGCGATCGCGTATATGGGGTATTGCAGAGGAGGCCATCTGGAACAATGTCTGGCTCATTACATCATGGTATGGATCTCAGTACTCCTGGCTCTCCTATGTCTCATACTCCGTTGTGTATTGCTTAGGGAAGCGGCTTCATTGCTTATGCAATCGTTATGTCGATCATGCTTCTTGTCGGAGAGGGATGGATACGACGGAAAGGCAGAAGTCCAGAGTTTTACGATTCTCTCGTCATCACGCTTTGGGTGTGCTCAAGTCATATTAATCTTCCTATTTCGCATGCTGAACGGGTTGGTGTAGGGTATAGGTACGCGGCGTCTAAGACCGATGCTTCGTTGACTCAAGATCCCCACTTTAGTAAACACATTCACGGAGCACAGGGGAAAAACCTGGTCGGTTAAAGACATGCAGCATACGTAAGCCAATGCTTTCTGAGTTTCTCCGCACTGACGAACGCCGTTGTAGAGTCCTTGGTGCACTTTGTACGCCGTTCTCTTCGCTTTCTGACTGACTGAATTCCCAAACCAATGTCAAGGGTGGACTGGTGGGATGCTGGGCCTTTTCCTCTCTCGCAAGGGACAGGTGCGCATAAAACTAGCTACATGTCACAAACCCAAGTTAATGTTAACCGTCACATCCAGCGTAACGTAATTCCTGCGCTAATGTATGTGGGGTGCAGGGGTTTCAATGCAGCTCACAGAGTATTTTAGCGTCATCATTACTGGATGGGCGTTCGGTGGACACGCTCAAGCCTTGATGTTCTCTACGATGGTTCACACAGTGTTTGGTTACACATTAGCCGTGGCTGGGATCACCCGTATCATTGAGGTGTGCTTCGTAGCGCACAAGGACACTACGCCGGGCCCCTGGGGAGATGACGCTGACGACGTGGCTCATCGAGAGACACCAACCAGCAGCGGGATTTCGTCTTTGAGAGCGTTTAGACATCTCCCTCCTTTCGTGAGTTGACCAGATCAAGGGAAACACGAGTTCTGATGCAGGCCATGTAGTTCCTCGTTGCGGGTGGTCTGTTGTTCATGTCTGCGACTGATGAAGAAACCAGATTCGCAAACGGGACTGGGATGGACCATGTCACGTATATTCTTATTATGTTTAGGTGAGAGCTATTCTGAGCCAACATAAGCCTTGTTTCCTTACAATATTCTAACCCCCAAAGCATCGGATTTTTCATGTATACTCTCGTCCTCTGTCTCATCCACCTGTATCCTAACTCTGGGAGAAACGTCATCAACCGATCTACCGTCGACGGTGATGTGATCGAAATGCAGCCCGCCGCGAATGGGCGACCAAAATGGTATGCGCCTGTCCCGACGAGCTCCGGTGAGCCAGACGAGGCGAGGCATATCATTGGAGACGATGACGATTAGGTGGGGCGAAAGGATTCGTTTTTACCTGTTAATGGGTGTATTGTGGACGTTGTTTTTTCGATCCCCTACATATCTCGCTGTTGTGCCGATTTCCAACATACTGTTTCCCCCCTATCATTGACGCCACTGGAATATAATCGGCTTTCTGGAGGATGCACGTATGGAATACCAATACCTCCGAATATAGTTCCTGGCTTAGAGCTGAACGTGGCCTGACGATGTGTCGATGAGCGGTGACACCGGGTTGACCAAAACCCGGCCCGCAAGCCGCTCCTCACAGGGACAGCTCCATTCTTCGATTAAACTGAGGGCTTTCGCACGAGGCTGCGGCAGAAGTAAACGGGCACGGAGTTTCATGGAATGGTTATCGGATTGACAAACAAAGGTGATTACATGATAATCCCCACCGCGAAGGAAAGTGTTACGACACTGACGGGATCACGGAAAGGGTCAAGGGTTAGACGTTAAATCTTGGGGATGTGATCATCGCCTTGCTCAAGTTTAACCCAATAACAAGATCCACAAGATACCACCGATATCTCCGTGCACGAGGGACGTTCCGCGAGATCGAAATGCAGAAAGTGAGATCGAAGATGTCACAACAACAAAGAGAAATCCTTCGAACGTCCTGGTTGTGATGGTCTAAGGGAGAAAAATGGAAATGGTTAGCCACGGACAAAAGCAGTCGAGAAGAACGGCGAATCATTCGGTTGAAGACAATGTTTTGGTCTACATTGTGAATCCTTTGAGGGAACACTTGGAATTTGATGGTACACGATTGTATAATCATTTGAATGAAGAAGCGTTACGACACTAACCTATACAGAACGAAGCTGGATAAGTGGTCAGCATATGTGAAGTCGTGGTAAGGAAAGGAAGAAGATCAGAATTAGCATGGGATTAACTACAAGGCACGTCCGCGACGCGTTCAGTGCTTGACTCTATATTTTTTCCATCCTGTGAAAAAACGAAGTAGACGATTCTCACCTGGCTTGCAAGGTTAATAGGCACCATACGTGCCTAAAAAAAACTCGTCAGAACAACCTGTGACGAGTCGTTTTGGTGGGCGAAAAGCTCAGAAATTTGGGTATAGAAATAAAGAGCTCATCAGCCCAAAGAAAGGGCTTCGAAGTAGCGATTCTTTCATTGTCTCTTCATTGACGACGATTGTTCCAGAGTGTCCACACACCTTGGGCTCGCAAAGAAGAAAGAGAATGAGAGTCAGTGAGAAGAAATTTTGGTCACGGGACGGCTAGTCACGAGCGTGTACTATAGGGCAGGCGCAGGTTGAACGTAACAGTCTGGGCGGGCTTTGACCAATCCTCGCCTGACCTCACCACGGACACCACGACCCACGACCTAGGGACGCCAAACGACGGACGGTCAAGACTTCGCCCACCATGGCCAACGTTTTAGCTCAGCTCCCTCAGTTTGGATTTAATCATTCACACTCCCCAAGTCACCCTCCGTTGCCTGTCGCCCCTACCCCCGCGATTATGGCCAGCTGGGGCCATG
>Ga0307510_10009806_pt1 | contig 11398 bp, 8 predicted proteins | sample 12_EM_MG_FD_207224 | JGI IMG/M metagenome (GOLD analysis project Ga0307510, IMG submission 207224) | Populus trichocarpa ectomycorrhiza microbial communities from riparian zone in the Pacific Northwest, United States - 12_EM | ecosystem: Host-associated > Plants > Roots > Unclassified | place... | reverse complement strand
TTTTTTCGGTTAATTTTTTATCGGTTTTATCGGTTTACTCGGTTTTATCGGTTTACCCCTAATAGGCATAACTGTTGCTAAATAATTCTTTCCACCACCTCCATGATATATAATCCACTAAAATCACACACCATCTAACGGTCAAAAACCCAAAACAAAATTCAAACGAATCAATCCAACCCCTACAAAACCACAACCCCACAAAAAAACTAGCCGTTACGAAGAGCGTCCAAAACCCTCTACGTTCCTTTTTCTCTTCACAGTCACACACCATCTATGCCCTCATTCATCGCTCTCTCTCTCTCTCTCAGTGATCAAAGAAACAAACCCCCATCTCCCTCCCTCTCAATCGAAACACTTACAAGCAAAAAGCCCTTTATTGATTCTGGTATTTTGAAGTGATTCTTGATGGATTTGAATACCAAGAATCCAAAATCAGCCACTCCGGTGAAAGACCCGCATGGGTTTCAATCAAAATTATCTGAGAATTCAAATCCAAATCTTTCCCATTCTAGTCCTTGTTCAAAACCCACAAATTCTCCTCTTACCAAATCTGCCAAATCCCAAAAATCTGCCTCGAGGAATCCGACTTTGAATCTAAATCCTGTCATTTATTCACCCAGAAACAAGATTAGGGAAAGAAGGTTTGTAGTGGCGAAAAAGAAATCAAAGAAAGGGGCTTTGAATTCAAATACAACTCCTGTGGATTGCAAGTGCAAGGAGAGATATGGGGACAATGTAAACAAGTGCTTGTGTGTGGCCTATGAGACATTAAGGGCTTCGCAGGAGGAGTTTTTCAAGAACAAGAACGATGTTGAAGAGAAAGGTGAAACAGATAAGGAAAAGGCCTTTGATTATAAAGCTATGACAGAATTTGAAGAGGAGGAGATAGAAAATCATTTTGCGGCTCAAAATCTTGAGATTGAAGATAGAGACGGATCAGATACTCAATATTCCTGCGAAAGCGAGAAATCGGGACAAATGGGTAGTTCCACAATCAAGAGAAGGAGAGATAAGTTACTTGAAGATGCAAGAAACAGTGCACCTGACTCTGGGAAAGTGAAGCATTTGGTTGATGCCTTTGAGAAGCTTTTTACCCTACCAAATCCAAAGGAATCAGATAAGACTGAAGAGGAGGAGATAAAGGAGAATAGAAAGAAGGCAATGCAATGGGCATTGCCTGGATTGCAGCATCCTAAAGTGGTGCCCGAGACTGAATACTCTTCTTCTTCATTTTCATTGCCTAGGTTTCAGCCTGCTGGGGTATCCGAGACAAACGTCTCTTCTTCTTCATTCTGTCCATCTGATTTCTGTTTAACTTCTGAGAATCTGGGGCTGGATTCAAGGATTTCTCTTTCCTCTTCATGGGATGGCAGTCAGGGCAGGTTAGTAACAATTGCTGAATTGATTTCATTGAACCCCACATTTGAAAACATATTTTAGTTTTTAAGTTAGGTTCTAATTAGGTATTAATTTTCTGTTTTTTCGAAATGCCAGTAATTCTAGCAGGTCATCTAATGGAGGCAGGAGAAGCCGAAGAAATGTGAGTTTTTTTTTTTACTTGCCTCGTAATTTCCTATTTGATCTCACGTGTATTATATTTAAGCTGATGATTTTGGTGATCTTGTTTGAATTTTTAGAGTGCTGAGTCAAGTGGAACAATGGGGGTGAGGCGATTGAAGAAGAAGAAGCAACTTAAAGTCACAAGCCAAAAGCCATTTAAGCTCAGGACAGAGGTGCGTAGCTTTCTTTCTTTCTTTTTTCATCATGAGAGCTGAACATGGAGTGTTCACATTGCTTTGTAATGAATCGCATGGTAAGTTTTGTGATTGGTTCCCATTGTAGCAAAGGGGAAGACAGAAGGAAGAGGAATTCACAAAGAAGATTCAAGAAATAATGATGGAGGAGGAGAGGCTGCGGATTCCTGTTGCACAAGGCCTGCCTTGGACAACAGACGAACCAGAGGTTAGTCCTTTCTCTGATTGAGTAGGCAAGGCAATTGATACTCCAAGATGCCTTATAAAACTTGAAGACCAGTTCCATGTGCTGCACGGTTAATAGCATGTTTTTAACCATTTTGATTTGAAAGGATAAACAGTTTACAGAACTGAGATTAGTTGACCTGTTTCTGTCATGAGGAATATGCAATCAAGGATTTAGGAAAATATTTGTGTTCATGAGTTCAATTTCATTGATATGTTCTGTCTAATTTTACATGTCATGGAGTTCAGTTTTTAATCATACGTTTTGATCATGAATTACTTACATTGGCGTTGTCTGCAGTGCCTAATCAAACCTCCAGTGAAAGAAAACACCAAGCCCGTTGACCTGAAGCTCCATAGTGATATTCGGGCCGTGGAGCGTGCTGACTTTGATCATCAGGTAATTTTCTTACTATAGTGATTAGCATATGGGGTTTTAGTGCTGATCTTGATAGGTGCACTGCTCGGTTTATGATTAAACTACCAGAAAATGGGTCTATTAAAGCCTGTACAATTAACTTTCGATACTCTGGTCGAAGAGAACATCTAATAGAAGCATGGCTTACAGTGAAATGCCTCTCATAGAGTGAGGTTGATACCCCCCTCATGGTTGATAAGTGGTGCTTGTGCTTTCATGTGCGGGCAATCATGTATTTACTCATTTGTTGTTTCTTGTTTGTTCTAGCTAGCTGAAACTATATCACAGCACCAAGACTTGAAACCTGGAAGTAACTTTATCATTTCTTTTTATTACAATGCTGTCAGGTATCTGAGAAGATGAGCCTGATTGAGCAATACAAGATGGAAAGAGAGAGGCAACGAAAGGTAAGTATAGAAATAAAAGGCATGATTTTAAGGTGATGCTGTTGTTTCATTCTGATTAAAATCTTCTAATTCGCTGTTGGCTCTTGTAGTTGGCAGAAGAGGAAGAGATACGCAGATTGAGAAAGGAACTCGTTCCAAAAGCACAGCCCATGCCCTATTTCGACCGGCCATTCATTCCCAGAAGGTAAGGGTTACCTGGTTTATTTATTCGCACGTGTGTGTCTTGTAAGTCACTTCATTTCCATATGCATTCCTTGTGGCTATGGTGGGGTTGTTTACAGTGGCAAAGCTCAACCTTTCTTCTGAAGGGGGAAAAGCGAAGGTCCAAGGGACCATGGTGTTTGTTCAAATGTGTTTTGATGTGTCCTTGTGCTTAGAATGAAAGTTTACATCAGTTCTTTTGGTAGTTAATATGCACAAACAAGAAGGAATGGTGGTGACCTTGTATTTCGTTGTCCTCAGATACACACGATAAAATTTGTGCCCAAGCATAGTTATTTTACTTCGAAATGTATTTGGCATTTTTGGTCATGGATTATAAGCTTCCTTCGTTTGATTTGTATCAGCCAGCCCTTCTAAAAGACACCCCTTTCAAGATAAAATGCGCGCTTTCCTGTGCAGCTTTCTTGTTGAATGAACTAGTTAGTTAAATGACGTACTGTCTGCTGTTTTTGGATTTCTTAAGGTCAATGAAGCATCCAACAGTGCCGAGAGAACCAAGGTTTCACATGCCTCAGCACAAGAAGATCAAGTGCTGTCTATCATGGAGCGATGTCAGCAGCTACACTTGTGATCAATAGGGAAACAGAGGAAGAGAAAGAATAGGTGGAGGAGGGTTAGGCATTCGTTCGTTCCTTGTCAATTAGTACTTAATACTGTTGACCCTTGTTCTGTTTATCCATTTTCTCACTCAACTCTTCCCAATCATTCTTTACATCATCTGTATATGAGGCAACCAATTAGTTGCAATTTTGAGGACTGTCGTCTTTGGCTTGTGTTCTTGTGCGCAGTGAAACCAGTGGGGGGAAAAAACATATGAAGTTCTCAATTCATATTTGGTGCCTTACAAGGTTACATGACAAGTTAGTGCAGCAGAATATTTATCTGTGGCTTATTGTTTCTTCCATTTCCTCCATTGATAAGTTCTTAATAATCTTTTCCATGTCCAAGCAACTCTCTGCGTTGTTTCTTCTCTCACGTGCAAATCACCTTGTCGCCCAGCAACTATTGCCTGTTTTTATTTACTTCCCCTTGAACTATTGGCTATTTTTATTTACAACCCTTGAAGATTCTTTTTATTTCAGTAGTTGAACTATTATTCATTAATTTTCACATGTTTTTCAATGAATTTATTAATGAAATCTAATGGAAGGGGTGTATATTCGAACAAGCAATAGTTCAGCTATTAAAATTAAAAAAAAACCTCAATCTAGTATAAAAAAATGAATAGTTATATAGGAGGTTTTTATATAGACTGGTCTCTGTTAAAATTTATTTGGTTTTTTTTTTTTTTCTATTCATGTGATTTTCATGTATTTTTAACAAATTTATTAAGGAAAACTGACAAAAAAAAAGTAAATAAAAAAGAGTAACACTTCAACTACTGAAAGAAAAATAATTCTTCAAGGGTGTAAATAAAGAAAAGCAATAATTTAAGGGATCTTTGTACAAACTGTCCAAGTTAAATAAAAACCCAACTGATTGTTCTTGTATACAAATTATGCTATATAATAGTGTTAAGGTGTGAATGAAAAGTTACGTTTGTTAAAACTCTTCTTGAAATAGAAAGTTATTTTTTTTTGTTTTAAAAGTTAGATTAAAATTATTTGTCAAAATTACCTATGAAAAGAGATAATTTTGACATAGTTTTGATAATGGAGAAACTTATAGTTTTTCTAAAACTCTTATCTTTTGTATTCCTTAACTCAAAGTTTTTATAAAGAGTAAGATATAAATTTTGGTTCACCGTTTATTTTTTATTGTACTGTCAAGAATAAGAGATTGAGTAAGCTTGATAAATAATATTACAATTACACAGCCAGCACTAGAGAGCAACCAATAAATTGTTTTAGGTCTAGATGATTGATTATTGTTTCAATTCACTTCTTCAAGTATATTTGGTTTTTCTTTTATTTTTTTATTTATATGCTTGTTTTATATTTTGTATAAATCAAATCATAGAGTAAAGAGAAACAATAGTCTTAGGAACTATTTAAAGTATTCCAACAAATAGAAACTCATATTGTATGGATTCTTTCCCTCCATATTTGTGGTATTCTTGAGCCATTTTCATGCACCATTCTAAATATTAGTTAAAGCAAGTGATCTATAATAAGACTAGAGGATGAACATAAATTTCACTTCTCAACCCAATTTGAGATTTGAATACTATTAGTAAGAAAAAAAAGCATCTCTATAACCATCTTTTGTTGATTTTTATGTGTGCAAACTATGAAAAGTTAAGTAGGCTATATATCTTACTCTCTTTTAGGAAATATGTACATCATACCACTTTTTCATTCAAAAAGATCCCACCACACTTATGTTAGGATCAAAGTTTAAGGTCTTTTTAAAGATAGCTATGACTATGATAATGTATAAAGACAACCACCAATTTGCAAGTCATTTTAACTATATATAAACATAAACTCAAAAACTTTTGATTAACTATTATACCCTCATACAATGCCAGCATTATAATGTAACTAGCTATGTGATCTACGTTCCGTCACGGGCTAGATAAAAAAAAATTTAGCACAAGAAAATGATGCTCATTGAATGCAGGTGTGTTGTAAAGAAGGGGAAAAAATCCACGCCACGGGTCATAGACCTGATTGAGCCAAATACGTTGCATTAATTTTAATAAGATGATTAAAAAAAGAAGATAGTAATAGTAAAAAGACATAAAAAAAGAAGAAGATAATGACGATAATGTGAGGGAAAAAAATTTTAAAAAAGAAGGGGAAACAACGAAGCTAAATTCTAAGCAAGCTAAAGGAAAAAAAATAAAACAAAAAAATCAGAACAAAATAGGCTAGATGTGCTCTTGGGCCTCGATGCTTGGTCCATTCAAAAATAGGCCTGTTCAGCGGGCCAGGCCTCTCTTGGACGAAGATTGAAAAGAAAAAACTTTAATGAAAAAAAAAACAATGAAAAAACAAGAACTCAAGTCAATATAGATTAACCTATAAAACCCATAACCTTAGATATTAGATCTTGATAACCCTATAGAAACAAAACTAAAAAAAATAATGAAGTCAAATTGTCAAACAACATAATGATGGATAATGAAATAATCTAAAGAATAACTAAAAAATATCTAAAAAAGATGGAGTCAACCCATGTTAATCTTTAAAACCCGTCACTCGGTCCATGAGACTGGGATTAGCCCATAGAAAGTAAACATGAAAAAAATAATGAAACCAAATCTCCAATATAAAAAATACTGAGGGGCAAAATTGAAAAGAAGAAGAAGAATGAGGGTAAAAATTGAAACAAAAATCAAACTAGATAAAATATTGAGGAGTGAAATTGAAAAAATAATAATAAAATGATTAAGGATAAAATAAAATAAATCAAAACAATGAGGACTAAACTCAAAAAAATTGAATTGAATCAAATTTGAGGGATGCTACTGAAAAAATATATTCAAAACAATACAAAACAATTAGCAATTAAGAGAATAAGGATCAAATTGGAATCAAAAGTAGATTAAAAGGATATAAATCAAGTTTGAAAAAAAAAGATAGAGAAAAGTAGGCGGAGAATAAAGTAAATTAGAGGCCAACCACAGCTCCGTTGTCCACACGCGCGAGACCACCATGAAAAACACGACCAAACCTTTTGAATGTTATCATGAAAGGTGGGGGATGACCACCATAATACACCTCATGTGCTGATCATGTAACAATCCTAGTTTCTAGGACAATACACAACAGGAAACTGGAAGTTTCAGATTTTTTTTTTAGATCCACCGAAATTTCTACAAATTTTTTGGTAGAGTCTCCTCTATACTAGGAGGTCCTAAATTATCGACAATACCAGATTTACAGTTCCTATGTTATTTCACAACCCAATCCAATCATCATAGATCTCAACCAAACTCATCATCATCATCAACACAATACATCTTATTCAATAATATTACAAAATTCAAGTTCATAAAAGAAAACAATGCATAACAATTGCTACTTATTATCATTACATAAACTATATCATGCATAATAATATCATATAATAAAATTTAAGTGAAGGATCAAATTTCAACTATAACATACATGGTTAAAATAGGTACTTAGAATTACATCATTTGATTAAAGTCATACATCTGAATTTATAGGTCAATACTACATTTTAAGTTTAGGATATAAGTGTCTTGAATTACAACATAATTATATACCAAAAGATAACTAAACTAAGATCATTCTTGATGTGACCCCGATGGACTTGAAAACAACAAATAACATTTACTTATAAATATAAAAAGGTAATACAAACAATAATAACAGTGATAGGTAATAATTTTCATGGCATTTCTTTTGACACATAAAATTTAGACATAGATTTCTTTATAATATGCATTTTTCATCTAATATCCTAATCAATTACCGAGAATAATTTCATCTTAGAAATCACAATGCGACTAAAATGATTTTGAATGTCATCTTTTTATGAATCAATCCTCATTTGATACCAATATATTCTTTTCTCAATATCATTAGCTTATCTTGTTCTTTCAGAATAACTAATTAACACTTCTCCTCCCATTCTCCGAAAGTTAATTGCTGATACTAATAAATCTCATTAGTATCATTAATCTTTCATTACCGGGTTAGACTAATCAATTCCGTTCAAGTGTGGATATCAATATAATTGATTAATATCATTAACTATTTCTAACCCAAAATAGTTAATCAATTCGTATCCATATCTGGTTTACCATCTAAGTTACCAATGTCAAGAACCTTTGATATCATTAACCTCCTTACCTGAAGTGGCTAATCACACTAGAAATGATTGTCGATATCAATATGACCCATTGATATCACTAACTATTTCTGACCCGAAATAGTTAATCAATTTATCTTTCTCCTTTAACCAGGAGTAATCATGTCGATGTTAGTAATCTTTACTAACATCATTAGTCACCCAATTACCTGGGATCGACTAGTCAATTTAAGAAATGTCGATACCAATGGAATCTCATTGATACCATTAGCTATCCAAACTCGGATAGCTAATCAATGTCATTTGAAAAGCCGGTACCAAAGGAACCCCATTGATACCATTAGTTATTCTAATTTTCGGGATAGCTAATCAATGTCATTACAACATTCTATTCATACCGATCACGTAGACATAAACTACTAAATTTAAATCATATATATAGATCACCAAGTTCAAATCATTTATATACCTAGCAAATTTAAAATGGTAGAAAATAAAAAGCCTTAGGTGTTGCCCCTACTTGCTATAAAAGCTTGATTGGTAGTCCCCGACTGTTGTTTGGGTTTTGTTGCTCCCCCTACATTAATAGACATACCACGTCATTACTCATGAGCATTTATTCCTTCTAAATCAATAATCTATACAATTCCTTTTTAATAATCTCATTCGTTATTATCCCTATTTATTTAAATTTACATCTAATGTTCCCATTAAATCTTTTTCCTTGAGTTCTTTAGCATAAATGCAAATTAACATTACAATTAGCATAATTCCTCATTCAAACACTGTTTTGTGTTTTGTCAATATAACTAACATTATATAGTTCGGTTTAAGGCGTGACTTAATCCTTTGGAAAGATAATACATAGGGCTATAAGTCCACTAAGAGGAGAAAAACCCATTTCTACTCCTAAAGCCTTAAAAAATACCTGTTATCAAGAAGATGACCAATTTTCGAGTAGGGTCTATCTTGACCCCCTGTATTAGCCCATAACTGGAGTTTTAAAACTTCAAATTAGGAAAGGTCAACTCCCTTGGATAGATAACATCCAAGGCTATAATTTCTATGAACAAACTTAGTCCAAATTCCCTCATTTTCATATTCTAATTCCCCCTGAAAGACTATGAGATGGAATTGTCCAATTTCATCGACAATTCCGTAACCATTCACACATCACCAATTTAACTTATCCTCATTAAAACCAATTCCTTTCATGTTATATACATTATAATGCTAAAAACATCTTCTAAGAATTTGTTTGTCTAATTTCATTAACTAATCAATCAACACTCTTCTTAACCCTCTTTAACACCTTCATTGTTATTCATTCATGCATTTCTCATCATCTTAATTCATATAAACACACATCATCAAGTCAAATATTCAAATAAAACACTCTTCTTCTTCCTACATCAATGTTCGGCCACACACTTATTAAGGAGCTATAAATTTTCTTTCAAAATTACTTGTTATTTCAACTCATTTCAACCCTATTCCATGTCACAAACATCAATTCAATTTAATTTCTCATTTTCCCTAAAATTCATCATGAACCCTTATCTCAATTTGATGAAAAAATCAATGGAAATTTAACAATTTATTGTAAGAACTTGTTAAATGGATGTTGGGACACCTTACTAAAGAGTAACCTAGGCTCCAATTGCTAACCAATCAAGGATTTCCACCTCTTCTTCCTTGCTTATTGTTGCCACCACTTTCTCCTCACTCATATCCCTTCCCTTATTGGAAATATCAAATCCTTCATTGGAAATATCAAATCCTTCATTTTCATAATTTATTTGCTTAATTTTCTTATACACTTCTTTTAAAATTTTGCTTTTAAGGGCAATTAAGTCATTACACTATGCCAAAAAAGTCAAAGACCAATATACCCCCAAAGAATTTGACAAAGACCATTTTTTCACATGGAAAAGACTATTTTACCCTCAGACAAAGCTTTAGAAATCAAGGAGTGATGTACAAAATGGTATTTCAATATAGTAATTCATAGTAATTTGTGTTTAAAGCTATAGTGAAAAATCTATACCCTATAAGGTTTTTGTTAATATTGATCTATATCAATATCTATCTATCTATTTATCTATATAATAAAAGTAAAACAAATACAGTGAGCTAGGATTGCTCTAAGAGTTGATAAATGAACTTCTAACTAGGATTTTTTTTTTACAATCCATACCATTTATGAAGTTACATGTATATTTATAAATTTTTTGAAATTTACTCCTAAATCCATATTTAGTTGATCAATCATAGAAATGTAATGTGAATGAAAAAAGATTAAGAAACTTTTTATTTTCTATGACCATGGCCTTGAATTTCTATAGCATTAGCCAATGATTAGACATCTTTATATCCTTTTTCCTCCACCTAAATCCACAATCTGATAATCGAACTTTGAACTTTCAAAAGGTCCTAGATCCTATGTTTTATAACTAATATACTAAAATACAATAATTCTTCTCAATATAAGCTTTTGAAACCATATGTTAAGTTACCTCCACCTTAATTAAATTTGATGACAATGTATCTCCAATTATAAAAATGGAGCACAAAAAAGCCATGAGATAATACTTGAAATTGGACAATTTTCATGTAGTTTTTATTATATATGAACATACCAACTCATTTATCATGATACATTTGTGTTTATAATTTGTATAAATCAACTAACCTGCATTAAGTCTTAATCCATGTTCAATTGATTGATTATAGAATTTTAATATTAATGTTAGTGAAAATAACAAACCGGTTGTTGTGATAATAGACATGAACTTGCATAACATTATCAAAATGATTGGAGATGTTTCTCTAAGTTGAAGTCAGACTATTATAATCAAGATATGATTTTTAGAAAACAAAATCCTTATAATAAGATTTTAAAATTAATATACTAATACACCATAATTCTTTACTTGGGCTTTAAAGCCATAAATTCATTTATAACTTAAAAGAGCCACCATGATTCAAACACATGCTTTAAAAAAACAATTGCACTTATTTTAATAATGACCTTAAACTTATGTAGCGATCAAGATGCTTTTATTCTTTTTGCTCCTACATGAAACCAAAACAATATAATCAAGCTAAGATTTAAAAAAAAAAAAAAGATCATAATAATGGGATGCTAAAATTAATATTCTAATAAACAATAATTTTCCACACTTAAGAGCTTTATTGACTATAAATATATATAGAGCTATAACTCAAAAGATCTATCTTGATTCAAAATGTATTGAAATTAAGATATATAAGATGGTAAGTACGGATTCTTTACAATTGCATTTCAAAAACAAGTCATATTTTAAGATTGCTATATTTTATTTTAATTTTTTAGTAGGAAAAAATAAAAAACAAATGAAAGAAAATCAAGTGTGAGAAAAAAATGATGAGCATAATTGAAAAGTGAAAAAAATTGAAAAATTGAAAAAAAATAAAGAGCTAAAAAATTATAAAGGTAAAGAAGAAGAAAAATAAATATCCTTGCTCAATTTTTTTTTATATCCTAATCCCACATTAGAATTTTTTAAAATCTAAACCAAACATGCCTAAATAGGGATTGCTCCAGTTTTTCTTTTTAAATATAGTTTTTTTCCTTTCAAATATAGGTCTACCATTTGATATAA
>Ga0307510_10009805_pt1 | contig 11398 bp, 10 predicted proteins | sample 12_EM_MG_FD_207224 | JGI IMG/M metagenome (GOLD analysis project Ga0307510, IMG submission 207224) | Populus trichocarpa ectomycorrhiza microbial communities from riparian zone in the Pacific Northwest, United States - 12_EM | ecosystem: Host-associated > Plants > Roots > Unclassified | place... | reverse complement strand
TCGCCGTGCCAAGTCAGTCATGTAGTAGCACCACGAGGAACCAACCACGCACCTGGCACCCATCCACTGCCACCATCGAGGAGCCGTCCAGTTTTTCGTTTTCGAGGCCCATCGAGAAGGCACAGGATCATCTAGCCTCAGGGAGATGCAGACATCGCACATGCTAGCCGTTCACAATCGGCCCAAACACGACACAAACAACGGCAACCGCCGCAACGAAATCGTAGAACTTTCCCACGTCTCCCAGAAGTTCGCTCGCTACGCACGCTACACATACAACGGCAACCGCCGCAACGAAATCGCGGAATTTTCCCACACAAAGCCAGAGCAATCCAAAGCCACAACCCCAAGCCGGCAACAGCCGCAACAAAATCGCGGATTTTTCCCACACATCTCACACACGCAACTATCGGCCCAAACACAACACAAACAACAAAACGGCAACCGCCGCAACAAAATCGTGGAATTTACCCACGATGCAATCCAAAGCCACAACCCCAAAAGCCGGCAACAGCCGCAACAAAATCGCGGATTTTTCCCACACATCTCACACATGCAACTATCGGCCCAAACACAACACAAACAACAAAACGGCAACCGCCGCAACAAAATCGTGGAATACCCACGATGGTCACACCCAAAAGACGCCAGCGCAAACATGATACAAACAACATTGTCCGGCAACGGCCGCAACAAAATCGCGGAATTTTCCCACGGGGGGGGGGCTCGCTCCTCAAAATTTCCCGCTTGCAAAAACCGCTTAAATACCTCGTTCTCTAAAGAGAACTCGGAATTCGCTGGCTGCAGTCTTAACGAGATCAAGTCGTTTACAAGACGAGGAGAAGAGAATATAGTTTCGTGCGTCATCGCCCTTCAAGTTCGCGGGTTGACTCCCACACGACGATGCAGTGTCCTGATCCTCGGCGGCATAATGTATTCAATCTAGTGATTGCTGTCTTCGGGCACAGGGGTAAGTGGAGAGGGTTTCTAGTTTCCAGCTAAGGATTCAGCCCGTGCCATCAAGTCCACCCCTGTGTCCGAGTACGGATACTCAGGGCCATCCCATCACAATACAGTATGCTTCTCACCCACACGCGGCCTCAGTTACGTTCCCAACAGCTGGCCCTGATGCAACGTGAGCGCTTAGAGAGGTTTCTTCCGCCTCGATAACGAGTGCCCGAATTTGTCCTGTCCGCGGAGGCGCGTAAGAATCCGTTACCGATTGGGGATATATTGAGGGCATCTCGTGGCAATTGCTCCCTGATTCTACCGGAGGAGGCAATAAACTTTCCTGATAAGACGAGGGATCGAGCACGAGGCACAGGACATGTTTGGATACATACGAAGTAAGTGCTTCCATCGCCAGTTTCGGCCCCGAGAACAACAGGCTTCTAAACAAGGTAGTTAGTTTTTCATACTTATGCCGGCCCCTCGATCTGAGTAATGGGCACGGCACTGTCACGGTTGCGATGCTCGGATTCGAGCTCGCCCGAATCATATGCGTGCGGAGCGCATGAAATTAGTTCATTTAGTTCATTAAGATTTTCCCTTCAATTTTCCGGACAATGTAGTACAAAAGACTGTGTAGATACAACGGGGAACGCTGCGCGTTTGAACCCCGATAAAGCTGTATTTTGTCGCCCTCGCGCTGCCACTCGTGAACTCAACAGCCACACCTATAGAATCACAGGATAGAGTAGAGTGGAAATCCATGGCCTTCCAGTGATGTCACTCTTCCGAGTTCGAGGATGCGTCGAACTGAGAGATCAGTACTATCAGTTGCCGAAACTTGGCAGTTTTTGCCAGTGCTCGTGCTCGCCGAGCCACCTTAAAGCGCAGATCCAGTCGATCTGAGCGAGTCAGGGACTTCGGCTCTGTCGGTCCCGGCTTACTCTCCGCCAGTACTACGCCGGGCCACTGTGGGCTTGTTGAGTTCAAAGTAGTGACTCGGATTTCCCTCACCTTGAGGTGGCTTCGTCTGATGGACGACGACAATTCGGACCCACAAAGTTCTCTGACTGAGATGCAGATAAGGTCCCAATGCTTTTAGTACTCCTCATCTAGCAATTTATGTGTATTATCTTCTCATAGTTGGATGAATGCAAAGAGAACTCGTATGGGCGGTGCGTCGCCTGGCGAAGTCGTCGTTGAAATGCTCGAGACCATATCTGTTAAGCCCCTTAGAACGCAAATACAATGGTGATGATGCACAATTGATACTTACCTCACAGCCGTTCCCGGTGGTCCGGCGATAAATTTTCCTGGGTTACACATCGTACGAATGGCCGCGGTTCGGAAGCAGCCGAATGGCTGTCTTATTTTTGTGTGTTATGGCGTTGACTTAGGGGGTAGAGCTTTCGGGCTAGGGCCTTCTTGCCCCGCGAGAGCAATCAGAATCTTCGTTTTCATGACAAAGATTTGGCTAAGCCAGGCTACGAGAGATCCACAGCGACCGCTGTCTACGTGTGGAAGCCTGGGTCGAATAACGGCCAAAGCCATGAAGAGGAGGGGATCACCTAAAGGTGATTTTGGCCCGCCGCGTGTTCCCCTTCGACGACCTGCTCGATCATGATACCTACCAAGCCTGGCACAATGTGTGCCTTGGAGCTTGGAGCGCTGGGAAAAACAAGCCAGAGACGCCACCAGGGACCTTGATACACAAACGGAATCACGCACAACGCCGATAATCAACTAAATAGTCGGCGGGAGAGGGGCATTAAGACCCTTGATGGGTCGTTCGTCGTGTGCCTAACGAATGTAACCTAAGTCAATTTTAGAGGTCGCTTGGCCCGAAGAACCGAGTCCCACTTGGCGCCTGTTGTCAACTGTCAACACGTTTGGTCATGACGTGATGCAAACCGGACGCTCTCCAACTTGAAATTCTCTCAGCCTTCAAAGGGGACGACCAAGCCGAGGACGATTGGCATCGATTGCCGCGGCGGCGATGACGGGTGGTGCTGGCTAACGGTAAGCACACGGGCGCAATCGGAGAATTCAATCGCCCTTACTACACCCACCTCAAGCTATTCGTCGTTAGTGTTGGGGGCGTTGGGCGTTGTATGTACGGTAGCCCAATACTTGTGCTCCTCCGTCCGTGTCGTCATCGCCGATATCGCCACTCTGGCTTACCTAATCAGATGAGCGTTTCATTTCATTTCAGACTCCGCAAGAATCACTTTGTCTGCTCTGCACGTCGCTCCTCGATATCGTCTTCCCAGAAGGCAAAAGTCAACTGGTCCTTATTGTCCGATCTTCCCTGAGTCTTTTCGGATCACTCTTTCTCCTCTCAGAATTCATCATGAAAACTCGAAAACTCAAAGGATGTTAGGGATTCTTAAGTTGAATTGTGAATGACAGGGCAGTCGTTATTAGCGCATTGATAAATCCTTATGATCAGAATTTCAGAAATTGAAATTGAATATTTCCCTAAATGGCTTGGCTCCGTCTCTCCTCCGAGTCCCCCAGATCTCAGGCCTCAGGCTTGATCCTTTTCTCCACGATGATTTCACGTGTTGCCCTGGGCTTGCTCCAGGGTTTTCCCAACAGTGAGACAAGGCCTTGGCACCAACTGTCATCAATGTCCTGACAATACAGTAAGTTACTGTCCCACCGCCCCTGTGGCAATAAGTATTGTGGAACCTTTTGTCATCACGTTTTGGGGGCGACTCACACATGCGATCCTGGATCTACTAATGTGTCCCTGCAATTATTGGTGATGAACGCCGTACTAGTGTCGTACTTTACGAATTGTGTCAAGTAGCAAGTTGGATTCTCTCGGAGTTCTCCCCGATCGGCCAGGGACTATCTTTTGTTTGAACCTCTCCGGAGGATCGACGAACAGCATCACGGTGACAGTTATGCAATGATATTCCAACATCTTGCGCGCTTTGTGTAACCATGTCTGAATCCGGACGTTGGGAGTTCCGCCCCATCCTTCTGGAATTTAAGAACGAGTCAACCATTTCTGAATGCCTGCCCTCTCTTCCCTTCTCACTATTTTTTGGGTGAAGAGCTCGTATTTGCTCACGGTATGCATCTCTTCCGTATCCTTCCAGTTCTCAGCCTGCTCCTCGGGGCTCGTGCATCTCGTGTCGACACGCGGGAGCCGATCCCACATCCCCTCGATGTGCGGGACACCTTCGACATATGCGCGAACATCAACGCAGAGCTCACCATCCCCGACCAAGGGGGAAACCCGGTCGACTTTGGGCTTATCAGTGGGTCAACTTTCATCTCATAGGTCATACTGGAGTGTTTCCGTGTCTAAATGATGAATAGGTGGTGTTTGTCTCTGCCAGTCGGGCATTTCCCAGTTCATTGTCAGTAATTCTGTCACAAAGGTTGCTGTCAATCGTTTCGGATCAGCAATAGTCACTACCGTTGTGACGAACCTAGTCAGTCGATAAATTACATGTGCTCTGCAAATGTCTGATTGTTTCTCAGCTCTTCACTTCCCCCTCCTTGTCGCATTGTGACTACCCAGATCACAGCGCTCCCACCTGTCAATCTGGAAACCCCTGCGGATTCCAGTGCCTGGACGGATTCACGCCTCATCCTCCCGGCCACCCGACAACGTGCAGATGTCAGAGCCCCTCGGTCGTCTGCAATGGCCGGTGCGTGCCTCAAGGAGCGTGTCCTTCCCAAAAGCCATCCAGGAAGCGCTGGGTCGGCAGCGGTGCTTGCGGGGAGATGGGAGCCGGATGGACAGCCTGTGGTGTCTACGGCGGCAGTGCGCGCGCGTGGGAGTGCATCAATACGGCACATGATCTCGAGAGCTGTGAGTCCCTGCCATTGGGCGTGGGCTTGGCATGCACGTGCCTATCACGTTGAGAAAAACTGACAAGCGCCCGTCTCCTTTTGTTTGTAGGTGGTGGCTGCGTATTGCCCCTCGCACAATCCTCCCCCGTTGGTAGGGACTGCACAGCAATCCCTGGAGTTGCAGACGTTTCCTGTCTGGCTGGCGAATGCGTCGTCCGCCGCTGCCTCAAAGGCTATACCCCTTCGCCTGATGGCACCAGCTGCTACCCTGAGCACTCGACGACCTCAGGTATCAACTTAGAGCTCGTTCCAGCGAGTATCTATGGGCTCGAACACGTCCCTCTGGAGAGGAACTGAGTCATACGGTCTCATACCATCGTCTCTCCCGATGATGTAGTATCCATCGGGACGTTGGTGTCTCACCCTTCATCAACGAATTTCCCGTTTTTCTTGGACCTTCGTAGATCGTACCTTTTCTTTTCTTTTCCTCGTTTTTTGGACTCTTTGATAACCTTCGGACATGCGCTGACATTCAGAGAGATTTATTTACTACGAAAAGGACAAACGTGCACGAGCCCGAGCCCTCAATAGGCCTCAATGGCGGACTCACGCTATTCTCCGAACCGTGACATTGGACCCTTTCATGATGTTGATATCCCATGTTCACGAACAGTTAGTTACCTTTGATTCTGCTGTGCAATATTACAGTATATGATACCCGATGCTCGAATGTAATGACCTAATCTACTGTTCTTGAAATCCCCACTTGCGTTCTCCGAGTCTCTGAGCTCGTCCGTCCTGCTCGCGGGCCGCCGGTTACTTTCTCTTACTCAATTGTCCCCTTAGGCTCTACGCGGGCACATTCCTGTCGATCGCGACGAGTTCATTACTTCCGATTCTATGTCGACTGCTATCGTTAATAACGCAGTCGATACAATACAGTCAACGATGTTTGTGATAGTCTGCTCTCATGGTCAACTTGAAGGAAATGAAAACTAGATAGAAACACGTTGAACAAGGATAATCGTGATGCCGGTCCCAGTCTTGGGTCAACCTGACAACCTTGAGTAATGAGTATACTTCGGAGGTATAAATTGACGAGATTTTCCATGAAATAAGTGGAAGGAGAACGTGGCGCCGCTTGTGCTCATCATGCCCAGCGACAAAGCCTCACTTTATCAGGAGAATTCAATCCGTGAGGCTACATGTCCCCCTCTCCTGACGAGGAGCGCAACCCGACGCGACATGTATCGGTGCGTGGCCATATTCTCCACTCTCCCTGATTTTTCGTGCAGAGTTTGAATTCGCTGTTCTCACACGTCCGCCGAAGTTCAGATAACGAGCGACCTTGTGCATATAGATGACGATTTTGCCAGACTGTTTCCCAGGGAATCTGGCAGGCGAACGTTGCTGTCGAAGGGCGATAGTTTTCAACATTAAGGAGCACCCTCAAAACAACGTGCGACGGGTCCGGGCCCAAGGTCAAACACCGGCAGAAGTTAGGTCTGGTCAATCCCCTCTCCTTCGCACTACTTACGGACACTCAGCTCCGACGATGAGGATGATAACGGGAGCCGAAGGGGGTTCGCCGTTGTGACCCGCGACGCCGGAACCAGACACCAAGAGACAACAACAGTATCTGTCACCTCCATTGCCGGATGATCATGCGCCTCAGGGTGGGCTGAGGGGACTTGTGGCGAAGGGAACTCCAAACCCAATAACGTCGCCTCTGATGTCATCATTTTCTGATGCCCTCAACAAGCCAAGGCTGCCGCCGAGAACGAAAACGCGCGAGAGGGGGATACACCCCGCGCACGCACGACGACGGCATCCCAGCCGCGCAAAACGGTTGATGATGAGGAAGAGGTCGAACTGCGTACGCCCGGGTCGTTAGACCAGGGGATCACGGCAACGTTGGGGTGCGTGAGGCGAGTGCGGGTACTGTCGACCCGTTCTATGCTGTCAGTATGCTCGGGATTTTGTGGCGGCAGATGCAGCTGAGATGATGGTGCAGACAACTTGAGTTGAAAGACACCCTTCGCTTTGTATTCCCGTCATCTAGACCTCCGATGTTATCTACACTTACCGTTACCGCTCCATCGCTCCGGTGTTGTTTGGCTTTCGTTCGTTTTCTTCCCTCTACTTGGTTTGGTTTTGATTGTACGATCCGTATGGCTCGTCGCTGTTCCCGTTGTATATGTCGTCAGTGCGGATCTTACCTTCAGGACCCTCTGACCCTCTGGCACTACGGTTTTCTGAAGGAGCCGATCGCAAAGACTTGACCAAGTAGCGCGCCTGGGTACCAGCAGCAATCAAGAACCTGGATTGTGGGCTTCGCTAGGAATGCCTTCAGTTACGTATCTGTTGAGAGGATATTAAATACTATGAGAGGGTGATTTTGGTCACGAGATCCATTGTCACCTCCCACGTGGCTGTGTAATGGAATGTGGGACGGTGACGGTGGGCGATGCGATACTGTTCACCACGTAGATACGGTACATCTGACTAAACTGACAACACGCGTCAACCGCAGGACTTGAGAGATGGGAAAGCTTTGTCAGCTGTACCGTTTCTACGTGCATCGCTGCCGGATGGGGGAACTTGGTGTAGATATCGAGACGATTCGGGCGGACTTGAGGGGGCGTCGTAGGTTGCGTCGATGTCCTTTATTGCTCGATACAGTTATACTTCAGAAGGATACGCGCATAGGGGCTGAGAAAGACATACGGAAAGTAGAATAGCAAAAGCTGCGAATATTGACTTTTCCAGGGGAGAATGTATATGAAGCCGGTGTCAGTAATAGAACATTTTCAGTCAGAAGTGCCACATGACATAGCAGACCAATGCCTTCACCAAGATGGTACTAGTCGAGAGTGCGTGGAGGGTATGGACCGCAGACGTGAGCAACTTCATTACTTTGCCGTCATCCCCTCGGAATTTACTGAGAGCGCATGCTTGCTCTTGAAGCACGGCGGTGATGGACTCGACGGAATTGCAATTTTCGGGCTGCCTAGTGAGAGGATGGCCTATTGCGATAGTGGCCATGGGTTCAATCCGATCCGTAAAGAGCAGGGCACGATTACGGGGATAGAGAGCCGACTTTGAGACACCAGCATCCATTCGGATAACGCGAGTCGGACGTTCTCCAATCGAGTCCGAGGAACAGCGTTTTCCTTCGAGAAGATCGCGCCGGCGCACGCCCTTCTTTACACCCTCCGGCGTCGGCGGACGGCGTCTCTCGATGTCTCGGACGCGAGCTTGGTGGTTGGGGTTGGAGCGTTCCGTGGTTGTCAGCACCACGTTGTAAGTGTCGCGGATGGCATCGGATACCCGACTAGCGTACGACGTACACAGGCCAGTCTGGTAGCTCCATGCAATGGATGACCATCTCCGTCAGGGCAGGCTCGGACGCCGACTTGTTTTTCTCGAGGGTGCTCAGTGGTCGCGGGCCACGTTGGCCTTCGGCGAGGATGATCTCGTCGACCTCGCGCGCAAAGTCGAACTTCAGCTGCCCCTTCGAGCGTTCAGCATCGAAGGGCAGAAGCTTCCAGTGCAGCGTCGCGGGTGGCTTGCGAGGATCTGTGGGGCGAGTGAGCGCTCGATTTACATGCTCGAGGATCTAGGACGCACCAGCGCTCGCCGTGCTTGCGATTTGAGGGGGTTTGCTTTTCGATTTCGACGACCTGCTGGGAGGTGTCTGCGATGGTCTTAGCGAGGTTCCTTTTTCAGGCGATGAGGCATAGCCGTCTCGATCCTGTTGAATCAACGACGCCCTGAAGACCACAGAAGACTCGGAACCGCCTGTAATCATAATCAATAAATGTGATTACATCAGCGACACAATGGATCTTCGGGTCGGCACCCTACCTGCCTTGAGGATTCCCTTCAAAGGCGGCGCTGGCGCTAGCAGCGTTCGCACGATCTGGGGAGGGGGCCGTGGGCGTAGTGCTACGGAGGACTCCAGGGCTGAGGTATAGCCGGGTTAATCGAGAGCCTGAGTGCCTGCCTGCACTAGCCCGCTGCCGTGGACGCCAATGATGACAATGCATTGGAATGCTAGAGAGGCGGTACGCAGTGGGTTTGTCAAACGACTTTGAGATCAGAGTCGGGACCGGTTTCGGGGGTTGGTAGTTGGGTGGCAAAAGGCCGTAAAGGGATGCGATATCGTGCGAGGTCGCCAAGGGCCTCGAGCCAACCCGCGCGATATTCCTTGAATGTGTTCCTTTCGAGGAGGGAAGTGCAGAACGTGTATGCGTAGTAAACGAATTCCTGGAGATATTCCAAGGTGATCTTAGACGTGGGAGAGGAACGCTGCAGGTTCTCGAGGAGACGATAAAAGCAGTTGGTCCAGAGGCGAATAATGATACTGTGTTTCTTGGGTATATTTTTGAGCGACGCGGGAACGCCAGGTGCCAATGATATTGTCAAGAGGTCGAGCATCAGCTCGGAAAGGCTGGCGAACACGTTGAGCTGATACCGACAGGACGGAAACGGATGGGAACTTACGTCTTGTGGTCCTCGACCGCTTTCTTCCATCGTACCTTCTCCGCTTCCCGTCGATGGGCAGCCCTTGATGACAATACGGCTCTCATCCTGGGATTCGCCCGAATCGGCGAGGACCTTCGACTCGAGGAGGGAGATATCGCGATAAAGCTTTTTGAGCTGGTTTGAAAAAGCGTTCGTCTTGGATTCGTCGCGAGGCTTATGATCGAATATCGACGACGGCGTGGACGATCCATCGGTCGTGCTGGAAGAAAGCGTGAAGCTCGAGGACACAACCGAATGTGTGTAAGACGAGGCGGACGACACGGATCCGTAATTGCCAGAAGACTTCAGCGCCTGTTTCCGGGCCTGTGCTGCGGAGAACGACACGCAGGCGGGGACTGCCAGCGCTAGCAACGGACGATGGGTCAGGGCATGGAGGAGTGCCAGTGTGGGGCACTCACGGCGACTGCCCGCGATGGCAGCGGTTCATTTGGGGATCGCACCGGTCACTGTAGTCAGGCAATTGTGGGGGGAGTCAGCCACACGCAAGCAAGGGGGTCAGCAGTGAATGGAGACAGTAGGAGAGCCCATACATGGGCTTGATGCCGCCAGCCTCACTCTGGAGGGACAAGTCAGGACACGGACACCAAAAAAAGGAGTGAAGTATATAGTCAGTGAAGTTGAACAAGTCGTGCGTTGGTCACGTGTGGTCACGTGTTGTGTTCGACTTCCACAAGCGTGGGCCAGCAACCACGTTTGCGCTCGCTTTCTTTGTCCCAACTCAGTGTCTTCCACGGCCTGACCAGTCCCGGTGGTCTGCCCCTTCCAGCAAGTGCGTACCCTCTTTCCGTGCCCTGACACTGTCCTGACCAGTCCCTCCTGGCTGGGATTCTTCTGCATGCTGTGCAAACAACAACGGGCTCGAGGGCACACCAACACATGACGATGGCGGCATTTCCACGCCCTGACCAGTCCAGGGGTCTGCCCCTTCCAGTGAGTGCGTACCCCCTCCCTTCTGTGTCCTGACACTGTCCTGACCAGTCCATCCCGGTTGGGATTCTTCTGCATGCAAACAACAACGGACGACGGCGGCAACCTCAAGAACAACCTCATGCACAATCCTGGCAACAACAACAACAACACCTGGTGCAGTGACGATGGCGACGGCGCCGGCACCTGTAGCAGTGGTGGCTGCGACGGTGTGCAGTGTCCATGACCAGTAGCGTGACGATCGCAGTCATGACCATGGCTGACGACCACAACGACGACGACGACGACCGACCACAACCAACGGCCAACGACGACAACAGCAACAGCGATGACAACGGCAACAATGACAACACCGACCACGACCACCGACCACGACCCCTGACCACCGACCACGACCACCGACTACGATGACCAACGACGACTAACGACCGACCAGGCAGCAGCAGCACAGCGCACCGGTGGAGGCATCAGCAGCGCAGTGCACCGGCAGAGGCAGCAGCAGCGCAGCGCACTGGCTGCACCAGCGGAGGCAGCAGCAGCACAGTGCACCGGCCGCACCAGCGGAGGCAGCAGCAGCGCAGCACACCGGCCGCACCAGCAGGGGCAGCAGCAGCGCAGTGCACCGGCCGCACCAGCGGAGGCAGCAGCAGCGCAGCACACTGACCGCACCAGCAGGGGCAGCAGCAGCGCAGTGCACCGGCCGCACCAGCGGAGGCAGCAGCAGCGCAGCGCACTGACCGCACCAGCGGGGGCAGCAGCAGCGCAGCGGTGGGGGCAGCAGCGGCGGCGGCGCAGCGGTGGGGGCAGCAGCAGCAGCAGCAGCGCAACGGCGGGGGCAGCAGCAGCGCAGCGCAGCAGTGGGAGTAGCAGCGGCACGGCAGTGAGGGCGGCGACAGCGACAATATTAATACTTTGTATTCTGTACTTTTGCTTGCAATATACATCCTTTTTGACCACCTCGGAAAGTACTGCGGCAACAAGCACAAGAAAGTAATAACAAAAAAACATTAAAAAAACATTAAAAAAAAAGTACAAAAAGTACGGAAAATGGTTTCTGGGCAAGCTCAAATGTAGTATGGCAAGCTCAGTTGCAAGTATGGCAAGCTCAATTGCAAGGCACTGTAAGAAATCGACCTGGCTTGCCGGGCTTGCGGAAAATTTACTT
>Ga0307510_10009804_pt1 | contig 11398 bp, 12 predicted proteins | sample 12_EM_MG_FD_207224 | JGI IMG/M metagenome (GOLD analysis project Ga0307510, IMG submission 207224) | Populus trichocarpa ectomycorrhiza microbial communities from riparian zone in the Pacific Northwest, United States - 12_EM | ecosystem: Host-associated > Plants > Roots > Unclassified | place... | reverse complement strand
CCTCCCCCCCCCCCCACCTTACTATCTCCCACCTCCCTCCCGCGGGAATTCACAGGGCAGGGGGTCAGTCACGAGATGTATGTAAGCATCTACCCTTTTACTCCAAAATACAGATGTATTTTTTTTGTTTGTTTTCGTCCCATCCCATCCCATTTATTTTATTTCATTCCCTCTCTTTCTCGGGTCCATGCCTCCTTCATTCATCATTTTATTTTATGTGGCTTGAGCGGGTTGGAATGGGTGTCATGGGAATCGTAGGCAAAAAAGAACTTTCCCGACCCAAGATAATAATGTGATATCACATGTAGGTGCTCTTAAGCGAGGAATTGTTCACAAAATGATATTTAATTCGAAAGGAAGAAATCTAGTGTTTTGATGGGAAAAGTGAGAGTTCATGATTGGAGGATCGGGGATCGATGGAAGTCCCTCAGGGCCCGATGATAGAAGCTGGCAAAACAGATCCACTCTTCTGATCCATCGGTAACTGTATGTACGAGATACCATCGGATTTGGCGGCCGCTGCTAGTTTTGGGGTCGGTTCCTCGATAGATGCTGCCTATGGATTCGAGTTTTAGGGGGGAAAAGTGGAAGGAGGAAAAATAATAACTGGTGACCGATTTAATCCTACCTCTGCGTAAAAAAAGCTCTAGGAGACCCTACTATAAGATTCAAGATAGTCCCACCGTAATATCGTCGCTGGCTGCGCAAAGCTACAGAATTCTAATTATGATTAGTAGCTCCATTATTAGCTATATAGGCACAACCTTTGTACGTCTCGACTTTTATTAGCTGTAGATAATGCTCAGCCCGTTCGCATAGCTCTTCCCATCCCCTTGTCGAGGTCTTCCTCCCCACCCCCCCTTCGAAAGCTAGATAGGCTCAGGCTGGCCTTCTATTAGCAATGAAGCACTCTCCGTAACTAATTGGACTGTTCTACCCCGCCGCAAGCCCAGTCGTCGTCGAATAGAAGATATAGAGTGTTGGCTCTAACATCCTCCAACTCGTCCCTCCTAGAGTTCTTTTCGCCTCTTGCATTAGCTAGAGCCCAGCACCATCAGAGTCCTTGCGTCTATATGATATTGAATATTGGCAGTCCCTCCCTTTCTTTTCCTTTCCATTTTTTCATCTCTCAATTTATATAGATAAGATAGTCCACGATAGTGCGGTATCGAGGGCTCCAATCCTTTTTAAATCTCTGTTGAGTAAAAAACATCTCCGGGTGGTTACTGTAATTGTACTTCTACTAGGGTATACTAGCCCCCAGTGCCATCCCCGGGCGTCTGAGCTGCCTGCTGCACTGAGCATCCCCCACCCATCACAGTGATCACACCCCCCCAGCTACAGGGGGAATGATTTTTTGGTTTTATCCAGTTTTGCGTGTCTTCCCGCTCAGCTAAACCTAATTGGGTTCGGTATTCAAGCATTGGCCAAGCCCGATAAATGGAAAGGCCTCCCGTCCCATGCATGCCAAGAAATCGTAAAAATCTACCGGAACAACAAGTCAAACGCATGAGACGCGAATTATTATGATTATTTTTGGCTCTTTTTGGGGCGATTTTATGGTAAGTAGGCCTTTTGGTTAAAGACCACCTGCACGCCAGTATTTGGGAAATATGGGGGGTTAAAGTGAGGTTCGCATAGGACTTCGTGTACGGTAATGGCCTAGCTGGTGAAAAAGGGTAAGGGGGGAAAGTCCAACTCGCGTTTAAGTTAACGAGATATCATGAGAAATAAAAAAGGTATTATGTCCTCTTCCACCAACCCCTCGGCACTGACTGGCACGAATTACCGTAGTGTATCTGCCACGCACGATACGAGTACGTTCTTCAAGGTATTACCTAGTAAAAAAAAAAAGGAGAGAAGATGCCTTTTTGCAACTATATATACTCATGCATTACAGATATCAGGGTCATCGGTCATGACTCGGGCAACTGGGAAAGAAGAAAGCGCGAGTAGAGAGTCCACAAACTGAAAATAGATCCACCTGATGGGTTACACTTCCGGACCCCGCAGATTTAAGCATGCCGGCCGCAGAAACCTTTATCCAGAAGGGACAACGATAATCCGTGCACGGTATTTGACTACCTCCTGCTCATACGAGTGATCAAGCAGGCGCCGGCAGAATTGCCATGGTGCCCCCGAGGGAAGAAAGAAAGATGTAGAGTGGGAAAGGGGAAAAAGAGAGAGTGCGAAGAAGAAAAGGAAGGGAAAAAAGGAAAAAGCAAACCAGTACTCGCACTAAGTGCATCGAAAGAAGTGGCCGGCGGAAGCTATAGGCGAAATGTATCTCCTTTTCTATACCGAGGGGGCATCCGATGGGTAGAGGAAGAAAGGGGGGAGCACACACATTCTTCCGGATCATCGCTGCGAGGGATATATGGGGGATGGGATATGGTGGTGGCCTTTTCTTTGATAAGGTGAGATACTCGAGCAGAGGGGAGAGGGTAGACATTTCTTGAGGGAAGGACATGATGAATTGCTAAACCGACTGGGGGTCGAGTCATGAGAAAAATTAAATTATCACAAGCAATTAGCATAGGCTCACAATGGAGCTTCGTTCCGGTGAGATGGTGCAGATTCACAGTGTCGGTATCCATCCGATTCCGTGGAATACCGCTCAAGTTTGCCCATTGAATATCGACACTCTATTTGCTCCCGGTTCCCCTACTCATGTATCAGAAATTATACTCAGCCCATCAGGTGGTTCTTTCCCCCTTGATGCTTTTGACCCCGCCACAGTTGCAATCCATCATATCTCATATTACCGTCTAGCTTACACAGAGTACCAGACGAAGGATTAATTGATCCCTATAAAGAATCGAGAAACCCTAGTAAGATCCCGGCGCTAGATCAGATTTCTCCATAATAGCTACCCCAGAGGACCTAAATCCAAAAAGTGGAATATCAACACCTCGATCATTCGTTCATCGCTTTCTCGCGGATATCAAACTTACGTTCCAACCCTATCGGCACCGGCTTTGATAACTTCAAGGCACTTCTCATAGGTCCGGACTCCAGCAGATGCTTTAACTCGCACGGCCCCATCTTTGTACGCAACAGCCTTCTTCATGAGAGCAACATCTCCCGACGAGGCCGCACCGCCGGCGAATCCGGTGCACGTCTTGACAAACGCAGCGCCGGCCTCAGCGGCAACGAACGAAGCGGCGATCTTCTCTTCATCAGTGAGAAATACCGTCTCGAGGATAACCTTGACGGGGATCGGTGAGCACGCTCTGACGACGGCTTCTATGTCTGTGTGCAGGCAGACATAGTCTTGGGATTTCAAGTGACCAATGTGCAGCACCATGTCCACTTCCTTCGCACCGTCTCTCACGGCTTCCTGCGCTTCGCTGGAGAGTGGAGAAGAAGGGAACTTATTACCGTTCATGTACATTTTTAGGGAGGGTTGTTTGCTCGTTGGTTTGCTTGATATGGCTTTGGAGGGAAAACTCACAATGCTTTGGCACTTGGCTTCATTGCACCCAGTGGGAAGCCTACTACTGCGCACGGAATCGCCCCGACCCCTTGTAGCCTCCTAGCAACCTGAGGGATATAGGATCCATTCACACAACACGACTACAGTATTATCGTTAGCCATAACTTATATATAAAAAGATCAACATCCAAAGCATTCAAACCCCCTCCCTTCCAAGAACAAAAAAAGAAGGGATGGTGTTTTATATACTTTGAACCCATATTTGATAGCCTCATCGCACAACGTATCGATTTGAGCTGGGGTTGCATCGGGCTTTAACAGTGTGTGATCAATAGTAGCCGGAAGAGAGGCTGGCGGAGGGTGTTCTGCGGGGTTTGCGTTGGCCAAGACTTCATCTATCTTTGCTTTGACGGCGATTTTCCAGTCTTCGTTTGACCGCATCCTACGGTATGATAAATTGTTGTGGATGGCAAAGACTTGGTGTAAAGGCGGAGTCGCTTTTTCTGGACTCTCGATGTTGTGGGTAGTGTAGGAAAGGTTGGGGGGGAGGGGTCATCAGTATCGTAGCTCCTACTCGAAGAGTGCCCCACAGTGCAAGAAAGGAAACCCAGTCCACTGAATTCGGCTTTCGCCGATTTGAAGAAATGTCCTTACAGTACATCTTTCTTTCGAGGCTATCCTCCGGACCCGGACTTCCAGCGGTCTTCTGACTGGATTTTCTAGACGGGACTTTGCAGGTGATGGGGAGGGGTATGATAAAAGAAAATAAATAGAGGGGAGCAGGGAAGGGCAAATTTTGAGATATATATTTGTTTTAATTCTGGCAAATAAAAGAATGCAAAAAGATAACCCCAAACAATGCCGAATAGAGATCGTAAGTACTCGCTGGATGTCATTTCGTAGAATATCATTAAATAAGAGGGAGGATGCTGAGCTTCCGAATCCTGCAAAAAGCCAATACAGTGCGGTGGTAAATAAAAAGGAAAGAAAGATGGAAAATAAAATAAAATAGGTGACTGGACCCTTCTTGCTCATTCCTAAATTCAACCCTTTTTTCCCTTTTCTCTAACCATCAAAGACAACCGATACTTCCGATCACTAACTCAAGGTTTCCTCGCGATAACAAATACCCTGGAAGGGGGTCGTCAACACGGTTTCATAAGACGCAAAAGACATGAAAGGGAGTATCAAACTTACGTTGGCCCGCGAGAGATTGAGTATGTCTCCCCTGGATTTACTATGTCGCCAACCCTACTACTACTACTACTACTACTACTACTCCAGCTCAAGCTGAGGAGAGAGTAGATTAACCTCCCGATTCCAACAATCTTTTGCCAGGGGCCAGTTGGTACCCTCCATACTTTCTCTTCCACTTCAACAAATCCAGCCTCTATCAGCTGCTGTTTGATCCAGAATGCCATCTTAGATGTCGCAAAATCCTTGACCGCCCGGCTGGTTGGGGGCGCCCCTCCTTTCCCTTGTGTGCCGTCGCTGGTGGGTGAACAAGCCATGCAAGGTGAGGGGGGGTTCTCAACGACTTCAATCCAGCCTCCAGGTTTGGTCTGTCTGGAAGTGCGGGGACAAACTGTGAGTGAAAACTGACGAAAATTCTGAGGGGCAATATTTCAGAAAGCTAACACATACTCATAAGCTAAACGGAATATTCGTGGGCTATCCGTCACCCCAGTGTTCTTGTACCGTATATGAATGAAGTCAAACTGCTCCTGCGAGATATCGTTCGGGTGCGTATCGTTACCAGGATCAGCCCTATCTCCGCCCACATAACATTAGCGAGAGGTCGAACACGGGTGTGCTTGAAGATATCAACTCGATTCGACACATACCTGTCGAGATCTCCAGGGTTGTACGGGTTCCCAACAACTTCAGCTGAGATTGACTTCCTTCCGGCGGCAGGTCAGCCTATGTTCTGTGGATATTCTGGAAGCCCGTTCGACGGAGACCGGTGGGGAAAAGAAAGCGGCTTACTCTGTGATGCCAAGTGCCCAAATATCGGTTTCGACATCTCTACTCGTATCCAACAACAGGGACTGTTCCAGGAACCAGACCACCATCAGATAAATCCTCTGTACGGTCACATGACTAACAAAAAAAGACTGGATGGCAGAGGCTCAAGGAACAACTCACAGACGATTCGATATCGATTTTCTCAGACATTGTACGAAGCCAAACAAGTGGAATGGAGCAGAGAGTACTTGTCTGCAACAGCGAAAGGGAAAGCGATGGGATTGAACTCAAGCAGGAACACAGGATTCATGCCAGCGCATAAGTAGTCCTCGCTGGCAACACTGGAGTGAGATCAGAGCCCTATTCCTCACCCTGTCTGTCCTGTCCCCACCCTTCCGTTAATAATTCCAAGCTTTTGGTCCATGATTGAAACAACGGAAAGCATGCAGCATCGTTTTTTTTTTTAGTTTTGATTTTTTTAATCTGATTTATTTCTTGAATCGATGCTTGCAGCAGCCATGACACCTCAGTGCCCTCGCCTTGTGAGAGCCTAGCATGTATGATCCTCACCTTTCTTCATATTGGGGACATGCACCGCGGTATCTCACGTTACGTTGGCCAAAATATGCCTTGGTGTGGTGTTAGGGCTCTAGAAGTGAGGGAGCGAATGACAGACAACTGCTACCCGCCCCTACCAATGGGGGCACCCGAGAGCGAGCATGGCAGCACGCTTGGCTCTTTAACCATCACTCGTCTCCAGGGGACTAGCTGTGCTGCTGGGGAGGCATGAAGTCGCCCCATTGGCATATCCAACAATGTTCCCAACCTCCTTCCGTGCCAGGCGATGAATATATATTGGCGCTATCCACATTCCTTGACTGCATAATAAGCCGAACAACCCCGTTCGAATGGAATGGCCCGCTCAATCCGGTATACGCTTTCAAGGGGTTTACCGTTGCTTCCACTAGGTATACTTTCTTCTCCGTTAACTAGGACGGCCAACTCACGAGGAGAGAGTCAGTCATAATCCAGGAACAGCCTGCACGGGGCCAAGTATAGCAGGTGACATGTGTTAAATCATTGGACCGAAAGATAGCAGAAGGCGAGAGGCATGCATGGACGCCCACAATGTCTGCTCGCAGAGGGGGCAATTTAGTGCAGAAGTTGTTGCTATATCTTGCAGGAATAGGGGAAGGGCGATCGCAGCATGGCGAGTCACAAGTCCGCCGGGCCTCGGAGTGCTTGAGAAGCTCGAGGGGGGGAAAAGAAGGCAATTGAGAGAATAGTGAGAAGCATGAGAGAAAGACTCGGAAGGGGCCTGTGTAGCGCTACGACGGTGATGGAGAAATCGCTCCCAATTTTTTTTATCGGCGGAGGTCTTGGGCGAGGGCTGCAGATAGACATGTAAGTGTGTGCATTTCTCGTGCTTAAAACCGGTAGCCATATCGAATTTACTATTGCGCACAGTAGTGTATGCATCCCGAACTATAAATTTAGTGAGCGGTCGACGTCCGTGAGAATAGCACTGCGCTGCGTCTTGAGGCCTAATGTTGCCCCAGTCTCTCTGCCAGAGCAGATGGCGGGCACCTCAAGCCCTTCCTCTCCAATTGATGGGCTCGAGAGCACAGTTGCTAACGTGGAAAGGGAGAAACTGTTTTCAGACTCTAGCTTCTCATTCGCTGGGAGGGAAGCTCTGGCTGCTTCTCGGTCGTACCGTGAAAAAAAAGTTCGTTCGCTCCCTTCTCATCCTGCACTCACATCGCTGACGTGGCAATGCGTCGCTCCTTTCACCCCCCCTCCCCTCTGTCCCCCCACTGTGACCCCTCTTCTCTTCTCTTCCTCTTCTCTGGTCATCAGCATCATCACTCCCATCGTCCATCATGTTCAACCTGGCTAAATCTCAACTGAGCGAGCCGAGAGATGGGGGGAAGGGGGGGTTGGGCGTGGAGGGGGTCTGGGTGCGATCCTAGAAATATTTCATAAGCTTTAGTGAGGGGTATGATCTCGATGCAATTCCCCGGTTAAAAATAAATAAAAACGAGGCGGGGATTGCGCAAATCTCGTGCGCTGGGAAGATTTAACTCCGTCCCATCATCCCGAAAGAGCTGAAGCCTGAGAAGGAAAAGAAAGGGAATTGGTGAAGGTTAGTTGGGAGGCTAGCGCGATGGATGTTCGGTACGGTAGATTACGGTAGAGGTGGGGGGAGCTAGAAAGGGGGGGAGAGGAGTCGAATGATTGGAGAGACATTTGCTTATTTACGAGTTGGCATCTATCTACCGTGATGAAAAAATCATAAATTTCCTGACCGATGTGCATCCCGATTCGCAAGTGAAGATACTTTTGTTACAATTCTAGCTGCAAGGATTTACCAATACAGATTGGGCGAGTGGTAATGACGTCCATACCGACAGAATAGACAGCTATCTGAGAAAGCTTTCTTTACAAGAAAAAAAAAAGGAAAAAAAGGATTGATCAAGAAAAAGAAAGTGCAGCTGAACTCAATAGTTCTTGGCCATGTTCTGGCATGCTCTCTATAATTTTACGCATATAATCAGTTGCCACCCTCAAGAAAAATTTGTTGGATATAAGTCCGGGTTGGGCCCAAAGCCAAACGAAGGGTGTGGAGTGGGAAGGGGGAGGAGTTACCAATTGATCAAGATACCAAGAGCAAATCTGCATGTTGCCCTGGTTCTCATCAAGACACTTTGTGAAGCTCTTTGCATCCGCTTCACAAGAGGGAGCAGAAGCCCAGCTACCGGAGGAAGCGGACTCAGACTTGACAGGCTCAGCGGCGGGTTGTTCAGGGGCACTCGATCCACCAAACTAACAAAATCCAAAAATCAACTGTCAGTCAATCACTCCATCAACCAAGCAGGCAGGTCCGCCTGGGTTACAGTAAGGTGATGGGAAACCCACCAATCCAGAGATCCCGGCCCCAACCATGTGTCCGACGGTGCTTCCGACGGCAACACCTGCCGCAGTGGAAGCCATCTACCCAACCAACAATTTATCAGTAAATGTACCCCCCCAGTACAACGTATCTGTTGGGTGGATGGAGGGATGGACTGATGATCACCTGACCGAACAAGCCTGGGGATTGACCCTGTGCAGCGGTTGCTGGAGGATGGGCCTGTGTAGTTGCCGGCACCGGGGGAGCGGCGGTGCGAGCGGGGACAGAGGCGGTGGAAGCCAAGCGAGTTTGCTGTTGGGCCGGAGGGGCAGGACGACGGGCGGGTGCCGGAGCGGGACGGGCAGAACGAGCAGGACCGCGACTGCGTGCCATTTTGGACCAGGTTTTTCCTTGGATCCTGAATCTGTTGTGGTTGTGGGATTGGGGGGAGTGTTGATGGGTGGTTTGCGTGCTTGAATGTTGGGATGGAGGCTTTATAGGGAGCGATGGATGAGATGGCGAGATGGCGGAGTTTGCAGGAGAAGATGAGAGAAGCATTGGAAAATGTTGCGTGCCAAGACGGGATAAAAAAAATCTAGTTTCTAGGGTCATGTGATCTGGTTACCAGGACAGAACTTGCAGGCGGACTTATGATACTGGTATGCGGGAAAGTGTGTTTGGTGGGAATTAAGAGATCTGTTTAGATACGAGAGGTAAAAATGAAAATTTCTTGGTACACAATGTCATAGAGTATTATGACAAAGAAAGGCAGGCTCTAAAGTGTTATCTATTGTACGGAACACGAAACATCGTAGACAGCCAGAGAGTGCCAGTGGAAAACTGCCTTCTACAGCAAAGAAAAATAAATAGCAAAAGTTGAATAAGAACCTCCGTGCTGGAGTGTCGTGGGTATGGCCATTCTACTGTTCTATTAGATCGTGAAATTGTTGATGGGAGAGATCATTCTTTCCCTGCAGCCATCTTCCGACGCTTTTTTGAACGGCTCTTTGATTGTTTAGTCCTCTTGGAAGAGCTGCCCCGTTTCTCCTCCACGACCTCTCCGTCCTCGGCTTCGTCCTCCACTCCTTCAACTCCAACTTTCACCTTCTCACCCGCCTTTGCCTCCCCTTCCCCCTTCCCGACATCCTCCACCACCTCATCGCCGCCGTCTATCGCAACAACTTCTCCGGACTCATCGTAATCTAGCTCTCTCCGAGCCGCCGCAGTCTCTTGATTCCTCTTCGCTTTCTTTTGCTTTTGCTTTTGCTTTTTGGATAGTGTTGCCGTCTCCCTCTCAATCTTCTCGCTCAGCGCATTAAACTTTGCTAATGCTGCTGCGCGCTCCGTAGCTTTTATCTCAGCCTTCCCAGCATCCCACTTATCATTCCCAGCTAACCCGGCATTGACGATTCTCTCCACGGCCTCCTTGTTGATGGTCATTTCGCGCCTGTGCATGTTTGGCTGGGCTTCCTTGATCTTCGTCATATAACTGCGAACCCGCGCGAGCTCGGACATGATTGCATGGGACTTGAGGTCGATGTTGTTCAGTTTTAGGTAGGCTTGAGAAGGTTAGCATTGCACGATTGTTAAGTGGGGTGTTTGGGGGAAATTACAGAATAGAAGGGATTCTAGAACATAAGATGTGAGAACGTAGAGTTTTGCTTTATCGACGACTGGGAGTTGCATAGCAGCCCCGGAAATAGTGCCTTTGAGGAGGGGTTCGATTGCGGGCTTGAGGTCATCGATTTGCTCGTCCAGAACATCCAGGAGCTCCAGCGCTGTTGAGGAGTCCATGGCTAGTGAGGAGTCGAGGGGTTGTTTCTGTTTTGGTGGTGGTGAAGCTGCGATGGCAAGCAAGCAGGCTTGAGAAGGTTGGCTGGGGAGAGAGGTGAAGTCAAACGCAGCCGAGCTAAAGCTGGCGATCTGACGCCAAGTATGAGGCTCTAACACTCACCTGCAGTCCGTCACTCGGAGTGTCACGCGTAACTCTTAATTGTCAGATTTGTTTTTTCTTCTTCTTCTCTCTTCCGCTATCTAATCGGCCTGAAGTAGAGGCAGCGGTAAAGGCCCCACTCGTCCACCCAACACCGTTCCCAACCAACAGCATTGATGATACATGGAGAATACATTAATCGTGTTCTCCATGGCCAATTCCACAGCCAAGTGCTCCGCTTTTTGCTCCCACGAACTCCTGGTCCAGCTACGATCCTCACCGCGATTCCGAAAGTCAGACTGAACCTTCTCATTCGCTCTCCTGCCCGAGCCAGGGGAATGTCTACAAAAGCAGAATGGTGGGCCGGCCCACAGGACTCGAGAAACACCTCCTCTCCCTCCCTACACGATACAACCGCTGCTACAATCACTGCTACCACTACGACCACCGCCTCCCCGGCAATACCCCGAAGAATCCACATTCTCGGCAGCGGGAATGTTGGAAACCTCGTTGCCCACTCGCTGCGCACACTGCCGAATCCCCCGCCGGTGACGCTTCTCTTCCACAAGTTTTCTAAGGTCGAGGACTTTCAGAATAGCGGGAGCAGGATCGAATTGCACAGGCCACTAAAAGAAGTCAGCATATCGTACGGCTACGATGTCGAGCTCACAGCCCCGCCAAACACCGTTGTCGCGGCGAACACACCTCTCGAGGCTCTAGTCAACCCAAATACCGGAGCGACACCGCTGCCGCCACCCCAGAGGAGAATCGCAAGCTTAATCATCACCACGAAGGCGCACCAGACAATTGCTGCTCTACGACCGATTAGTGAGAGGTTGACCAGGGACTCTACAATATTGATACTGCAAAACGGGATGGGAGTGCTGGAGGAGATCAAGACAGAAATCTTCCCGGACCCTGCCTCACGGCCGAATTTCGTACTCGGGGTAACTTCGCACGGGATATATCCAGAAGGCCCATTCGTCCTGATGCAGAAAGGCATGGGCACAATATCCCTAGGCTACGTCCAGCGCGGCCGCCCAGAAACCCCGGACCCAAAGGGGCGACGGACCGCAAGACCTTGGTTCACCTCTTCCCCCCCGCCCCCCCCCCCACCCCCCCCCCCCCCCCCCCCCCCCCGCCCCCCGCCCCCCGCGACCCACAACCAGCGCGC
>Ga0307510_10009803_pt1 | contig 11399 bp, 11 predicted proteins | sample 12_EM_MG_FD_207224 | JGI IMG/M metagenome (GOLD analysis project Ga0307510, IMG submission 207224) | Populus trichocarpa ectomycorrhiza microbial communities from riparian zone in the Pacific Northwest, United States - 12_EM | ecosystem: Host-associated > Plants > Roots > Unclassified | place... | reverse complement strand
AAACTTGACTATGAGGATCTGGAAAATTCACGTGATACACACACAAAGGGGGGGTAAGCTCAACATAAGCTTTTATGCCGCAACAGGGCCGCACAGGAGCAGCAACCCTGAGCCAAGACCTTCCTAAACATCTAGCTTCTATATTGAGAAGACGACCGGAATATCAGTCCTCAGCAGCGCTTCAACCTCGAAGTTCAATTTCACAAGTTGAACGTCACAGTGAATAGTAGGGAATGACAGTTTAAACCTCCGGACCAGTTTGCCATCCTATCAAACAAGCTTGAAGTTACCCCCCGCCTGTTGAAAAAAGTCTGCTTTTGTTCTTGAAAGACTAAATCAGCCGCAAGGCGTCTCACCTGATCAGCACAGGTCCGCTCAGTCAGACCACTTGAAAGAAAAACACCACACTTGAACACGATGACCTCAACCTCAACCAAGTGTCCTTATTGCAGGCGATGCTATCAAGGGGCAGCTGCATATGAAAAGCACCTTCAAACAATGCATCTTGATATTGTTCTATCCCTCCGAGTCTGTGCAACTGCCGACCAGGGCTCACCGCAGCCGACCGCTTTCGGACGGCATGACAACGTCCATCCGGACGACTCAGACTAGGAATCTGATCCCGAGCTGGAGATTGAAGACCAGGGGGCATATAACAAGATAGAAAATGATAAGCAAGACGATTCAGATCCGGAGGACACTTCTGAACCACATGCTTGCAGGCGCCCATCCAGCCAAAAGATTATTCCACGGGCTGGAAGACCACTCGGCGATATTGTTAACCATAGAGAGCTCAATGTGGCCACAACAAATGACCCCTAGAGCCCTTTGTCGTTGGCGGCAGAGTGTAATTTAGCGAGTTGGTTTGTCCGGAACAGGGTAGCTAAGTCCCAGATTGACGCATACTTTGCGAAAGGATTGGGTGGTATGGATGCCAGATTGTTCGGGTCAGCGTATACTATGTGATAACATCTTGACGAACTGGACCTGTTTGGTGATTACCTGGTCTGGAGCGAAGCCGCAATTGATGATGGTCAGCATGCGACAACTTTCTATTATGGGAATAAGATTGACTGCCTTCGTTTCCTGATCCACCAGGTTGCTTATAAATCAGAGATGGTCTACGCGCCTGTGCGGGAATAAGATTCAAGAGGGGAGCGATTATACTCGGAGATGCATCTGGCGGACTGGTGGTGGGATATGCAGGTATGAAATACGTCCTGACATCTGCAAGTGCTCTCTGTTTCCAGTGCTGACGGTTTATTGCATTTCCTGGTGGAATACTCTGCCTGATGGGTCAAATGTGGTACCTATTATCGGATTGTCGGACCAGACTCACCTAACCAATCTTTTGGGGAACCACAAAGCCTGGCCGGTGTACATGACGATCGGCAATATCCTTTCCCAGACGAGAAACAGCCCTGCCAAAATGTCAGTCCTACTTGTGGCATTGCTGCCTGTACCGCCAAAGCTCACTGGTGAATCAAGCCGGGCCGATGATGTCCAACGGCAAATCAATGCGGATTCTCTGCGGGCTGTCTTTGATTCTTTCCTCGCACATTTGCACTATGATTCCCATGAAGGCATCGTTATGCATTGTGCGGATGGTAAAACACGTCTTTGTTTTCCCATCCTGTCGGCCTGGATTGCAGACCATGCTGAACATACGACCTTGCATGGGATAGGCAGCTGTAACAGGTTTATTCCTGTCTAACGAAAATACAATAGGACCGGCGATAGACCTGCTAGCGCTGGTGCTAACGGAGGCTTCAAGGGACCGGAGGTAAGAGATAATAGTTGGAGGACAAATAGAACTCAGGGATTGCCGTTCAACCAAGTGTATTCTTAGACTGAAGGTCTGTCGAAGTCTGCTGTCTCCTGCTAGCCAGGACACTGGTTTAAATACAAAACCCAGGGGCGATAACCTTCCTGCAATGACGATCATTACCACTTGCTGCGCACATACCGGAATCCTGTAATCCTGCAAGACCAAAGAAAGAAACCAAGCTCAGCCTCCACTAGTGCTACATGACCATTCCATACCCAGAATCCTAAATATAAACCTCCAGCAAAGCAAACTAAACATAGCAATACGATAGCATAGCCTATCTGACTCGGAGACAGTGGCGGAGCTGAAATCAAAACAAATAAACCAAATATAAATCAACTAAACATAGGAGATCCTGCACTGCCCGCTCCTGTGTACCGTTACCGGAACATGTACACATGTTACAGCAGCAAGTCGTGCCCAAAGTGTGAGGTTCCATGCAACGAGCTTGGAGGAAATCCGCGGGAGATATATTAGGGCCGCGACTACGCCATATATGAAGAGAAAGCTAGGCAGCTTGAGTCGGGAGAGGCTGGTAGCACCCGGGAGTATTTTCGGCAGGTGGGCGTGAAAATAGGCCGGAATGTATTCACCAGACTGCACCGAGTGAACCTGTCCGACCTACACAACCCGGACCTCTTGCACAACATTTACCTCAGCCTATTCAAACATATGATGCAAGGGGTAGAATGGTTCCTGAAAAAGCATAAACGGCAGCAGGCATTCAACGATGCCGGGAAAGAAATTCCGCCTTTTCCGGGATTCGATGTACCAAAAAAGTCCTATCGAGAAGTCACACCATGGGAGGGAAAGGAAATGCGCAACCATAGGCGGTGTATTTCAGCCGTACTACCGTCCACATTGTGAAACCCGGACAGTTCTCAGAATCACCATTTTGGGATTGCCTTATAGTGTGTTAGTGCTCAGGTTGATTTCTCCCTCATGCCCAATATCGCAGCCATACACCGGATACACTTTCCTACCCTGAAAGGTATCTGCTGACATTTCAGCAGACGAAAGACATTTTCCCTGAATTCGGTACCTCGAAAGCTACCCGCACGGAAGTAAACCACCAGGATCTGGAGTTACAGGAACTAATCGCCAATGAACGTGCCCATGAGATTCACCGTACCTGCGCGGCCAACCGGCGTCGGCAGGCAGACTAAGACAGACTTCAGAGGGTTAATCAGCGGGCAGATTTGATCCGCTGGCAAAACCACTTGAACTTCATCAAAATGCACTATCATAGTCACTTTTCCTCTCACGTACGACATTTTGGATCCATATCAATGTATTCTACCGAGATCTGTGAGCTCGCACATGAGGATCAAATCAAAGAGGCCTACCGCACGTCAAACAAAAATGAAGCTCCCGTCCGATCTTGTCACACTATGGCCGCCAGCATGCCCTACGAATCTGGCTACAGACACTAGACGTTCTTTTGAAGGCACAAACTGTCGTCGCAATAGAAGGCACCGGGAGGGAGAAAGCGCCTGCACCTCGGACAATTCTCAAAGGCCGGATGAAGAACTTGAGCATGCTGACCGAGCTCTGCAGAACCTGCAACATCAATTATGCGGACATAATGGAGGAGATGTTACGTTTTACCAAGCAGACTGTAGCGGATAACCATCCACTGTCTTCTGACCCTACTGAACTCGGCTTACTTCCCGTAGAGCAATTTACGCACCTTGAAATTCTGATTGCTGACTTTCAGGAAACGGACGTTTTCCAGATTGACCGAGCCCGCAGCACCGGAACAATGGCTCTCCGTAGCGGTGGTCCCAGAAATGATTCGGTATGGATCAAGGCAGGCGGAGAGGACAGTTATCGAGATCTTCGCGGGCGGGGGGTGGCGCAACTGTTAGCTCTTTTCAAAAGATGAAACGTCTTCAGCGAGGCCGCTGGTGTCCGGCGCCTAGCACTACTTCGCGTACTCGATCCGATCAATTCTGGTAGATTGCATCTCGAACGCGGACAAATACGAGTCGGGAAGCGGTGTAGTGGTCGAGAGATGCGAATAGTTGCTATAGGGACAGTAATTGGACAGGGGCATGTAATTCCCACCGGGGAGGGCCAATGGATTGTAAATCACAGGATTGATCTGCGCACGTTTAATGCAATATATTAGATTATTCAATACTACTAGATTGTGTATATTATGCACAGGTCCGAGTTGAAGCCGGAGGCTTAAGATCACAATTGCCACGTGGGTGCCCGGATTCAAGGCAGTCGTGAGAGTAGTGCGGATCTGTGAAACATGTTGTGGATTATGCTACAGAATTGTGTATAATACACATGCGACCGAGTTGAAGCCGGACGCTTAAAATAGCAATTGCCACCCTGGTGCCTGGATTCAACTCAGCGGTCAGAGTAGGGCGGATTTGTGAAATATGTTGTGGATCAGACTACAGAATTGTGTATGATACGCACCCAGCGGAGTTGAAGCCGGATGCGTGAGATGGCAATTCCCGTCTAGGTACCCGGATTCAGCTTGTCCACGAGGGTGTAGCAGACTACCATTAATGAAATATATAAAATTATATACAGGCTATGCCAGAAACAGAGAGGGTGAAAGCGGACGAAGGTAGGCCTCTGCGTAGTGGGACCGGCACGGTGCGGAAGAGGGAAAGAGTCCGCGACGGGCGCCGGCAGGGTTCGGACGACGGGTGGAGTGCACATCGACTGTCGGTAGGGTGTTGCAAGCATTATGGGGCGTCCCCGGACGAATCGAGGCTCTCTGGCTCCCAGAATCTGGCAGGTCTACTCGAGTGACCCCCGGGTGAGAAGTGACTGAAGGTGGGTGTTCGGACGGAATCAGGGCGTGACAAGTGCGCTGTGTGGTGACGACAGGAACAAGCGTGTTGAGAGGCACCAGGTACAGGAGGTGCAATCCAAGGACACCCGGACATTTAGGACATTCAGGATGCACAGGACGCAAAGGCGGATGTTTAGAATCTACGGAACGAATGGGGCGGACGCCCGTGGTCCGGACCCGGGCCCTATCGGCCTGGAGTAAATGGTTCTTTTGCTGATGCGGTGTTGGACTCTGGGTCGAAGTAGGCCTCGGCTTGCTGGGCTTGTACCCCTGATGTGGAAAGCCTCGGTTTGTAACATCGCGGTCTCGCCTCAGTTTCGCTGTCGTCCCAAACGCCCTTGCTATGCCCTGTTTGTGGGTTGTGGCTAGCCCGTTCGCAATCCTTCCTTCATCCACCTCCTGGTTCTGTCCACTTGAACTATTACTGCTACAGAAGCTGGCACCTTACTGCATGTCCATCCTCCCCCAATGGTCGTACTCCTCCGCGGTTACGCCCAGTCGTGGTATTGCACTACCTCCATGCCTGGTGTCCAATGCCCTCGATCGCTGTAATTACCGGCGTGACCTTACGTTTATGGTTACAAATGTCGGCCCACAAGTCCAGTGGTTTTCTCTCGTAACGGCGATCACACATCCTCACCCTCGGGCCCTGGCGGCCCTTTGCGAACCAATCCTTTCTTTTGTTTTCAGGGGAGCCTGCGGAAGGGTTTGGGTCACTCTCCTGTACCTCTCTATGAATTGTTTCCTTACGTGTATAAGGTATTATTGTCTTAGATGCTAAGCAATGGGGATTTTTCCTATGGATTTGGGGTGTTTGATTTTTCCCATGAAGTGGTGAAGCGGGTGGTTGTTGGGATTCAGGTTTTCTTTACGCCATATCTCACGATCCATGCGAGTTCTTGTACCTTAACAATGAATAAATGATTAAAAACAGAAAGAAGAAAGAATAAAAAAGAAAAAAAACCGACCAAGGGATAGGATCATCACACAACCATCTAAGTACTTTTCTATACTCAAGATATTGCAATACGATTACTATTTACTCTCTTTACATACACTTCTCCTCTACGAGAGCCTGCGCTCTAAGACACGGAGACTATTGCGATAGTCTCGACCGGCCGCCCGAACACAGGACCACCCAGACCGCCCCACCACACCTGACCACCCACCCATCCTACCACCCGACGAGACAGCACCCCCCGGAGGATCATTCGAGATAAGTAAGCCAGTCTCGTACTATCTAAAGAGAGAGTATTCTCTTTCCCTATAAGATATCGAGACAAAGGATCGCTTAAGTGCATAGATGAGTATCGTTGCTTGTTGCATATAACTCTACCATAGGATTGTTACACCTCACAGAACACGGCCATAATCGAACAAGGGAACCACTTATCACCAAGCGGACTGGCCACATGAACCCAATCCGTATCTGCCTCCAAGAGATCAATCAAACTTACCACTATGAGAGAACTCCTCAGATGTCATGAACGGGAGATTTTTGACTGGGTAATTCTTCAACTCCGCACTCAATCTCGCCCCCTACCACCAATCACTTCTCCAAGCCCCCATGCCTTGTACCACTTCGTCCCCGGCACCCAGCCAGCCCCAGCAGACCGCAGTCTTACTCGTCTTGTCGAATTGGAGAGCCAGTTAGCTGAACTGAGAGCAACAAACCAGCAGGACCACCTGCTACTGCAGCCAAGAACCCTCGGTATGTGGTACCCCACTCAAACACCAATTATAGATCAAGGTGGGAGCACAAGTGGCATTGTCGACTCGGTGAAGACTCTTTTCCCAAGACTGGAACGGCCCACTCTGGTACAGATTTTTTGAGAATCGCTTTAAACCTACCAACATCTATCGCCTGTTAGCAACCGAGAAGGTGCGATCTAAAACAAACTATACTATTAACATCGCTGGTGTTGAGTTCGAACAGATGGAGCGAGATGGGAATGAGAGTGAACACCCAATGAGTGGTTTTTTTAAGGCCTAGGCAGCCTATTGTGGTATTCACAGTAAGCTGGCTCTCCACGTGCTACAAGGCGAGCTTGCATCAGCCCTATGCATCTACACAATGAGGCTCTACAACTTATTAGAGCAGTACACAATGGCAGGAGTCAAAGCTTACCACTTTCAATTTGACCAAACGTGAGTCGCAAGTGGTCAAGATATATATCACTCAGCAGAGTCGCATCAGCTAGACAGCCAATTAATAGCCTCCAAATGTTTCGCATACCCGATAACATCATTCACCTATTAATGGCTCATCACCAGGATGCGGCTCATGATGGCAACCACTGGAAAATCAAATGTCTCTTTTAGTATCTGCATAAATAGTAGTGATACCACATTGAAAATTTCTGAGAAAGTACTTTTAAATATGGAGAATCAGAATATGAAGGTTTCAATTAATAATAAGAAATAATGCCTCTTGTATACTTACTTTATTCCAAACTAGTTCATTTAGCAGATTGCTTACAATTGAAGTCAAGAAAATTGAAACCAACGATGGAAGTAACAGTTTGAGCAGGTAATAAGAGTGCATAGATCATGTATTTGATGTCTGCACTACTTTGGTATTTATTTGTAGCTACTATAGAAGCTATTGTGACTTTTAAAAAAAGTATAGTTAAATATATATGCTATAAAGTGGATAAGATGATATCTCCTTATAGGGTTCATTTAATGTTCCAATACTTTACAATATACTTCAATAAGATAATCTCAGATAAAATATAAATTTTCAAGACCATTGGTGAAGTCTTAATCGTTTTATTCTATGGTAATAGGAAAGTAATTTCAGAAGAAATGCTACTTTCGAAGTTTGACTATGTGGGCTATACATGTGAGGGCAGGCCAAAACCCGTTGGATATACTCTAGTCATATAGGTAAAACCATTATAGAAGTTTGAGTCAGTTTAAGAACTGGGATCAAAAGCCATCAAGCTATAACTCTACTAATACTGAAATGAAGAGTAAAATTGTTGGTCTTTGGAGTTGCTATGTGAAATCTCTTGATCCCATAGCCCGAACTGACTGAAACTCATATAATGGTTTACCTATATGACTAGAGTATACCCAACGGGCTTTGGCCTGCCCCTACAGGTAGCCCACACAGTCAAGATTGGAAAGTAGCATTTCTTCCAAAATCACTTTCCTATTACCATAGAATAAAACTAGTTAGACTTCACCAACGGCTTTGAAAATTTATATTTTATCTTGGATTATCTTATTGAAGTATATTGCAAAGTATTGGAACATTAAATGAACCCTATAAGGAGATATCATCTTATCCACTTTATAGCATATATATTTAACTATACTCTTTTTAAAAGTCATAATACCTTCTATAATAGCTACAAAGAAATACCAAAGTAGTTCATACATCAAATGCATGAGCTATGCACTCTTATTACCTGCTCAAACTGTTTCTTCCATGGTTGGTTTCAATTTTCTTGACTTTAATTGTAAGCAATCTGCTAAATGAACTAGTTTGGAATAAAGTCAGTATACAAGAGGCATTATTTCTTATTATTAATTGAAACCTTCATATTCTGATTCTCCATATTTAAAAGTACTTTCTCAGAGATTTTCAATGTGGTATCACTACTATTTATTAGAGTTCGTTACAGAGGGGACGGGGCCCCGATCAACGCGGCCCCCGCTCAGGGCATGAGTGTGGGTGGGCCCCGGACCGGGGGCTCGGCCACCGATTACCCGAAACATACCCCCCCGGCCCCGTGTATGGGCGGAGTCTGGGGAGTGAAAACCCGTCCCGCCCCGCTGGGTAACGAACACTAGTATTTATGCAGATACTAAAATATACATTTGATTTTGCAGTGGTTGCCATTGTGAGCCGCATCCCGGTGATAAGCCGTTAATAGGTGAATGACGTTACTACGACCCTCCTGGTCGAACATACCAAAGCCACCAGCTAGCCAAACACGCCCAGCCACTACCCCCCTGTACTCTCTATCTGAATGATGGAGCAATTATAGCTACCCCACTACCGCATCTATCTGTATGGTGACACACAGTCTACCTGCCCAACTTCCCCTTGCCCAGCCCTGCCGCAAGTAGAATTACAGGGAATGTAACCTGCCGCAGTGCCGCTACCAACACTCCTGCATCACCTGTGGTAGTGGCCACCCCGCATCACACTGCACTCTACGGCCAAATGGTCTTTCACATGCACATCGCCATAGCCAAAGTGGACCTTAGTCCTCCACCCCCTATAAAAAACCCCACCTGCTAGCCTTCCTTCCTCATACGCCTCAGGCGCCTCTGAGGCCCCTCACCACCCTTCTTATATATACAATCTCCTTGCTTAATCTTTCGCACTTTCCCCCACAGCTACTACCCCACCTGCCCATATCCCATTCGCCTCCAGCAGCCCAGATGATCACTTCACACCCCTTGCTCCCGCGAAATGGCCTCACGCCCTAACACAAATATCCACTACCTTTGTTCACACCCCACACTCTCTCGATGCCCTGCGGCCAGCTGAGGAAGGATGGATGCAAGAAGATTCCTGCCCCCTTCCCAGACAACAGAGTCACCTCCGCCATCAGCAGAATATGCACATTTGGTGCAAGAATTCGCTACGAAGTAGTCAGAGAGTCACCAACAATCCACCCCAACCTATGGACACCCCAGGCAGATACCAACATATTAAGGGCAGACATCGCAACCGAGCTCAGCAAGAACCGGCTTCCAGTCTACTCAAACAAAGAATCCTTACCAAGACCTTTCACAGCATTTCCACTCGGGCTAACTGACAAGGCTGCTGGTCGCAAGAGACGGATTCATCACCTCTCCTACCCCACCATGGATAGTAGCTCTATAAACGCTGGAATTCCTGAGCATTATGGAACAATCACATATAGCGGAATAGTGGATGCAATTCAAGCAATACACGATATGTGAAAGGATTGCATACTGGTAAAGCGCGACTGCGAGTCCGCTTTCCGTCACATACCTGTTTTCCCGCTCGATTCTCCCCTCCTTACATTCCAGTGGCAAAGCACCTACTACGCAGAATCCTTCCTCCCCTTCGGACTTCGAACTGCGCCCTACTTCTTTCACCTTTTCACTGAAGTCTTCCACTGGATTATAGAAGAAACTCGCAACCCTTATGGCCTTAGGGGAAGGATTATATACTACCTTGATGACTTCCTCAGAGTTCTACCACCCAAATCCAACCGGGAGCAGTATACTACTCTATTCACCAAAGTCTGTGAGGAGGTAGGCCTTAGTATTAAAGAATCAAAAAATTGAAGAAGGGAAGGTCGCGAGCTTCGCCGGCATAGAGTTTGACACAAAACTTATGGTCATCCGGCTGGCAACTAAAAAGCTACTAAAGGCATAGTCCATAACCCAGTGCACTGCGGAAAAGAAGTCAGCCTCTCGGCTAGATCTTTACAGGATCACGGGATATCTCAATTTTGTTTCAAGGGTAGTACCCCTTGGTCAAACCTTTCTCCGAAGACTATACATCATAGAACAACGCTTGCCCCCATGTAGCTGATACCACAAGCGGCGATTCTCCAGCGAGGCCTGCAAAGATCTCATGTGGTGGACCGAGACACTATCAACTGCCCCAGTGCGGTTACTCGCGTCGCAATTCCATGACATGATCCTCACATGGTCTGATGCCACTAGTACCAAAGGTCTAAGTGGATACTATACCAGTGAATCACGACCCTCCCCCCAGCTAGACTCCATAATTTGAATATCGTTACCAAGATCTATATAGCCCACCGAGGAGAACATATTAATCGTAAAGAGATGCGTGGGGTCGAGCAGGTCTTACGTCAATGGGGAAGGGGATAGAAAGGAAAGCTGGTAGTAATACATAACGTCATTTACCTATTAACGGCTCTTCACCGGGATGCGGCTCACCATGGCAACCACTGCAAAATTAAATGTATATTTTAATATCTGCATAAATAGTAGTGATACCACATTGAAAATTTGTTAGAAAGTACTTTTAAATATGGAGAATCCGAATATGAAGCTTTCAATTAATAATGAAAAATAATGCCTCTTGTATACCCACTTCATTCCAAACTAGTTCATTTAGCAGATTGCTTACAATTGAAGTCACGAAAATTGAAACCAACAATGGAAGAAACAGTTTGAGCAGGGAATAGGAGCTTATAGATCTTGTATTTGATGTATGAACTGTTTTGGTATTTATTTGTAGCTATTATGGGAGGTATTGTGACTTTGAAAAAGAGTATAGTTAAATATATATACAATAAAGTGGATGAGATGATATCTACTTATGAGGCTTATGTAATGTTCCAATACTTTGCAATATACTTCAATAAGATAATCCAAAATACAACATAAATTTTCCAGGGCATTGGTTGGGTCTTGCTAGTTTTATTCTCTGATGATTGGAAAGTAATTTCGCATGAAATACTACTTTCAAGTCTTAACCATGCAGGCTACACATGCAGGATATGGCTAAAACCAGTTTGATATACTCTGGTTATATAGGTAAAGCTATTGTATGAGTTTTATTCAGTTTGGGCTATGGGATCAAGAGATTTCACCTTGTAACTCTGAAGACACACAATTTTACTCATTATATACAGTATTAGTAGAGTTACAAGGTGAAATCTCTAAATTCCACAGCCCAAAATGAATAAAACTCATACAATAGCTTTACCTATATAACTAGAGTATATCAAACTGGTTTTAGCCATATCCTGCATGTGTAGCCTGCATGGTTAAGACTTGAAAGTA
>Ga0307510_10009802_pt1 | contig 11399 bp, 7 predicted proteins | sample 12_EM_MG_FD_207224 | JGI IMG/M metagenome (GOLD analysis project Ga0307510, IMG submission 207224) | Populus trichocarpa ectomycorrhiza microbial communities from riparian zone in the Pacific Northwest, United States - 12_EM | ecosystem: Host-associated > Plants > Roots > Unclassified | place... | reverse complement strand
TGTATCAAAAAAAAATCTAGATGTTATATAAATATATTGGTATAATATAAATATATAATTTGAAATAGGTTCAATTGAGTTTTAAGTTGAATTTAGCAATATTTATACGTACTCAATATTTATTAAATAAAATAACTATTTAAAAAATACATATTCATTTGAATAGGATTAGATTGATATATATAAAGTGTAAATTAAATTATCATTTATCATATAGTATTGATTATCGCTAAATAATTGACAAAACCGCTTGATGTAATGCTGTTTTTCCAGGAAACTAATCAGAAGGCATGTTTAATGCAAATATAAATACAGAGCAAACAACGACTACGGAATTTCGAAAGATTATGTTATACCCGAACACTGCACATGAAAATCAAAAGAGTTGTTGGCAAATATGGTTACGCAACTCCTGTAATCATGATTGTTTTTTTTTAAGTATTTTTTATTTAAAAATATATTATATAATATTTTTTATTTTAAAAAAATTATTTTTAATAACAACATATCAAAACAATAAATAAATATAATTTTTTAAAATAAAATTAAAATTTTACTCAATCTCATTTAAAACACAATATTAAATAATAACTTAGTTAGCGCAGGTGTTTAACTATTATTTTATTATTTATTTTAAATTATTTTTTATTTTTTAAATTACTGATATTATAAATAATTTTTAAAAAAATATTTTTTTTTAATATATTTAAAGAAATAAAAATTATTTTTTTATTATTGTACCAAGCAACTCATAGTCTCGTTTACTCTCAAATCTCTCCGTCATTTCCCTTTCGTTGAGTCCAAAAGAGTTTTTGTCACTTGAAATGCATGGCCTCTAGAAATCTGCCTTGTCTGATTCCCTGTCAAGTTCGCGACGGCAGATCAAATTATTGAGGGATCATAAATCACAAAACAACAAGTTTGCAGTTGTAAGCCAGTCAGGTTCCTTTCGTCACTTTTATTCGTTTCAGATGATTTTTTTTAAAGAGTAATTTTATTTTTATTTTTTTACTTTTAATTTTAATTTTAATTTTTAATTTTTTTGATATAGTAATATTAAAAAATATTTTAATATATATTTTCAAATAAAAAATATTTTAAAAAATAATTGTGTTAACACAGTACTTATTAAAAAATAATATAAATCATATTTTGAGATCTCTTCTACCAGCTTGCTTGAGCTTTTGGGTTGAATTTATTATTTGACATAATATCAGAGTCTTAATCATCAAGCAGTAATAAGTTCACATCTTTTCATTTCTATTTATTTAATAAAAATTAAAAATAAAGTAATGTAAACATATACAAGTTTTAAGATTAAAAAAATTTTATTTAAAAAAATATATTAAAAAAATAATATAAATTATATCTTAAAATCTCATCTAAATATTAAATTAAAATACTATTTTTAAAATACTAAACAGGTTAATGGAATTTCCCCTAAACACCAATTTCATGCATTCACTTAAGAAGGACCAGAACGAAAGCAACAGCACTGATTTTAAGGTATTAGTGTTGTGTTTAAATAGATTCACCCTCTTTTTTATATTTTTTAATTAAAGGAGTTAGCATTTAGATAAAAAAAATAATAATTTTTTTAACACATCACACCATGCATTTCATATAAGCTGTTCTAAAAATATTTATTATCAAATAAAATATAATATTTTTTTCAAAACTGTTTTTTTCTAGACAAGACTAGCTAGGAGACTATTTTTTTCTTTTGTTCTAATGAGTTTCCTAGTTTTTGACAAAACCCACTCTGTCTTACTCCAGATTATTTATAAAATATTTTACCTATCCAAATTAATTCGGAATGGTATGCATCAAAATGAGATCTGCCATATCAGCATATAGAAATCTTAATCACTAATAAAAAGCAAATGTTTCATCTATTATTAATTGAAAATGTTTCACAGCATTAAAAAAAAAAAAAGAGGCCAGAAAGCCGAAAATTGTCCACGATGAATTAATTAATGGCGGTAATATATTTGCAATGTGGTTGTGGTTGTTTTTTAAAGTGTTTTTCGTGCTGAAATGTATTAAAATAATATATTTTTTTATTTTTTTAAATTATTTTTGAGATCAATATATCAAAACTATTCAAAATACAAAAAAAAAAAAAATTTAATAAAAAAAATTGAATTTTTAACTTTAAATTTCGCAGCATGTGGAAGAGGATATGTATAACCGCATATTCGCAGACCGCGAGCCAGAAAAATAATGCTGTTTGTTTTTAAAATAGATGCACTTTAAAAGTGGATTAGATTTTTAAAAGTATTAAATTAATTTTTTATTTAAAAATTTTATTTTAACATATTTTTAGTGGTTTTTCATCCGTGTTTCAATATGAATTTTCAAAAAATTTAAATTATTTTTCTTTTAAATATTTTTTTATGCGTTTTTTAATTGTTTTAATATATTAATATTAAAAATAAAATTTAAAAAATAGTAAAATATTATCTTAATAGATTACCGCATAAAAAAGCACTGCTCACCACTTTCCACGACAGTCCCTCGAGGGAAAACAGACCACAGCTCCGGCAAACACGCCACACGTCATCCTCATACAGCGCAAAAACACACCTTCCATTCCGTCTCTCCATATTTTCATTCCATTATCTACATCACTTTCAAAAGCAAATCCACCCCCACCCCCCTCTCGCCGACTCTCCGTGCACAACCTCCTCCTCCTCTCTCCCAGCATAACACACAATCCTTACATGGTCATAGTCACTTTTTAGCCGTTTAATTCAGTGCTTTCACGATTCTTCTAGACATCAATCATTTCCTAAAAGTAGTCAAGAAAGATCCGCCTTTTCATTTCTTCATAGCCTTTTCGAAACGTCACGTTTCTTTCACTCTTTGTTTTTTTGGAAAAGACTTTGCTTGCGAGCTGTGAGCGAACTGATTCGAGAAAGTTCATAGAAAAAAATATGGAGGAAATTTTGCACTGGTTGGTGTTTCTCTAACGATTAATCACTACTGAAGTTCGTGATTTTTGAGAATTTAGAAGAGAGAAGTTCGGAATGGCGGTGGAGTATAAGTGCTGCGAAACGGATTTCTTTGTAAACATTGTGATAATAGTTTTGCTCGTGTTGTTCGCTGGACTGATGTCTGGCCTTACTCTGGGCCTTATGTCTATGAGTATCGTCGATCTTGAAGTTCTTGCTAAATCCGGTACTCCAAAAAATCGAAAATACGCAGGTACAACGTTTATGCTACTTTCTTTACAAAAAAAAAAAAAAACTTATTTAGACCGTTTAAGTTCTGTTTGGATAGTGAGAAAATTGGAGTTTTGTCATGCGGGACTTAGGGAAGTGATAATTAGTTTCAAGACTTATCAAGTGGTTAATAATGGTTATTAGCTAGCCTGCCTTGTAGATTTGGCTTTTATTCCTCGATAACTTGTTAAGAGGGTTCATGAATAATAAGCTCCAGCTGGGTTATAGTAATCTTATACCACTGAATATAAACAAACAATTTATTTATTTTATTTATTTACCCCAAAAAAACAATTAAATTGTTTTATTGAATGAAAATATTTCATTTGTAGTTGTAGGTCTTTGGTAGTTGCTGAACGAGTAATTGAAATCATAGCTTATAACAGATTCCATGACTGGGTTTTATTATTGCCTGTTGCTTGTCATAAACAGCGAAAATATTGCCAGTGGTTAAAAACCAGCATTTGTTGCTTTGCACGCTCCTTATATGCAACGCTACTGCTATGGAGGTATGTTCTGTAGAGATGTAATTAATAAAGCATTGATTATTATTTTTCAAATCGAATGTCTTTTTTGTTTTACTTTGTCAGGCACTTCCAATTTTTCTTGATAGTCTGGTTACAGCTGGGGTTGCTATTGTAATTTCAGTAACTCTGATTCTTCTATTTGGCGAGGTGAGGCATCCATATTGATTTGTGCATTTTTATTAGTTTTTTTAAAGCACTCAGGAATTGTGGGTAGATGTACAGTAGAACCGTGGAAGCAGAGGTTTACTAGTTTGGCTTGTTTTCGATATGCTACTTGAAAAATTAATGCTTTTTGACTACGGGTTTTGTGATGATCCTCCTTGTTTTGGGACCTAGCTAGTTCTTTCACTGTTGCTAAATATACAGGCATTCTGCCGTTGCTAGTTTTTCTGACAAGAGATGCTTCTTGGGAATGATGGACTTATATAAGCCTGATTCTTCTAGAGTTTCATCTATAATTACATTTTTAAGATGGTATGAATGGCAGTATGGTTTACGGGTCTTCTGATTGTTCTTTTATTTGGATATGCAGATTTTACCACAATCTGTTTGTTCCCGATATGGTTTGGCAATTGGTGCAACAGTGGCCCCGTTTGTCCGTCTTCTAGTTTGGATCTGTTTTCCTGTTGCCTATCCGATAAGCAAGGTGACACGTATGTTGGTTAAAGCTTGTGTGTGGTTGAACCCTCCTAAACACTAGAGTGACTATTCATGTTTATGTGATATTTTCAGCTCCTGGACTTTCTGCTGGGACATGGTCATGTTGCTCTTTTTCGCAGAGCTGAGTTGAAAACACTTGTAAATTTTCATGGTAACGAGGTGTGTTCAGTACGTTTCAGAATTACACATCGTAGAACAGAATGTTATGCTTTATCGTCTACTTGTCTGTGTATGCCTTTGTATTTATCGCCATGCGGCTTATCTGCTTGCTTCTTTTCATGGTTCTTGTTTGTAGTCATTAAATCTGCCTATCAAGCCATCAATATGTGCAATTTTCTACCTGTATTAAAATTTATCTTCTATTACTTATAACGTGTGTACAGATTCTGTTGTCTGCTGCCCTTTTTTTCTCTCATATCTTCCATTAGCTTTGTAACACTGTTAGTGATGTTTATTAGGCTGGAAAAGGTGGAGAACTAACTCATGATGAGACAACAATAATTGCTGGAGCACTTGAGCTCACTGAGAAAACAGCTAGTGATGCCATGACCCCTATATCTGAAACTTTTGCTATTGACATTAATGACAAACTTGACAGGTGTGGTGCTCAAAAGGGTAAACCGAAAAATCACTGCTGTTGCATGACATTCATTGTGATCAGCTGCATTGTATATTTTTCATGTACAGGGAGTTGATGAGTTTGATATTGGAGAAAGGGCATAGCAGAGTGCCAGTTTATTATGAGCAACCTACAAACATAATTGGACTAATTCTGGTAAATTGATGATATTAACATACTCAGCAACAATGAAAGAGATCTTTCTTTTCTTCATATACTTAGAATGATGTCTTTACGAACTAGCATTGGTTGAATAATGTGGTATACTAATAATCTTCTTTTGTTTGCCACCGTGTAGCTTTTATTGGTTATCTTTTGTGCCAACTCTTTATGCTCTCACTCAAGTGATTCGTGTTTCCTTAATTGGTTTGTAATTTATATGATGTGCAAAAAAACTACAAAAATCAAATATGACAGAGAACTGCGTCTATGGCCTTTTAGCTATGAGATTTTTCTGCAGTTTCAGATAATAAAATTGTTTCATTATAACATAGCTTTCAGATTGTCTCTAAGAAGAGTGTGCCTTCCTTCAAATTCTCCTTTTGAGGACCCGTGGACTGTGGCCTCTGTGATAGGCTTTCAATCTGCATGAATTTATTGTTTGATGGGCATTTCCCTTGTATGGCTTGCTTTTGTTTATGCTGTCTTTAGGTGTTCCTTGAGGCTTGTTCTATTATCTTTTCTGTTTTAAGCTAATGTATTTTCGCAAGACTAACTTCACTTTCTAGTAAATATTTTGGAATCAAGCTTTAGCTCTTAACAGGTTCATTTTTAAGTTTTAACCGTGATTTGCATTTTTTTCTTTAAGAAATCACCAAAAATAATGTTTCAATTTATGTGGAAACATATTCCCCTAACATTGACACTAGAAAGAGATAGGATGAACCACAAGGGGGCCAAGTGCTTTGAGAACTAAAGCATGGCAAACTGCAAACAGGCATGGCTAGGGGAAATGAGGCATAGTTTTTGCAATAAAGGGTGACCAATTAAGACTACCTCTTGTGCTAATTGATTTTGTTTGGCACTTGATTTGTCCATCATATCTTGCCTTTACTTTCATATCTTCTGATCCGAGTTCATTCGCCAAATTAATTGGCTGAAACTTCTGATTACTTTTTCTTGAACATGTATGTGTATTCTGATCTTTTAGGCCAATAATTTGTTGACAATTCACCCAGAAGATAAAGTACCTGTAAAGAATGTCACTATACGCAGGATTCCCAGGTATCCTTTAGGTCAAGGATTGTATTTATGTACATGATATATTTTTAGTTGTTCCTGGAAAACAAAATGCTGTTCATTGTTACCTACAGACTGATGGTTCTATCTGTTTGTGTTGTAGGGTTCCAGAAACTTTGCCTTTATATGATATATTGAATGAGTTTCAGAAAGGTCATAGCCACATGGCAGTTGTTACAAGGCAGTGTAAAAAGCCAGAGGAGCAGCCTATAAGCAATGCTGGTGACAGTAAGTGTCAATTCATACGGGTATCCACTTCTGTTTGTAGTCCCAAGCTGTACTAGAATCTACCTAATTTGGAGAGCATCTGTCTTTATGATAAGTAAATCATTTGATAATTATTACTCTCCTGTCTCTTGCATGCAACAGATCCGGTGAAAGAAGTTAAAGTTAATATTGATGGTGAAAGGCCTCCCAAGGACAAGGCTTTGAAGAGCAAGAGACCACTTCAAAAGTGGAAAAGCTTTCCCAAGAGTGGCAACAATTCATTTAGAGGCTCAAGGAGCAAGAAGTGGACAGAGGACATGAACTCAAACATCTTGCACATAAATGGCAATCCACTCCCAAGGCTTCCTGAGGAAGAAGAAGCAATTGGCATAATAACAATGGAAGATGTCATTGAAGAGCTTTTACAGGTAAACATTACGTTTTGCTATTCATATTACATTTATCTCCCTCCAACAATTTCTAGAGACTACCTCATACTGTGATCTGATTTGCACAATGAACTATGTAGGAGGAGATCTTTGATGAGACAGATCATCGTTTTGAGGGACACTGCCTAGGTGAGCTGTAGTATATACTGCCGGATAGACAATGACGAAAAAGTTGTTCCAGATGAAAGATGGTATAATGATCAAAATCTCTTGTATCGCGGAAAAGCAATGCATGCTATTTTGTTATTTATTTATATATATATAAAAGAGACGTTTGAGCTCGAGATAATTTTTATTTTCGTATATTTATAATAAAAATTAAAAAATCATTTGTGTTATTGAATCAAATATTGATGTTTGCTTACTTTTTGCTGTAATGAAGAATAATTTAATCTTTTAATCTTTAACTAATATTAAAGTTCTTTTACAATTTATTAGTTAATAAATTTTTAAAAAGTTTTATAGAAAACAAACATTATCTTTTCAATATGCATTTAAATTTCATTATGACATCAAAAAATGAAAAATGTATCGATAAAACCGCATGTCCATCAGTCCATGCCCCTAGGAAGCACCTGCGCCTGCAATCCTGAAGTGATCTGACGATGACAATTGGAGCCACTAGTTGGCGACAGCTTTACCCGAGATTCAAAAAACACAAGTCCTATCCTCCGATTATTGAAAAAATATTCAGCAGTTTTCCGATCACATGGTTCATGCCGTATTTCCATTCCTCTCCATTAAAGACCTGTGTCGATTTTGATTTTCTACTGTTAAAAGGATGCAGAAAAAACTGTCCGGAATATGCATTGACAACCCCAACAATATTAATGGCCTTGTTGTAGCCAATAATAATAGTAATATTATTAATAATACTAGGAGTCCAGGAGAGGGCTAGTTAATTTTATTCGGTGTTTTGTTAAACGTGCGCCGGGTAGACGTTAAAAATCTGGATGATGAGAACACCTGAACAGGAGGAGCCGCTCTGCTCAGAGAATAGACCCCGTTTAGCTGTGATGCAACTGTATTTTGAATTATTTTTTTAGCTTTAAATTAATTTTAAAAAATTAATATATTTCCAAAAAAAAAAAAACAAATCTATGATATAATTACCAAACACTCTGCGCGAACAAGAATTATCATACATATTCGACACAATAAAGTTGTTAATCTTTAACGGGAACAATGATGTACAAACAGGGCCTTTACTAGTGTTTACTTCTTTTCTCATCCTTTCTCTTCCTTTTCTTATCTCTAGACCTTTCTTTGGATCTGTGCTTCCTAGAATGCTTCTTATCCCGACTCTTTGAACAAACCTTCTTTTCCTTTTTAAGCCTATCTTTGTCAAGCTCTTCTTCAGATGATTCATAAGATTTCAGCGAAGAAGGCTTCTCTGGTCCAAAAACAACACGCTGCAGCTTTGCATCCAAGTTTCTGGACAGCTTTTCGTCAGGGTCTGGGCAAGGAGCAAGGTAAGGCCCTGTATCATCCATCCTTGAACCTACAGCACCTCGACCTCGCTTAACCCTGTGATAAACAAAAATATTCATGTCAAACCAACGAGGTTTTGCTTTTCTTTTTCTTTTTTTTTCCTGAGAAATTTTGAACAAAGTTACAAATGATATTTGAGGAATAAAATGAGTTTGAGAAAGTGGATAGAAGTTTTCCAATGACCTCGAGTGCAAAAATTCCTCGACTTCTTCATCCCTTAAACCTTCATCTTCCCTCGAACAAGAGCTCCCTACTATTTTGCTTGACGAGGATGGCATATTGGTATCGTTCTCATTTATAGAATGCCTTTGGCTTGTACTTCTAAAGACATTACCAACATCCCTATGGTTCTTGCTGCTGTTACCATCATACCTTGATCTTCCTCTCAGCCTATCATCCAGCTCAAGCTCCTTTTCCCGGACCCGCCACATCTCATTCAGTTCAACAGCTCGATTTGCTGAAAAGAGTAGATCAATTAAAAATCATAAGTGAAAGATAAAACAAAAATCAGTGGCATAATATCAAGCCAATACTAAGTCTGTTAACAAAACGGTGATGAAATCAAGAGAAGAGAAATACATACATGGATGACATTTTTATATAGAAAAAAGAAAAGAAAAGAAAGATAATTGGTCTCATTTCAAGTCCCTGTAAAAGACAGGGACATCATTACATTGCACACAATTTGCACACAATTTGCAAGGATCCCTAATGGGTGCGCATGGATCTTTAACTATGCAAGTCAATTTTCACATGTTGAAATATGGTAGGCAAATACCCAACCAATCATTATCCTTTAATCCCATGATCCTATGGGGTTCCACCTAAGAATCCCAGAGAAGGTTTGTTTTGAGATTATCTGAAGAAAATCTGTTAGATGATTAAGCACAACTCTATTCTTTAGACAACCGGGTAAACTTTATGCTTTTTCCATATCCATTTTTTTATCTCCATAGCTAGACTTCAATTAGAAAATGTCAGCCAGCTCACAAAAAAATATTTTCATGGAACCCAGATGACAACTTTCGGCAGGGTATGCTATTACTATTACTAATAGACGGTGTACAGTCACGCATTTTTATCTGATAGCACTAAAGCATCAACACAAAGGATGACAAGCTGAAAACTAAAAGCAATTAAACACTGACTTTGTTGCACTCCAAGGACAGTTGCAGTGAGGAAGCGAGAATTTGGTCGTGCTCTTACTTTAGGCCGTTCAAGGTAAACATGCACGCCTTCCCTCTCAGCTCGCTGCCGCAATTCCGCTGCTTCTTTCATAAGAATTGCAGCTATTCTGTTCTCAGTCTCTAGATCCATTAAAACCTGCAAAACATGCTCCAAAGCACCAGTTCAGTAACAAGTTTGACATAGTACATGTTAGTATTATGTTGCATCTTTGGCATCCGCGTATACCTGTTTTGATTGCTTAAAAAATAAAGATTGATCACTGACTAAGTATGTATGCAAACAAAGTATTGGGTTCATAGCTATGGTTGGATTGGTATAGTGGGCAAGCCCTAACTCACGCACATGACACGAAAAGTTAGTGTGATTCCTCATTGGAAAATTATGGATCACACAAGTGCCAAATCAGCTATGAGTAGTTGCGTGTTTTTCTACTTAAGCTATCAGCTAACAAGCTGGTTAGTGAAATCTTGAAAGGCAGGTACAGTTCCATGAAAAACTGGGTGGATTTATTATGCTTCTTGTCACATATTGAAAATATAAACCGAATTTTAAATTAAAGCTAGTTAATTAAACCGATTTTGCACCACAAGAGCTATAAAGACACTGCAGTATTTCCTTTGCTTTGAAAACAATTTAAAATTTTGAATACCATTAATTTCAGTTAGTTTCTAATAACTCAACCAGGAAATTTCAGTTTTTTGTTATGTCCAAAACAATCGTTATTAACAGGAAATAAACAAATTGGAATGAAAACTAGCCCAATTGATCCGATTTTCATTAAAGTACAGGTTATTGTCTAACACGGCAAAAATCAGCAAAATTAAAGTTTCTTTTGTATTCCTCGATATTCTCAGCAAACAAGCAACAAAAGCTGAAAAATCAAATCTTGAAGCCATTAAAAAGACAACAACTTACCGAATTGGTTTAAAGAAAAGGCAATTGTGAGAAAAATAGAGATCCTAACTCAGTCGAGCAAAAAGAATGTCGCTTTTGCTCTCCCAGTCTCCCTCCTTTCACGCCTTCGGATTTCCAAGGAAAACCCGTAACCCTAGGTTTTATTTTATTATTTCCCTCTTTCATATATTTCCGTTAGATTAGAAATATACGCGTCGCCTACTGCTAGAATTTTCTCACGAATAGAGTAGGGGCCGGTTTGAAGTAAGGCCCATACATCATTGGGCCTTGTAATGCCAATATTTAGTATCTCGCCGTTGACTTTCAAGCGTCCCAGAACAGCTGGCTTTTTGAATTAATTTTTTTAATATATTTTCTACTTGAAAAAATTTTAATATTAACATATCAAAATAATAAAAAACACTAAAAACTTGAAATTTTTAATAAAAAATTAAAATTTTTAAAAAGTATAATTAAATCGCAATATTAAATGATGCTTTGTAAATCTACTGCGAGGATTTAATTTTTTTATAAAATATAAAAATATATAGGTTTCAAAAAAAAAATTGATGTTAATATTAAACCTAAAAATACAGTAGTTTTAAATTTTTTTCATGATAAACTTTCATATTAACATATTTCTTATTTATCCTAACCAATACAATATTTTCAAAATCATTGTTTCTGTTTTTAAAAAATATTTTATGATTTTTAAAGTAAGTTAGCAAACAATCTTAAAATAATATATACATGTTTTATGTGATTAAAAGCTAAAAAAATCATAAATATGGTAATATTATGTTCAATATATATTTAAAAATATAATAATAAAAAACAAATTTCAATCGAATTTCCATAAACAATTTATTATTGGTATTGTTATTTAAAAAAATATATTAGT
>Ga0307510_10009800_pt1 | contig 11400 bp, 11 predicted proteins | sample 12_EM_MG_FD_207224 | JGI IMG/M metagenome (GOLD analysis project Ga0307510, IMG submission 207224) | Populus trichocarpa ectomycorrhiza microbial communities from riparian zone in the Pacific Northwest, United States - 12_EM | ecosystem: Host-associated > Plants > Roots > Unclassified | place... | reverse complement strand
ATTGAATGATGAGTAAAAAGAATTTAATGACAACAGAAATGAAGCTTCGATTTCTGATGATCCAAGGGACCTCAGGGATTAACCATGTCTAGGTTCATGATTACTGCAGAGGTGCAGTCGTTACGACTGGTGGCCCAATCAATGGTACGTCGACTTGTGTCTGTACCAGTTTACTATGCTTCTGAACACCTAGACAGCTATCAAGCATGGGGTGTTTGGTATTATAGTTTAATATGATTTTTTTAAAATTTAATTTTTTAATTTTAAATCAATTTTTCTATTTTTTTATATACTGATATTAAAAATAAATTTTAAAATATAAAAAATATTATTTTAATATATTTCTAAACAAAATAACCCCTCTAATTTTAGATTTCTATTTCTACAGCCAATTGATTTTTTTATTGGATTTATTGTGATAATTAAATGGGACCTGTGTACTAGTACACTGAGGAGCTAATGCCCCCACAAATATATATAATTCTTACCACAAAAATTTTTTTTTTCTATTTGAAAACAAAAGGTAGAATTTAACTAGTTTAATTCATCATGTTAGGTGTGTTCTCGTCGCTTACGAGGTTTGGGGTTTGACCCCTCTCTTCGTCTACAGCTGGTCTCTTGGGGAGTCCTTGCCACTCAGGACGGGGATTAGTCTGGACGAAACCTGAGATACCCTGGTTCACACCAAAAAAAAATCCATCATGTTACGATCCCTAACGTGAAGAGTTCCATCTATATGTTATCACTAATTAACTAAAGCATCCTCAACTCGTTTAATTTCTAATAATTAGCACAAGTGATTAGGACTTGCCGTAAGATATGATTAAGGAGGTCCCACGATCAATTTTTAACTTTGAGATTTTACAATTTTTGTGGGGTAATTATTATTTTTCGATATATAAAATAGAAAGATTATTTTATTCTGATAATTAAAAAAATAATAATGTAGATATCGGGGGTTATACCATGTGCAATGCAAGATATCATGAGCTCCTAATCATTGTCAGATCATGCTTAACAAGATCATTAATTAGGAGCACATTCATAAGAAAGAAGAAGGAAGAAAGAAGAGCATATGATATATGCTGTCTGAGAGCTTTAAAGCAGACATGAGATCAAACACACAGCTGCATGTCGACGATTCCAATGTTGCATATACTGAGGAACACAGATACTGTGCTGTGGGGAACCACGAGATCGAATCTGGTCCAGGTTGTGGTTTCCATGTGATCTGCCGTTAATATTCTGAAAATAGCCGGAGATAAAATTCGGAAGAAAAAGGAAAAGAAAAAATGTATAACAAGCCAAACCCAAGACGCCATGCCCAGACAGGACTATGCAAGAATCAAGACTGGATAATTACAATACATGGAATCACATTTCAATTACAATTACTTTCACAGGAATGGTGGAACCACTATATGCAAGGTTTTGCGTGCCATACTTATAATTGAACTTTTTGTTTTTATATCGTATTAATTGAGAATTAAACTTGATGAATTATTTTGATTTATTTGTTATGGAGTTCTGGAGATGTCAAAACAATGTTTCTGTGTTGGATTAATTTTATATCATATTGTTAGAACATTGTTTATTTTTACGTTTTAAAAGTGTTTTTGAAAAAATTTGAAAATTTTTAATTTTTTTCTTTGCTTTAAATTAATATTTTTTGATGTTTTCAGATCTTTTTTATGTGTTGATGTCAAAAATAATTTTTAAAAAATAAAAAAAAACTTTATTTTAATACATTTTTTAGTGAAAAGACTGCTACCACACTCTCAAACGCCTCTAATTGACCGCAGTTGCAGAAGGAAAAAAATCAAAATTAAATAAGTTTTTCCAACAAAGATTAATCTATTGTAATGTAAGGAGAAAAAAAATATATATATATATATTAATTTTAAAATTTAAGGTTGGTAATTATGAAAATTCAATAACGTAAAAAGTAAAAACTGTAAAGTTTTGTGGGACATCGTACAAATTAAGGAAGGGATTTTGAGAAATGATTTGTAAGAACATTGAGATAATAAATTTAGCCATCACAGCCAGATGATGCGCAAATTAAACATTACGTTCCTCACAAAGCAGGTCAGGTCACAAATATTACCGATAGACAATTAACACTCGTATCGCATGGACGCGAAGACACTTTCGAAACTACCACGGATTTTTCCATGCTCGTCGCTCTACAACTTTCCTCTCTGCTTTTATGTGTGTTCATATGTATGTTTATTCCACTATTTTCTTAGGAACCAAACAGTTTAAGTCGGCCTGCTGCCAGTAAACTTTCGTCTTTCTCTCATTTTGTCTCGTCCAACTTTCACAAGAAACAAGCACCCTTTATTTACTTACTACTAGAAGAATTTGTTGAGAAGATGAGCAAGAGCAATAATATTCCTGTCGACATTTTGGATACTCCCAAAGAGTACATTTCTACATGGATGAACCTGGATTGTCCAAGTCTGATATCCTGGTACGTATAGCCAATGTTCCGTTTTGTGCTCTAGTTTTTTAAATAAAAACTTCTTTGTTGCTGAACCAATTTTATTGACTACAGGTGACTGTTGAAGATGAGAATACTCTGGTGATTAAAAGTGCAGGAAAGAGGAAACGCGAAGATGATGATGAGGAAGGCTGCAAGTACATCAGGCTTGAAAGGAAGGCACCCCAGAAGCTGCTGAGGAAGTTCCGGTTGCCCGAGAATGCCATTGTGTCTTCTGCCATTACTGCTAAATGTGAGATTGGGGTTTTGCCTGTGGTTGTTGAGAAGCATCCTCCACCACCCAAGACAGACAGTTGATATTACTATCTCTTGAAATTAAGGAGACTGAACAGTGAAGAGAAAATTTGTGGAAGATAATGAGTTAGGTTAACGAGCTCTTAATTAGGGTTTTGTTCAGTTTGTCTTCTTGATGTATATGATTTTGCAAGCATCTTAGGCTAAAGTTATGGTAAATGTGGATGATGATGATGGTGCAACGAACCCGTGCTGTGTCAAGATTTGAAACCAATTTATATAATCGTAGTTGAAACGCGCTCAGCTTTGTTTGCAATGCTATATGGTTTATAAACGTGTTGAGTTCGGCAAGTTTAAGGTTGAGCCGTCACCAAATTTTGATGCTCTGCTGTTTGATCGGCCTTGGCAGAGCAGAAGAGCAGGATATGGAATCGAATGCAATATAAATACAAAAATCACCATATTTGCTAGATGGAGAAGAGGCAAAGCAATGCATCCCTCCATCAAAGCATTCGAGTCATATTCAAGGGTAACAGCGAAGGCCTAAATTCCCAGGGTACAGAGCAGGAGAGTTTGACATCTTTTAGAGAGCTTGTAAGAGCAACGATTTCAGTATCAGGTAATCAATTTGCAAATTTAAAAGAGCAGAACTCGCACAAAAAAGCTTAAAATTAAATACATTTTAAATCAACAATCCTGTTGTGACCAGTTTGGCCATGCTGCTTGATCTACCAAAATTGCCTGGTTAATAACTTGGCGAAAAGTTTTGAAGCGAACGAGGAAAATGCACCAACAATACACACCAAACTCTTATGTCGTTTCTTGGGAATTTGAAGGCACATGACAGACAGAAAAACCAACAACGTAAATTAGGACTATTTAGATGATTTTCTCTTCTTCAGTGATTTAGACTTTTTCTTTCTTTCTGACTTCTTTTTTGTTGCATTATCTTCGTTTAATACATGCTCGTATTCCTCAAGACTTGCAAATGGGGACGCACCTGCCTTCCCTCTAGACTTCCGCTTTCTTTTCCGTTGGTCAAGCCCATCCTCATCAGTACCATCATCTGCATCCCCGACATCAACAGCATCATTGTCACTGTCAACAATGGTGTCAAAATCTTCTCCCTCAGTATCTGTTAGGGCATCCACCTCTGCATCATCGACTAAGTCGTCGTCATCTTCGTTAACAACTTGGTCCAAGTCATCGTAGTCATATTCATTTTCCGCTCCGTGACTAAGATTGGTAGAGTCTAATAGATCATCGATCTCTTCATTGTCACTCTCATCATCACCAACCACATCGTCATCACCGTCATCATCATCACCATCACCCACATCAAACAAGTCTTCAGCAGCTTCCTCTTCAGCTGCCTTCTTCTTTTTCTTTTTCTTTGGTTTTGAGGTATTCATTTTATTCACATAAAACTTGTGAAAGACAAGATCTTCTGGTGGTACATCTACTTCAGCCAATGAAAGAATTTCAGGCCCGATCAAATGCATGTTCATGTCAAGCTGAAAAAATGAAAAAGTCAGCGATGATACAAAAGAACTGATGCTTTTGTTGCTGCTGACAAAAAAACAAAGCTTCAAACCCTAAATGACAGGGAAATCTGAAATTCATTATATATATAAAAAAATCACTGCAAACACAAAAGAGCAACAAAAGTAAGTGCCAGTTATGATGGCTAACCTTCTTGGCTGGTTCAATTTGGGAGCCACCATGCCATGCAGTCTGCTTGGGTTTCTTCTCCATAAACTTGTCTAGGAAAGCAGTAAGTGATAGATCATTCAGTGGATTTCCATTGTAAACAATATTAGCACCAGATAGAAGTGTCCCAGCCATGGTAGCAACAGATGGATGCGCATGTGAAGCAAGTACCATCAGCTCCCACCAGCTAGCACGATCTGCATTGCTGTTGATAAATAGGAAAATAAAGTCAGAAAAAACCATCAACACCTTGAAGTGATGGTAAAGAGGCCCATAATTCCTTTTTGTTCTTTTTTATCCAAAGAAATGAAAAGCATATATACCACATACACATTATATGATGCAAAACCCAAATGCACCCATTTAATTGTAGAAAAGACAACATACCAGTAACAAGGTTCCCTGTGACGTGGATCATATCCTGCAGGCAGGGAAGACCCTGAAGAATTTATTTGTGGCTGGTTACCATTATGATCAGATTGTGGTTGTGATTCTTGAAGTTCTTTTGAACTGTCTTCCATTAGCAACTCCTCTTCATCTGAAACATCATCCTCGGAGCTAGTAGCGGGAGAATCATCTTCATCTTCTGCAGAATCACTTTCAGAGTCGATCTTATCACCATTTTCAACTAAATCAACTTCGATCTCTTCTTTTTTGGGTGTTGTGGAAGGTTCATTATCAGTTTCTTCCATTATGTCTTCAAAATGTTCAAGATCTTCATCAACTGACTCACTTTGGAGCACCATGTTCCTGCAGGATAGAACAAGTTAGCAAAACACGGAAAAAAAACTAGTAACAAAAAATAAAAATCAATATTACCATAAAGGTGGCCGTGCTTTGAGAACTTCCGAGAGGAGAAAAAGGCATCCACAGGAATACTGAGGTGGCTGCTGAAGGGCAACCTGTCCAAGTATCTAAGGTCAATCTTCGTTTCAAATGCATAAGAAAGGTACTAGACTTCCAGAAGATAAGGAGAAAAGAAACCTACCGGTCCCCATAAACTTTTTTCTATAAAAAATCAGACTGAAAAATTCAAAATATAGTGTGCCCTTTTGAATGCTCAAATGACCATGTGATTGAAATAAATCCTCAAAGACATACATAAGAAACACTAATGCCTTGCTCTGTCATTCTACTAGAAAGAATAGAGATATATGTGAAGCAATAATGCCGAATCTTACACAATAAGCTATTATGGTGAAACAGGAATAGGAAATCAGAAAAAAGAGTTGATCAGCATTTATAGATAGGTCCAACTAGAATGATAGATTATTAACCTGCAATAGTCGCTTTGAAAAGGCAGCAACCCGCTTCAGATTTATATCACTTTTCATGGCTCTCAGAAGGAGTCCAATAAACATTTCTGCCTGAGGTGCAAACCATACAAAAGGGAAATACAATAAAACGAGAGATACAGGGTCAATTTAAATCATAGACAGGAATTGGAAAAACAAAACCCAGCCTGCTTAAACACCACGAGCTGTTTTGAATGGTTAAATGATATAAAAGCAATAAAGGGTACCAACTCAAAGAATTGAAGCCGTATATATATTGAGAAAATAAACATCATCTCCTAGCAAAGAAACACTGAATACTTGCCTTGGATGAATTCATGACAGCTGGAAGTAAGAGTTTGGAGTACAAAGAACGGTAAAACCGGTCACTGACAATCTGATTCTTCAATGAGATTTTATCAAGAAGCATCAGTGCCTGAATCCCCACATTGAAATTCTTGGAGTGAACCTGCACGATCAAATATATATATATTGCTATTAAAGCACAGCATAATACCGAAATTGCCATTTACCAATCATTAAGTAGCCACGTTACATCACTAAACGGAGTTCTCTTGGAATTGAATGGCAGACCAGGAGATTACCAGTTGGAAGAGCGTTGGTGTTTGGACCTCAATAATGTCATCCGCCTCAGCACTTGAAACATAAGGAAATGCTCTATTAACACCCTGACAAGATGGCAACACAAAGGAAGCATAAATTCTGAAGCTGCTGCCCTAACAGAACAAAATCTTTGCAAAACTAAAATGTTGGAGAGCTCTAAAGAAATTCCTGCATTCATTTGACTTCTCCTATATCAAAAACTTTCCTCTAAACATAAAAATTGTTAATACTGACTGTTAAAAGAGCTGATAGAAGTCGTGAATCCAATTCAATGTGGGATTCTGGTGAACTTTTTATCTCGTTCTCTTTAGAAGAACCAGAAGTATTTCTCTCTGCCTTGCTGCTTTTATCCATCTTTTTGCTGCTGCCTGCCTCAGTTATCAACACCTGTGATTGTGGTTTGTCGACATTATTCACAAAGGAGAGGTCAAATGGGAAACGAACACATCAGATAAGAAAGTCATTAATACCTTGAACAGTGCAAAGTATACATCTATCAGATGTTTTGCCACTTTTGGTCCATCGCCTCTATGACCAAGACGAATTTGACTCAGAAAATTAACCTGCATATGTATAAGAGCTGAAAATTAAACCAGATCAACTGAGCTGCACAGTTTTGCTTAAGTTTTGAGTTCAAAACACATCTCTTCCAGAACTAAAACAGAAAGCAGATTCTTGAAAAGAGTGTAATTCAGTAACAATTTAGTTAAGCATCAGGGTCAGGAAATAGAGAAAAATAACTACCCAATTAGTTTGGAAAACTTCAAACAATATCAATTACATGCAAGAACGATGCAAATAAATCATTTGCCAAGACAACTGAAGCATATTTATAAATGCAAAAGTAATAGAATATGACTTCTCTTCTAAGTTTAACCCTAGTAAACATGGGTTTCACAGTTCACAGATGCAGCAGAAGAATGAGTTGCTGTTCAAAACTACATCTACTGCCTTAATTCCTTCTTCTTTCTTCCATGGGTATTATTAGGAAGAACAAGAACGAATATCACAGAACAGGATGACTAGAGCACAAATGTATCAAACGCATATAAATGTGATAACTATGGCCTCGGATGGCAATGGCAAGCTTTAAGGATCTACCATGAAATATATCACAACATACAATAGCAAGGGTAATTGGAGTTGAATGAACATTTTCAAAATCAAATAAAAATTAAGAGTGAGAAGGGTTCCATGAGCATAATCCAGATCATTAGCTAGCAATTAAGGAGTGTGTTTGATTAGACATACAGCATGGTACTTTGATCGTAATCCCAAATGAGGTCGAAAAAGAAAAGAGTCCACTTCATCAATCACCACAGCCTGTAAAATAAAATGGCCTAAAGAAGTCAACTAAATAAATTCTTAAGCCAAACAACATATAGGAATAAAAGTAGCTATATTTAAAAGTTGTACCTTCATGTTTGGGTGGTCAGACAAAAGGTTGGATAAGTGAAAGTCAGCATTGGATGCACTTTTATTTTGGGGATCACCTAGCTGTAATATATAATCTAGGCGTAAGATACATACACTGGCTTCATGAAACTGTATCGCATTCAAATAAAGAGCTTCCAAAGACAATACGTTTAATTCTCTAGACAGGTAGAATCAAATGCTAACTTACTTTGTTAACTAATGCAGAAAGCAATCTGCGCTCCTGCTCTGATTTGCTCTTCAACAATGCATACATTATCTGTAAGAAAATCACAAAGTGCTAATCATGTTCACATACCCTAAGATGTAACCTATAACATCAGAGAGAAGTAAAACCAAAGGAAATGGTGATTACTTTTCCTTGTAAAAAAAAATCAATTACATCAATTGTTCAAATTGCATGCTGTATCATGTTATACTCTTCAAAATCTATGCAAGAACACAAATCGTTTGAGGACTCAATGAGAAGGCCAACCTTCAATGCCTTGTCTTTTAGTGCAGGTAGCATATCTCTTGATGCTTCCTCAAGTGCAAAAACAAAACGTTCGTACCTGAGATATTAATGCATGTCTAATTAGGATTGAATTAAGGCATGCAATGCATTGTCAATGCAAGGAATGAAAAGTTGAAGACATGCTGTTTCCACATGATTGATAGGAGCAAGATAGAGGGCCTACCTCTGCTTTAAACAGTCCTCCCAATACCATAAAAGAAGAAGAGAATAACCATCTTTTGTCTCAGGAACATTATTTAGAGGCCTCTGTAAAAGGGTCTTCAGCTTACGATCAGGTAGCAAACTGGTTAAAAGGATATGAAAGGCAGATTAGTACACACCAATGAGTGAACACAACATAGGGAAACCATTGATAGCAAGCTATGACAAGGAACACCTCTCTGATCATGTGATATCATCCATCAGGATAATACCAAACTAAGAGGAAAAAACATCTCATCCTCACAGATTCACCATTAAATCACAATGAACAAACTGCCAACAGTGTGAAATTCATAATTTTCCAAATACAACCTATATCAGGCACCAACACAGAGAGGCAAGTGGCCAGAAGCAGACCACATACAACTTCCTAAACTAATATAGAAAATGAAAAGGATATAAAGCGAGTAAAAGAAAAGGGATAGAGTAGTAGGAAAAATGACAACGTTGAAATAAAAAGCTCTTTCAATGCTTCAAATCCTGTTAGAGCATGCCGCTTCCCCACTTTGGATGTTACCATTCCTGTAATCAGTATTACATCCAATCAGGACATGGAACTAAATCATATTCAACAAAGAAGAAGTACTTAGCATTTAATTACACTATAATCTTCACATGCTAATCCACTAAAATCCATACAATAGTTCTTCCACATAAGCTAAACCTAAAGTGAAATGCAATGATATGGCTACAATACAAGCAATGATTCAAATGTTTCATATCCCTATAATAAGAGGTCAGACCCAAATACCATCACATCGTTGATCAAGGAGAGAAACTTTTGTGATCGTAGTTCATTGAAAGCCAATTACAAAGGCCAACAAGAAACAGGAAAGAAACACATTAAAAAAAAATAGAAAAAGAAACATAAAAACAGCATTAAAATCCAACAGAATACCTAAAAGTGCATCAAGTGACCTCAAATTTCCAACAGGATTGTCACCAATAAGCACAGAAAAGGCAGACACTTTATCAGCATTAGTCCCAGACCTCTGTGTAGCTAGCAACATCTTAATATCCCCCTTTTGACCTCTACCCTGTTCATAATCCTTTCCATACTGCCACATCAATCTCTCCCCTAACTCTCTCTTCTTCTCCACAAAGCTTTTCCATTCCCCAACACCCATTTTAACTTCCAACTTTCCTTTGCTTTCTTCACCCAAAACTTTGTTCTCCAATTCCATTAAGTCCACATGCCACACACCCACTGCACCTGCCTTCACTAAAGGCAACTTAGGGAGGTTCTTGTACTTGTCAAATTTTCTTGTAATATTACTGTTCTTGTCATCATCACCGGCATCAAGCGACAAAATTGGAGGCTTTGGTGTTGGTTTTGAAATGGGTTTTTGTGATTTGTCATTTTTGTTTCTAAAAGTTGGAGGCTTATTTGAGGTTTTTTTATCAAGATGGGGTTTTTGAGAAGGAGGAGGTGGTTTGTCTTCGTTTTGATTTTGTTTTGGTTTTGGTTTAGGTTTTGGTTTTGGTTTAGGGTTTCGAAAATCTGTATCGTTGAAACCAGTGTAGGAGGAAGTAGAAGAGGCGAGGCCTAAAGAGGAAGCAAAAGAGGCTACCTCTGATTTCAACGCCTCTATGTTGTCCTTTGAGGGCTTCGTGCTTTTTTCTGTCACCATTGCTTCACTGCCTCTGCCTCTGCCTCTGCCTCTGCATCTGTCTGCTCGTAGAGAGGGTTTTAACTCTGGAGTAAGTAGTAGGGTTTTAGCTTAGGTGGGCGACATGTCGCTTCTTTGTTTTCTCGCGCTCCTTTGTACCTGATGTCGCTTCTTACGATAATTAAAAGTTTTTCTATCATTGTTCTAGTCAATTTTGGGAAGAAAAAAAAACACTAAACATATAAAAATCGATTTTATGTAATTTTGTTAAATATATAAATAATAATATTTTTGTTAAAAAAAATTGAATCCTTTAATTTTTGTACTTTATCAGCTATGATGGTTAAAACAAAAGAATTCGTAAGCCATTTGTTGCTTTTTTTAACAAATCCAACTTTAAAAAAAATTGATAAAGAATATTTTTGCTTTTAATTAATGTGAGGGTGCATGAAGACCTTTAGTGATTATTGTATTTGTGAGATTTTATATGTGAATTTTTCATCTTTTACCTTTAAAGATGAACATTGAAAAAATAATTAATTTAATGTTTTTAATTTAAAACATTCCAGTATTGTTCATTTTAATGCTTTAAGAATCAAAAAGCTAATTCAAACATATTTTACTAAATTCTATGTAAACCTATACCAAGGTTAATAAACAAGGTCACAATTAAAAAGTATATAATATTTTGAGAATATTAATTTTTTTATTAAATATATTATTTAAAAAAAATGCATGATCAATTTGGATATGAATTGTTTTATTGAAACCAAATATTCAACTTGGTATACGAAAATGAATAGAGAATACTTGAGATCATATTATTAAAATCTGGCCTGTCCCGGCAGGTCGATCCTGGACCTCGTCGACTCGGGGTTGGAACCAGGCCAAGTTAAAGAAAAAACATGAAAAGAAAAAACTCAGCTGACCCGGTGACCTGGTTGACTCGGCAAAATCCGGTCAAAAACCTGACTGCAACCCGTTGACTTTTCTTCTTTTTTTTACTAAAACGACGTCGTTTTGATTAAAAAAAAATTTGACCTGAGCAACCGGGTCAAAACCTAAAACCCGGATTTTGAACCAAGCCGATAATCAAGCCGGGTCTAAAAACTATGCTTGAGATGATTAAACAATTAATTAAATCTTTTATGAAAAAAAAACACATAATATATTTTATCCATTAGCCTTATACATATCGAACGTAGACAAGTCGTTCGAGTAGATATGGACCCAAAATATATTTGTTTGGGCCCTAAAAAAACCGTAGTGGTGGTAGCAGAAGCTTTCTATCACTCC
>Ga0307510_10009799_pt1 | contig 11400 bp, 14 predicted proteins | sample 12_EM_MG_FD_207224 | JGI IMG/M metagenome (GOLD analysis project Ga0307510, IMG submission 207224) | Populus trichocarpa ectomycorrhiza microbial communities from riparian zone in the Pacific Northwest, United States - 12_EM | ecosystem: Host-associated > Plants > Roots > Unclassified | place... | reverse complement strand
CGTCTTAAGTGACCCCCCGGCTCCTGACCTATTCTATTCGTATCTTTATTTTCATATTTTTATCCATTTTATTTGATTTTATATCGCTGATTTCTCAAAATCATCGGCTTGAGCTGCCGCAACACTAGCGCAACCTGATAAGTGAGACAAGAAGGAGGAAATGATGGGGACGTAAGATTATACAAGTAAGATGACACCCAAAAGGCATCTGCTCGTGTCACATGCGGCTCATTGGTGGCAAGGCCTTTGCGATCATGATCACACGTGACCGGGATGGCATCATCTTCTAAGAATGTGGAGAGATCATAGAGAGAGTTGGGTGAAGAAGGGGGAGCGGCGGCGATGTCATTGGCCCATCCTTGAGGGGTGCGGGCGAACTGCAAAGGACTGATCGGGGACCCGATGGTCACAAGATCGGGGGGCTCAGAGGGCGCGTCGGTGGCGATGGTGTCAGCCCACCCTTGTGGGATGCGCACAAACTGGAGGGGGCCGACCGGGGAGTCGATGGTTGTGTGATCAAGTGGCTCGGAGGATGCATCAAACGCGGCTGATGACTCTGAGATCTGATCAGCGGGAGGAGGGAATGAATGATCGATAGCGTAAGAAGAAATGCGAAGGGTCACCACATGTATCTTGCACGGCCGGGAGGGGACGTAAACGCGACGAGAAATGTCACGTGGGTCATGGACTGAGACCTTGACCTTCCCATCGGGGAGGTCCTCGATGTGGCAAAGAAGTTGGTGGGAGAAGGGGCGGCCAAGGAGCAAGTGAAAGGGGGCGTGCTCAACTACATGTACATGCAGCTTGAATGGGACGCCGCCAACCTGCATTGGGAGGAACTTGGCACATCCTAGAGTCCAGTTAGTATACCCGTTTGCACCTTCCATCTCTATCCGAAGTCTGGGGCTGATGCGCGTGTTGATCTCCTGCGCCAAGTCTTGTCGGATGATGACAATCTGCGAACCCAGGTCCAAGAGACCTGGCTCAGAGATGCCGTTGCCAAAGCTGATATCGATCTCTTGCAGGGGGAGGGAGTAGTCTGGTTCTGGTATACATGTTAGATGAGGCTCTGGGGACGATGAGCACTCAGTGGTGGCCGGTGCAAGGTTGCATGCATCCTCATAGCTTGCGACCTCAATTCGGCGGATGCAGAGACGTTCCGCAATCTCCTTGCGTACTGCTGGGCTGGCAGTGTAGAGGTGTGCTGGAGTGATTTGAGAGAGGTTGCCCTGCCAGAGCCAGGCGACTAAGTTGTCGATGAGGCGTTGGTCTTCGGCATTGGATTGGTAACGATATTGAGGGGCAGGCTTGTGAGGGTCGATTGGGATGGCCAGCTTTGAGGGATCAGTTGGCGCAGGGCTGTGCGGACAGGTCTGCGATGGGGGTCTTGGCGGGTCGATTGATGTGGCCGATTTCGGGAGATTGGTTGGTGCAGGGCTGCGCAGACGGATCTGCGATGAAGGCTTGGGCAAGTCGACCTGTGTGGTGCTCTGAGGGGTGGCGCTGGGCGTGGACTTCTGTGGGCTGGTTTGTTGTGAGGACGATGCTATTTTCTGCAGGGCGGCTTCAGGCAGGCGTGAGGGCTTGCGAGCACATTTCTTCTTCTCCACTGCAAAGACCTTGAATATGTCGTCGAAGTCAGAGGTATCAGAGTCGTCGTCTGACTCGGGAGTGAGAGCAGGAATGTCAGAGTTGATGTCGGAATCGGACTTAGGAACGAGCCCAGGCATATCAGGGTCAGTGTCGGGGTCAGAGTCAGCGGGGAGCCTGAGGTTTGATACTCCTGCTACCTGAAATATGTAGGAGTCAGCGACCTCTTCGATGCGGCTAGTGGAAGTGATAAGGGAGGCATGCTGAGGCAGTTCATGTGCTGGTGCAGTGAAGTTTGGTGGGGTTGCTGAGGTGCTGGTCGATCTCCCGGCAAGCCAGGAGTCAATTCCCGCTTGAAGGCTGCGTCCGGTGCCATCGTTGGGTACTGGGTCGCCATTCGGTAGGTGGATGCACCCGCCACGAATGGAAGCATGGCTGGAGCGGACGTATTCTTCAGCAAGGTTGCACTTGCAGATGTGGTGGCCGTTCTGGTTGCAGAAGGTGCATCCTTCAGAGCGCTGTTGGGTTTGGAAGAACAAGTTGGGGTCGTTGAAGCTTGGGGTCAAAGTGGTTGGCGCAGGGGTTCGTGACCACTGCAGCAAGGTGTTGGGGTTAGGTGCTGCCAGCGGAGCTTGGTATGAATAGGTCGCAGGCTGTGGGGTGGCAGAAACGAGTTCTGGCCTGGGGTAGTCGTTAGCTATGGTGGGCCATCGGCGACAGAGCTGTGCATGGAGAATAGCGTAAGTGGAGTCCCAGATGTTAAGACCATGCATTTGGCTTAGCAAGTCTCCCATCTCCTGGTCCTCCTTGTGCTTTTTGAAGCGAATGACATTGGTCTGAGTAGCGGGGGTGGAAGGTGCGCGCTGAGGGCTTGAGTCGCAGGAATGGTCGTGGTGATTGTTGCTTCGGCGATGGTTGCAGTCATGAGGCTCGCAGTCATGGCGGCTACTGCGCTTGTAAGGGTTGCTGCTGCGGTAAGGATCGTGCACCTGGTGGTCGCGGTTGCAGGAATGGTTGCATTTGTGCTTGCAGCAGGGTTCTTCATCATGTGAGTCTTCCTCAAAGTCATCCCAGCCGAGCCTATGACGGGGATCGTAGTGTCATCCGTCTGAGCCACCATGGTTGTACCTGCGATGGGAATCACGGTTGCGGCAGGGGTTTCTTGAATCGTGGTTGGGGTCTGAGTCGGAATCGGAGTCGAAGTTGTCATCAGAGTTGTCGCGCAATCAGTCGCGAGATTGGCGCAACTTGGGCCAGTAGAACTGTGCGTTAGAAAAGTACCCTCTGGCAGCTTTGAAGACATCAGCAAGCTTGTAGGGCTTATCCTGCGGGTGGTTAGGCTTCATGGTGAAGAGGCAACCAGAGAGAATCTCCCTGTCATCCCGGTGAAAGCCCTTGAAGAACTTGGCATCGCAGTCATCGTCTGATAGCTGGCGCGCTTCTGTAAGGGGGTTACTCAGCTCCAGGAAGAGACGGTAATAATCTAAAACATCATCTTCGTTGGTCATCCAAGAGCGAGAAGTTTTGTAGATGAGTTCTTGGAGGGCTTTCTTCACGAAACGTGTGGCTGCTGAGGTGTCCGGATACATGGCTTCTAAAGCAGTGTGGAAGAGTCCCCAGTTAGTTGGATTTTGATACCCGTCGAGGCTCTTCCAGAACTTTCTTAGGTTCGGAGCGATATATCTGAAGATGGCCTCAACCTTCTCATCATCAGTGAGGCTGTTAGCCCTAGCCAGTGCCTCGTACTTGTGGATGAAGTCAGAAAAGTGGTTAATGGTGTTGTTGGAAAAGTGGGGCGCATCATTTGAGTGTGGTCCTGGCATGGCCGCTAAGCCAGTTGGTCGGTTGGCCATCGGTGGTTGATTCTGCAGAACTGGGACAGGAGCAAGTGGGGGAACTGGAGCAGCGGGAGGAGCAGGCAGATGAGCAAGAGGCTGGGGTGGGAGTTGAGCTGGCTGAGGAGTGGAGATGGCTGGTGGCGGATTTGAGACTGCAAGTGGCTGGTGGCTGTTGGCGAGCGGTGGCACAGTGGTGAGAGCGGAAGGAGGCAGGACTGGCTGCGACTGGGAAGGAAGGGGGCGCAATGTTGAGGATGGAGCGAAGGCAGGCACAGAAGATGTCAGAGGGGCAAGCACAGGAGATGAGGACTGGAAGGCTGAGACTGAGGAAACTGAGCTAGGGGTGGCAGAAGACAAGGATGCAGGCGAGGGCTGTGGCGGAAAAGGCCGAGTGTACGCAAACGTGGGCAAGGGTTCCTGAGATCCTTGGGCAGCAAGGCGACTAAGCAAGTCTACAATGGAGCAAGAGACGGGGACCGATGTTTCGGTGTCATTGAGAGGATCTAAGCGGAGAGTGGGGATCTGAGATTCAGGTGACTGAGGATCAGGCGAAAGAGATTGCATGTGCTGGAAGGCATCGAAGAAGGTGGTGAAGGATGCTAATTTGCTGGGAGATCTTGGAGATTCGGTGTCAGAAGCGTCAGATGTGCGATCGGGGGAAGCTGGCAAGTCAAAAGAGCTGGGAATGGGGTGAGAACACAGTGTAGGAAAGACAAGAGGAATGCAAGATGAGGTGCCAGCGGTGCTAGGAGAGGGCGGTACTGAGGGGTTGGCAGGTTTCTTGGCGAACTTTCTGGTGGCTGGGTCCCTGTAGGGCTTGCTCATAAAAGGGGTTGCTGATAGCAACCAAGGACAAAGGGATCAAGGACTAGGAACAATAGATCAAAACCCAAAATCTGCCTCTCTGGGGCAGCCAAATGAAGCAAGCTAGTAAATCCCGCGAGAGAGTTTCGAGGGGCAGATCTGGGTCTAGAGAAGCGATAGAGAAAGGTGTCAGTAGCTAATCCAAGAAAGGAAAAGCCACGTGATATATGTGAAGTGATTTGATGACGATAAGCGGTCCGAGGCGAATTGAGGCAAGGAGGCAAGAAGTCAAGAAGTTTGAGTTCTTCGAAAGTTTGAGTTGATTGGCACGGTGGCTTTGGAGTCAACGTCAAAAGGTCGAAGAGGAGAGAGCTTTAAAGGGTGATGGCATGCTGCACGCAAGGAAAGGAGGAGGAGAAATGCAAGGGACAAGATAGTATTCCAGACAGGTCAGAGACAGGGTATTTATACAAGCCAGACATCAGTAATCTACAAGTGGCTGTCCAAGATCATCAAATCAAAGTGTAAGTAAACGTGCGAGCCAGAGCACAGAGTCAGGAGGGAGAACAGGTGAGGGGAAGTGGATGCCAAAAGAAGAAGAGAAATCTAGCCAGAAAGAGCAAACAATAGTAAATCGAGGAGACCGGAAGCATATGAAATCCATCTATGTTTGTGGAAGGGAGACCGCGTCGGATATGGGCTGCGTCAACCAAGGTTGGGAGTGAGCACGAAGGGTTTTGAGGCGGTGTGTCGGAGCGAAGGGATCGCTGGACGGTGGTGAAGGAGACTTGAAAAGGAGGAGTGGGAAGGCAGTACAGTGCGAGCGTGGTGATGGTGATCGAGCAGGTGATGTCCTTGAGGCGAATGTGTAGCGATGTCAATCGGAAGTGAAATGAGCACGCGATGGTGGCACCACTGATGAGTATGAAATGACGAATACAAATAGATAGATGAGGCAGATGTGGTTCTCGCGGGGATCGAGTCAGCGTCAGCCAATACCCCCATATGTGAGCGCCTTCTGCATGTAGCGGCGTGGCACACCTTACAAATGAAATAAGGACGATTGGGATCTTCAAGGGGAATCCAATGGACCCAGTTCCATAAGCGGTAGATCACCTCCTCCAAATGCTCTGGCTTCCCAGACACGCCAAATTGGGCTTGTGCGAACGCGGTAATAACCTCTAACGCTTCTCGGTATTGACTTGGGTCATCCCCTGGGCCATGAGAAGTGAGAATCTTGTCCAGGATGATTGTTCCTTCTTTGTAATCATTGTTCAAAGGTGCTATGCGGAAGTGGCCGAGAAGTATGCAAGAGAGTGTGATGGAGAGTTTGTCTGAATCAGGTAGGCGACTTTTCGCCTTCCTTAGGCAATATATGACCCTTGCGAGAGGTTCTTTCCCATTTCCCCAACTTTCATGTCGGTGTTTAACTACTTGAGCAAAGGAAGTGATGATGTCAGTCAAGATCGTCCAGGTGTCAGAGTTAAGAAGCTCGAGGAAAAGGTCCGCCATTTCCTCCATGTCTTGCATCACATCTCCAAGCCCCAACGCAACTTGGAGTGCCAACGATCTCATGAGACTCTCTTTGACCTCATTGGGTGAGATATTGAATGCTTCGGGAGACTGTCCGTGGAGGTATCTTAGGTAGATAACGGGACGCTTGACATCTTCAGGATGCATATGGCAAATTTCCTGGGAAAAAAGGAGTTGTGCAGTGGAATATAAATCTTGGGTGATGTTCGAGAGGCGCCTATCCCAATGGGGTGGGAGGAATATCACTTCTGTGAGGCAGAGGATTGATTGTTCAAGATCGTCTACTTGTCTTAACAAACTGTAGCGCTGAGCCAGGGCGCTTGCCAGAGCTTTGATACAGCCAATGCGCAAAGGACTAGTTCTCGGAAATATTGTGACGACATGTTGAAATTTAGCAATATCGCTATTAAGTTCATGGAGAGGGTCTGAATAGATGGGATCGTTAGTAAGATACTTCAGACCGCAGGATGGCCCAACACATTGGGGATTAGATTTGGAACTTACGTTGTAGGTCACTCCATCAGCAAGATGACAAGTCACTGGATATCCTGGTACCAGCTCTCCCAGCAGATCCAGCTGGTTTCCAGTCTGTCTGGATCCAGAAGACTAGCCCAGATTTTTAGTGACATTCTGGGGCCAGTCATCCAGTTCTGGCACACAGAGCCAGATAAGTGATATAGATCCAGAATACAACGTCAAACCAGAATGGTGACATGGGACCACAACAGCACATAGGACCAGAATGGCATTTAAAGCCAGATTCGTGTTGCAGTACCAGAATATCCACCTGGCACCAGTGTGAGTTCATAATTCAGGACATCCAATGGAACTACTGGTAGATTTGGGTATTTGCACATAATCACACATCATCTCTTTGAACAAAAACAGTTATATTTGTGCTGACAAGCAACAGCAAAAACGGATATCATGCAGCACACGACATTTGGCACACATGTGAACACATTTCAAGCACTGCAAAGTCTGAGTCTAGGAACATATTTACAAGTCTGGTTCTGCATCATGTTAGAAGTGTGGCCCAAGTGTCTGATGTGATCACAGTACTCACACACAATCCTATGTGCCATGAATCTATTCACAGATGAACTACTCGAGTTCTTCCAAGTTGAAATGAGTGATGGTCATTACTGTAGTCCCCGAAGCAGATGTGCTACATGAGTCAGGTCAGCACAGTATTGTAAAGTGGCAGAAATATTGACGCACCTCACTGCTGAATATATGAACACCATTATCCAATTGTATTTTGCCATCCTGGATGTGCTTCAATATATTGACATGTCCTGTATGGATGTCGTCAAAGGTGTCTGTGGTGAAGTCAACAGGTTCATGGACCCCGTTCCTCGCTGTGAAGCACAGCAAAAAGCTATAAAAAACAAAAAAGAACCACCCCAATATTAGCATGGAATCTCGAAATACAATGATTTCCAACACACACCAGTTGACACCAGAGTGACCAGAGTGATTTACCTGGATTGGGGAGGGACCAACACAAGGACCAACAGCGGGACTGACAGGGGGACCAGTGGGGGACCAGTGGGGGAACTGGCTCCTTTCCAAGGACTCTGTGAACAAAATTGGGTTAATGTCCTTGGGAACTACCAGTGTGATTTACCTCAATTGAGGAGGACCAGCAGGGGGACCAACAAGGGGGACCGACTCCTTTCCAAGGACTCTGTGAACGAAACTGGGTTAATGTCCTTCAGAACTACCAGAGCAATTTGCCTGGATTGAGGAGGGACCAACGGGGGGACCAACAGCAGGACTGACAGTGGGACCAGTGGGGGGCCATCATTGCAATGTGGAAAAGACAACCCCAAAAAGAACTTGGTCAGCCAGTAAACCAACAACGATTGGTAAGCGGGGCTCACGGTCAGTTTGTTGATCCACTGTTGATCCAAATCCAAGTCACGTGGCTTGTGATTGGCTTTGCCCAGAGTTGATCCTAGTAAACAAGCTTTTGCATGACATCTTATCCACATACAGCACCGTGCATACACCAAAGAGTGCCTCTGAGATGCAGGCCCATGGAACCTGGGGGCGTTCCAATGTTATTGGTCTTCATCAAGACCTTGCAATGGGACGGCTGCTTCAGCTTCTGGCCAGGCCCCAGTTTGGAGGACTTTGGTAAGGACAAGGAAACAGAGTGAGCCAGGTCAGATGGAACAAAAGCAGCTGGCAAGGGCACTCATGTGCTGAGAGGGAAAAGGACTGGCCTGCAGAGCGAGCAAATCACACTTGCTGGAATGGTTTGAGGAGCGAGGCCGGTGAGACCAAGCAAGAGAGTACAGAGATGTCTTGAAGGAGGTGAGAGGCCACAACCCTGAGCTAGCAAGATCGCGCAAGATGATGGAAATGGGAGAAGCGAGGATGTCAGTGTGTTGATGTCAACACTAGCAAGTGCCTTGATGTGTTGATGAGGTGAGGCAATGGCAATGATGATGGCAAGAGCAATGGCGATGACAAGAGGCGAAACAGCAAGCAAAACCACAACGGAAGAAGTTGGGCAGGCGAACAAAAGCACACAGGAGACCAGAGAGAAGAAAGTGGGGCTGTGGTGGCCTCTGGAAGCACGCAAACGAGAAGGGGGAGAATGGGCCACAGTTGCTTGGCCTCTAGGTGAAGCCAGGCACGGGGATTTTATATGCAGAGTGAGGCTGATACATGGCAGGTAGTCTACACAAAGAAGTAAGAAAGAAAATTAAAGGACAAATGTCAACAGCCAGCGACAGGCCACATAGCGTCTCATGCAATGAAAGGGGGTCTTCGAATGCTGAAATTTTTATTGAATTGTCATGAGGTGCTCGATGTCGAGCGCAATGGTGACAGGATGAGGAACAGTGCAGCAATACTCAAGTGCAAAGTCTAAATCAAAAGGGGAGTGAGTCTAAGTTGAAATAAGGCAGGAAACATACAAAAAGCCATCCGAGCAATCCTATATACATATAAAATCCTTCCAAATCTCCTGAGGTGTCCAGACCAAAGAGCAGTTGGCAAGGGGCAGCATGAGATGTGTGCTGGATCCACAAGTCTTTGGCCATGAGGACTTGGGGTGCAATGAGTAGAGCAGCTTGACTGTTTGAGGAATGGCTTTGATCCATTGATGACAAGAGTGCAAGAGTGGAAAGTGGGAATGACAAAAGGAGCAATGCGTGATGAGGGTGTGCACAGACGATACTGTAAGTAAGGTGAGGATCCACTGTGAACAGTGAACAGTGACTATCAGCACATTCCAGACCACATGACGGAGGTCTCACCACCAACAACGCGACAAGTCAGCACCTCGTTGTATCGCCCTTGCACGCCACACCCCCACCTCCTCCGTTGCCCCTTGTCCAATGCCTTGTCCCTGTCGCCATGTAAATCCCCTTTCCACCTGACTGGGAATTGCTGCCAGCGTCACATGCTTTGCCCGCCATCGCTGGCAATGCCACAAAACTGTGCCCCTGCTAACTGTCAGCCAGTGCCATGCATGTCGAGCTCGACACTTCGTTCCTTCAGCCCTTACTCGAGTCTGTGCATGGTTGGATACGCATAACACTCATTTTGGTTTTATTTGCTCCTTGCTCGTATGTTTCTTTATTCCTCTCTTGTCTTAGACTTGCCTTTTGTCTTGGTAGCCCTTTTACTTGACACTGCCACCAGACTTTGAGCTTGGCCCTTCCTTTCAACTCTGCGCCATTGTTGTGCCTCGATACCATTCAATCTTGCTCATTATCTTGACACTGAACGTTTACATATGACACTGCACGGTCTGTCGCCAGCAGAACTTGGACTTCCGAATCATTCCTTTTGTTCCCTGCTTCCCCATTCACTCTCTTCACCACATAGCATACACTGTCTCTTGTTATCTTGGACTTGTCATATATATATCCAAGCCCAGCCCTGGCAAACGCCAGGCAACTGTGGCCCACTTTTCCCCCTTTCTGTTCTCTTGCATGCCAGGCAACTGTGGCCCATTTTCTCTTGCGCTCTTACGACTCCTTTCTGACCAACCCACTATGCCTTTGTTACCGCCAAAGGACACCCATCCATGGCAGCAAGGATAACAACTTGCGTACACCCCCCCCTTCCTACTCCTTGGCGTGTTCTCATCCTTGGGAACATGGCCTAGGTTTTACTTTCATCTCTCCTCTCAAACTCTCACGCAGACAATCCATCAGCGATAAAATACTTCTCTTTTGTCTGTTGAATATACCTGCATTTTCACTTGATCGGACAATGCCAATGGAATTTTTTTGGAAATGCATTCATTGTGATGACCAAGAACATGTTATAAATTACACCATGCTCGAAGGAACCTTCATGCAGTGTCATATCTCAGACATGGTACCTCAGTACTACCATGATGGGGAAAGCCCTCACTCCACATGGTGCTGGTGGAAATAACATGGTGCTGGTGGAAATAACATGGCACTGGTGGAAATAACATGGCACTGGTGGAAGCCCTCACTCCACATGGCATTGGTGGAACCAATAGGAATTTCCTCAATTCTGGGAAATTCCTTGTTTCTGGGAGACCTGGGCCCAGATCATGTCACTGGAACACTAGGTTGGCTGGAATTGCTGGAATCAAAGGAGATCGCAGCCTGGGATGACTGGGACTAGTTGCCCAGCAACTCCAGAAGTTCCAGTACTCCAGCTGCGTGTCATCTTGCTGATGTCATTGGGGTGTTGCGGAAGAAAGACACGAGTCGGGATGGATATCCCTGCGGTAACAGCAATTCGAGCCCACCCCTTTGCCGCGTGTACGGTCACGGAGTAACTTGCCGCGGAAACGTGGCCATACTCCTGTAAGGATGGCACACCATACGCATCACAAATTCTGATGAGGCAGTGCGGCACTCGCGACTAGGGTCCGGGCCGGTAAGAGGTTGTGCCCCCAAACGGCCATTGCGCGTCGTTGACTCGGTTACAAGTTTCCACTATACTCGCCACTTAATACAGCCTTCTTTGAGACTCATGCTGGATTGTGATCCATAACTCAGGTCATATAATAATCATATATCGTCGTGAGTAACATGTCTGGTCATACTCTCCTTCTGAGGCACCTATGAGCTTGCACTATTCTTGTCAGAGCAGTTCAAGCTCGTTCCCCACTCATTTGGAGGAGTGCGTCATGTCCTGGGCATGCAAGGTTTGTATGTCAATGTGAGACTAATTCTGTGTCATGTTCATCTCCCGAGGCACTTCACGCCCACATTGCTTTCGTGTCCGATGCAATGCTGACCTCAATGTCACAGACGCGCATTGCAGATCGAAGTCACGGGCCTCAAAGACGTCGTAGCCCAGTTTCGACAAGAGGCCGAGTCCTCACGTGCGGCGGCAGAGGAAAGTTGTCGGCATCGCGAGGAGGAAGAGCACCTCTCTGAAATGCTCCGCGACAAGCAACGCATGGAGAAAAAATCGGAGCGCTTCGCTGAGGTCACGCGTTCGTTCGAGAAGGAGCCGAGAGAGGAGCGCGCCGTCAGCGGCGGGTTGTCGAAAAATCTCGAGGCGGCGTAGAAGCGTGCGGAAGAGGGAGAGACAGAGCGTGCCGCTCTCGCGCAGCGGGTGCAGGAGCTCGAAGATCAAGTGCGGGACGTCATGTTTTTCCTTGAGGCATGGACAAAGATCGAAG